>Ga0310040_1002884_pt1 | contig 10335 bp, 9 predicted proteins | sample EPASupsiteHSE623_FD_200237 | JGI IMG/M metagenome (GOLD analysis project Ga0310040, IMG submission 200237) | Bioremediated contaminated groundwater from EPA Superfund site, New Mexico - Sample HSE6-23 (v2) (version 2) | ecosystem: Environmental > Aquatic > Deep subsurface > Groundwater >... | reverse complement strand
ATTTTTAGTTCAAGCAGTTATAGCAGATTCCTTAAGTCATCTGTGATTATCAAGATTTTGTTCATTTGGTTTGTCACTCATAATTGAAAAAATTAATTATAATATAAAATAATAATAACACAAATCAAAAAAATATGCAAAAAATGAGCAAATTGTATTATTTTTTTGTTATTCCTGGCAACGATCAAGAATTTCTAGCAAGGTAAAACAAAATAGCACATATTATGATACAAAACTTAATTGTGACATAAGAGAAATAAATATGTTACAGTGAGTTGATAGATTCCTTGTCAAGCAAGGAATGACAATATAGTGAAATACAAGGAAGATTCCGTATCAAGTCCGGAATAACAAAAATCATCTAGAAAAAAACTTTTTACGATGTGTATCATAAGGGATTCTTAAGGGTGCAACTTCGCCGTAAAACGACACACTAAGCATATTAGTATAATCTGCGAAGATTTGCAACCCTTAAGCACTTTTGTTACTTTTTGTGTAAAAAGTAAGAAGAATAAGCTTTATGAAACTTAAACTAATAGTATAAAAGATCCTGAAACAAGTTCAAGATGACGGGTAAAAATTACACTATCAGGCTCTTTTTTACTTTTGAAAACGAGAGCTTTTTTTTCAAGATAACTTACAAAGTTATCAAATCACTATAAAGAACTAAGCTCAGAGCTTTTAAGACCTTGAATTTGTTTTTGAGTACTTTCTATATATGGATTAACTTCCTTAGATGTAAGGTCTTGTTCTTTAGCGGATTCTAAATTAGCCATAGGTTAAATAAAAAAGGTACAATTTAGACAATTGTACCATAAATTTTATATAAAATCAAAATACTAAAAATTTTTTAATTACTTTTCTCAAGCAGCATCTAATATACTTCTTAAAAATTTTATTTGCTTTTCATTTTTCTCAATAATTTTTTTATTATTTTCAATAATTCTGTTATTATTTTCAAGAAGTTTTTGCTCTTTAGCAAGAATTTGTTTTTGAATAGCCATATGATCATCAAAAATCTTTTGAACAGTATCATCAACATCTTTATAATCTTTGATTCTTTCTTTTCAGATGAAGTCTGCAGCTCAAGGAAATCATTCAACAGCAGTATCTATATTACCAGAGATAGAAGGAGGGAAATTGTCAATTTTTCAAGTTTTAGAGAATTTATCCAAAAAAGCACTAACCTCATCAATTTTAGAGAAACTATCAGCAAAAGCAAAAAGTCACTTAATAAAAGCTTTGATGTCAGTTTGAGAATTTTTTCATGAATTGAAATAATTGATAACAAGATTTTGTCTATTAGGAGAAAGAGAATCAAAAACAGAATTAAACTTATCAAGTCACTTATCTTTAAAATTATCAAAGATAACTTTCTGAATTTCTTTTTTATTAGTAGAAAAATCAACCCTATCTTTAAGTGTAGATAAATCATTTTTAGTTCAAGCACTTATAGCAGATTCCTTAAGTCATCTGTGATTATCAAGATTTTGTTCATTTGGTTTGTCACTCATAATTGAAAAAATTAATTATAATATAAAATAATGATAACATAAATAAAAAAAATATGCAAAAAATGAGCAAATTGTATTATTTTTTTGTCATTCCTGGCAACGACCAAGAATCTCTAGCAAGGTAAAACAAAATAGCACATATTATGATACAAAACTTAATTGTGACATAAGAGAGATAAATATGTACCAGAGAGTTTATAGATACCTTGTCAAGAAAGGAATGACAACCTATGAAAGATTTTTGATTTTTTATGCATCTTAAAGTGAAGTTACAAGATAGATACAGTCTTAAGTTATGTATTACAAAAATTATGTAACAAAAAAAGAACTTTCTTCAGAAAGCTCTTTAGTATAAATTCAAATAACTATTTTTCAAGTTTTCTTCATTCCTTAATTATCAAGAAAAAACAAATAATCAAAACAATAGAAAAGAAGAATTGTGAGCTACTTAAAACCTTATGATTAAATATATAATCAAAATAAATTGAAGACAAAGGCCAAGCAAGTTCTAGTATAGTAGCAGTAGATGCTTTTACTCTTTTTAATCAAAAATAATATAAAAACATAGCAAAAGCACCTGAAGTAAAAACTATAATTCATAATAATTCCCAATGAATAACTTGAAGTTGTCCTATATAAGAGAAATCTCAAAACAAAAGTAGAGCAAAAAATGCAAGAATAGTAGTTATAGTAAATCTAAGAGAAGTTGAAAGCTTAAATCATAAATCAGAGACCAAAGTTTTTCAAAAAATAGTAGATGAACCAAAAGAAAAAGCAGCAATCAAAGCATATAAAGCCGATATATTTATTTTATCTATTCAAGAAAAAATAACTGTTATATCTGGAAAAACTATTAAATAAGCAGATATAATAGATACAATAGCTAACAAATAAAATCTTATATTTAATTTTTCCTTAAGTAAGATAGATGCCAAAAATAAAGCAAATATAGGTTGAAGTTTTTGAAGGATAACAATTATAGAAAGAGAATTATCTCATCTAAAAGCAGAAAAAAAAGCTTCAGTAATAGCAACAGTTCACACAAGTCAACCAAAGAAACAAACCCACAACAAAGCAAATAAATCTTTTTTATTAAGATTTTTTAGTTTTTTAAATCACAAAAACAAAAAAGGACTAAGTATTATAGTTCATAAAAGATGCTCTAAAAAAACTATATTTACAGCAGGGAATTCATAAAAATTAGGTCTTATTAAGATTCAATCCAAACTCCAAAACATAGCAGCAACTATTATAGAAATTGCTCAAATTGCTGAGATAATTTTATTTTTCATAACGCTATGAATGTTAATATTTTAAATAATTGTAATTCTGGACTTGATTCGGAATCTTCCTTGTATTTCACTATATTGTCATCCTGAGTGTTAACGAAGGATCCCTTAAACAAAATTTAAGCACAAAACTAAATTAAAGGGATTCTTCATTTCATTCAGAATGACAGAAAAAAATATTATTAAAATTACTTTTCACGATGTGTGTAATAACCTTCCCTAAGCAAGGAAAGTAATAACTACATTTTTCACTCAAGCCTGGGAGTGGATTAAGGGGGAGGAGGGAAACTCTCGGGATGACAAAATAACTACTATAAATTTAGAAAAAACAAATAACCAATCCTGTTCTCTAAATTCTGCATTCTAAATTCTAAATTCTAGCAAACTATTTAACCCCAGTAGTTCAAAAACCTCATCTATCACAATTATTCATACAATCAACTATCTCAAATTCAGGTGTTTCTATTTTTACAAAAACTCATTGTCAGATTCTTGTTCCTGCTTCTAGAACTTGTTTTTTTCATGATAAATTATAAAAAGGGAATTTTATAGTATCATTATCACCACAATAATCATTATCTATTATTCATACAGAGTTTACTTGTATAAGCCCATGTTTTTTATAAGTTGAACTTCTTGGTTGTGTTTGAAGCATATATCATTTTGGAGTTTCAACTACAAGTCATGTTTCAACCAATTTAAATTCACCAGGTTCAAAAACTTCTTCGTTCATACATCTAAAATCAAACGCACAAGCTCAAGTTGTCTCATAATTAACTCATTTTCAATCAAGAGATTTAATTCTTACTTTCATATTATTTTTCATTAGGATATAAAATTTTTTTTCAAAGTTCATTTGTTATAGGAAATTCAGGTTTTCATTCAATAATTTCATAAAGTCATTTAAGGGTTTCATATCATTCTGCAATTTTTTTCTCATTTTTCATAGTTTCAAGAACTTCCTGAAGCTCTTTTCATTCTCATAAAAGTCTTCAAAGATATCTATTTCTAGAGTTTCAAAAACAAGTAGCTATCAGATCTCATCATATAGCATATCTATTAAACTTTATATCATTGTTTCATCAAAGCAAAGTAAACAATTTTTTATATTCAGTATAATATTCACAAAAAAAGTATCATATACTTGATGATCACATACCAAGTCATTCATGATATCAACTAAATATAGCAAACACATTTTTCAAAGCTCAAGCAAGTTCTATGTTTTTTACTCTTCCGGTATATAAAGCAACTTTAAATATAGGAGTTTCAAAATACTCTTTTAAAGATTCTCAAAGTATTTCACTTTCTACTCATATTGTAGCTCAAATTATATTTCAATTTACTACATCTGAAGCAATCATTCATCAAGAAAGACAAGTATAATTATAAGAAACTCATTTTAATAAATCCTTTAAATCATCTCATATAGTGTTTAGAGTTGTATTATTTATTCATTTTGCAAGATTAAGTATAGTAACTCATGGTTTTAAATCCTCTTTAACCTCCTTTAAAAAGGGTAAAACAGTCTGACAAGGTAAAGATAAGATAAGTAAATCAATACTAGGAATAATATCATTTACTTCATCAAGAAATTCAATATTTTCAGGGAGTTTTACTCATTCAAAGAAGTAAGGATGTTTTCTGAAATTTTTTAAGTATCAAGATACAAAATCATTTCTCTCATAAGCATAAATTGTATCATCTTTATTTTTTTTAGAAATATGATTTAACATAGCAAATCAAAAAGCTCCAACTCATATAATTAAAGTTTTCAATGAATAATAAAATTAAAAATATAAAGTAGTATAAAAATACTATAAAAAAATACACAAAAATCAAATAAAAAAATAAAACAATGATTAATATTTACCAGAAAAATATAACCTCAGGGAAAATGTAGTTTTTATAAAATTAACTTTTATATGCAAATTAAAAAACACAAAAATTTTTTAAATTTTTGTGTTTTTTAGACATAAGTTTAATATATTTTATTCTTTAACTAACTCTCAAGTTAAAACTAATCTATTTAAAGTAGTTCAAATTGGCCGACAAGTCATTATCATAACTTGAGCTTTTGTTTTATTTCCTTTAAATATAGATACATTTCAAGGAGATATTATATTTTTTTTATTTATTTTATATACAAACTTTTTTTGATTATAGTAAACTACTACTTCATCATTTATTCATACATTATCAAGTAATGAAAAAACATCATTATATTCTCATTTAATCCAAGGAAAATTTGAAGAATGTCAAAATATAAAAGTATTTCAAATTTCACCAGGTTTTACACTTCAAGGATATCTTATTACACCATTTTCTAATTCTTTCATAAATATATCATTTAACTCATTTTGTCCAGAAACAGTTCTGTTCTTTATATCAATTAAAGGGATATTTTTTCATATAGTTGGGATAATCACTCTATTATCATAAGGAGTTATATCTATATCAAGAGTAGGGTTTTCATCTTTTAAATTTACAAAAGATTTTAAAGAGTTATTTAAAACATCACTATCTTTTTTTTCTTTAGAATTATCACCATCTTTTTCGGAGTTAGTTATATTACTTGCTTTTACTGAGTTAACAATAGAATTTCTCATTTGTTGCATTTCATCTTTTTTAATATAACTATTAAAAACATTTATGTAAGCTTGATAATTTGTAGTTAATAAAAGTAATACAAATATCAAAGATGAAGTAAGTAAATACTTGATTCAGAAAAAAGAAAAACTTCTAATTTTTTTTAAAAAAGCAGATTCTTCTTTTTCTTCCTTATTTATGAATTCTTTAAATCATTCATAATCATAATTATAAAATAATTCATTGTTTAAGTTATCTATTTCTTTATTTAAATCAGATATATTTGTTTTTGTTGAAGAAAATGTATCAAATTCCATTTGATCTATATTTTCAAATTCATTATTTTCCATATTTTTGTTTTTATATTTATTTTATTTGGCCTTGTAAAATTATCTTATCATAAATAATTTTTATTTGCAAAAATATGGAGATTTTTTTAAAGAATTTTATTTATTTCTTTATCAGAGTTAAGTTTTACATAATCAACTGATGGTCACCAACAAATTTTATTGTATTTACATCACTTACATTTTATAGTATGTGCTATTCTTCTGGGTATTTCAAATTCTCAATTATTAAATACACTTCAATCATTTTTTCTTTTAATCTTTTTTCATAATTATAATCATCACTAAGGTTTATAAATTTTTCATGTGGTAACATACAAAAAGGGACATCAATTATTTTGTAAGTAATTCAATTATATAATTTATCAAGTTTTATAAATTTATACCATTAACGATTTTATTAATATCTTTTTTTAATTCTCATTTAAATTCAAAATCTTTATTATATAAATAGAACTTAAGTTTATATGCATGCAAAGCCTGTCTGTTAAGTCAAAAATCATCTAAGACTTCTTTATTTATTTTTTGATCTCAATAAATTTTATCTCATATTATAGGATATCATATGCTTGATAAATGTACTCTAATCTGATGAGTTCTTCAAGTTTCCAATTTTATTTCCAAAACACTAAATTTATCATCAATATATCATAAAACTTTTCAGTGAGTTATTGCTATCTTTCAGTTTAAAGGATTTTTTGTAGTCATTTTAAGCCTATCGTTAGGATGTCTTCATATAAAAGATTCTATTTTAAAAGATTTTTCCTTTATAAGTCACTTAACTACAGCAATATAATACTTTTCAATTTTTCTTTCTTGAATAATTTTTTGTAATTCTTTCATAGTCTTATCGTTTTTTGCAACTATAATTAATCAAGAAGTATCTTTGTCAAGCCTATGAACTATTCAAGGTCTTTCAATTCATCATATTGATGCTAAATCTTTTGTATGAAAAAGTAATGCATTTACTAGTGTTCAAGTTTTTCAATTTTCTCACGGAACTGGGTGGGTATTAATTCAGGCATCTTTGTTAACTATAATAAAATCATGATTTTCAAAGACTATATCCAAATTTATATTTTCAGCTTTTAACTCTAATTTTTCAATTATTATATCAATATATATTTCATCTTTATTTTTAATTTTAATATTTTTATTTATTTCTTTTCAATTTACTTTAATTTGTCATCTATCTATGATTTTTTGAATGTAACTTCTTGAAAAATCACTAAAAAGAGTCGATAAATACATATCAACCCTTATATTTTTTTCAATTAATACACAAAAAATATAACTCATCTATTAAAAAATTAGTTTTAAAGTCCAAATTGACTTTTTATATCATCTATTTTCTTTTGCTCATCTTCTTTTTTCTCTTCAGTTTCTTTCTCCATTTTATATAAATCACCAAGCTGAAGCCATTCTTTTTGTTGTTTTCATAATAATTTCCTTATATCATCTGGATGCTCTTTAGATAATTCTTTAAATTTTTCTCTTTCCTCAATAAAAACTTTACTTAACTCATCAAATTGGAATTGAGATAAAGTAGGAACTGCATCAATAACTCTTTTCTTTTCCATAGTATTCAAAGAAAGGCTATGTTTAAGTAAATCAAGAAATTCTGATTCATTAACTTTTACAGATTCTAAATGTAATTTAATAAGGTCTAAAATAATTTTATCAACATCTTTTTCTGTAAGCTCTTTATTGAAGTCTGACATATATAAAAAATAAAATTATAACTAAATACAATTTCAGTATAACTATTTTTTTTAAAATTCAATTTTTTATTTAATTTTTTATTATTTTTTTGAAAAAAAATTTTTTTTTATATAATAGCACATAAAAACACTTAATAATTTCAAGTTATTAAGGGGGTTATTAATTTTATTGCATTAATTAAGAAATATCTGTGGGTTTTAAGACAAAGAAAATAAAAAATAATAAGGTTTTATTTAAAAGAAGTATTACTTATGTAATATGATTAGTTTTTATATCTATAATTTCAATATTTTGAATATTGATTATAAAAAATATTAATAATTTTGATTTTAATCTTAATGTGTGAAACATAATTTGAAATTTAAAATATAATATAAAAACTGAAAAGAAGCAAAAAGATCAAGTAAAAGTATTGCTTATTGGAAGATGATGAGCGAATCATAGTTGATGAGAACTAACTGATTCTATTATATTAGCATCAATAGATTTTAATAAAAATATTGTATCAATGTTATCTATTCCAAGAGATTTATATGTGAAGTATGGAGATAAAAGTTATTGAAAAATAAACTGAGTCTATGCACATTACCTATGAGTAGAAAAAAACGAAGAAAAAGCTATGGAACATCTTGAAAATAAAATAAGCCAGATAACTTGAGAAAAAATAGATTATTATGTAAATATTGATTTCACAGGATTTAAACAAATCGTTGATTTATTATGATGAGTAACAATAGAAGTTCCTGAAACTCTTGTAGATAGCACTTACCCAAACTGAAGATGATGATATACTACATTTGTTTTAAAACAATGAACTTGGACAATAGATTGAGAAACTGCTTTAAAGTATGCAAGAAGTAGGCATAGTACAAGTGATTTTGATAGATCATTAAGACAACAAAAAATCCTATCAGCTATAAAAACTAAATTATTAGAAGAGTGATACTTAAAAAATCCTTTTAAACTGAAAGAATTATACAGTACAATAAGCCCATACTTTAAAACAAATATATGAATAACTTGATTTTTAAAGATAGCAGCAGATTTTAAAAATTTAGAATCAAATAATAATATAATATCTTTAAATCTAAATAATTCTTGCTATTATTGAGTTTCAGTTTGTCAGGTATGAGGTATATTATATACTCCTCCAATGGAGCAGTTTTGATGAGCTTCAGTAGTATTACCAAGATGAGCTACATATTATAGTTTAGAAAAGTATTCTGAAATACAGAGATTTTCAAATATAGTTTTTAATTACCAAAAAGTATTTACAGATAAACAAGAAATTAACATTTTTAATTCTGTATCTGTTGCAAATAAAGCAATGTATTTAGCAAATGATTTACAACAATTTTGATTTTATATTCCAGAAAAAGATTCTATTTGAAATACAGATTGAGTAGTTTATGAAAAAACAACAGTTTATTATAACAATATCTGAGAAGATATTGAAACTCTTAATGCTCTTAAACTTTTTATAAAAGGGGAATATGTTAAAACTGAATTACCAAAGTTTTCAAAAAATCCTAGTACAAAAATAGAAATTATAATTTGAAAAGATTTTAGTCAAATAACTGATTTTGATTGAAATAAAAATTAATATTTAATTAATTATATGAATAACAGAAATAGATATAAATCTACAAATTTTATAAGATATAAAATTAAAAAAGGAAGATTTAATTTAAAAAACAATCTTAAAGATAAAGAAAAAGTAAAAAAATATATAATATTTTGAGTTATGGGATTAGTTTGATTGTTTTTTTTCTTTTTGTTATATGCATACATAGTTTATATCTTGCCTTTACCGGATGTAAAAAACTTAGAAAAATTAAATTTGGCTAAATCATCTATAATCTACGATAGAGATTGAAAAGAGTTATATAAAATATATAAAGAAAACAGAACTTATGTAACCTATGATAATATCTCAAAAAATATGACTAATGCTCTTGTTGCATGAGAAGATAAGACATTTTTAAAGAACTCATGAGTAGATTTTAAGAGAATGATAGGAGCATTTGTATATTATATTTTATGAAAAACAGATAAGGTTGAATGAACATCAACTATTACTCAACAGCTCATAAGAAATACTTTAATTTGAAATGAAAGAAAAATAGAGAGGAAGATAAAAGAAATGTATCTTTCTTATAAAGTAAGTTCTTCTTTATCAAAAGAGAAAATACTTGAGTTATATCTAAATAAGATTGATTTTTGAAGTAACTCATTTTGAATTGAAGAGGCATCAAAAAAATTCTTCTGAAAATCCTCAAAAGATCTATGAATCCTAGAATCAAGTATTTTAGCTTCATTACCAAAATGACCTACATATTATTCTCCATATACTCATCCTGACAGACTTTTAGGATATTTGTCTGCATACAATAAAGAAGATACAAAAACTCAAACAAAGATTTTATCGGATAAAGAAAAGATAGTATTTGCTAATACTGTTAATATATTCCTAAAATATATTGAAGAATTAAAATCTAAGAAAATTTCTGATTCGTCATTAATGATTTGTTGATTAAATAAGTATTATCATAAAAAATGAACTATTAGTATAGATAAAGATTGATGTGCAGTAACGGAGTATTCAAAGTTATTATGATTTCTAAATAGTATAGAAATAGAAGATGATAACAATGTTATAGAATATTATACTTGAAGAAAAGATTTTATACTACAGAGAATGTTAGAAGATTGATATATAAAATTTGATGATTATAAAACAGCTATTGTAAAATCAATATGATTTAAGTTTGAGAAATCAAAAGAAAATATAGTTGCGGCACATTTTGTATTATATATAAAAGAATATTTAGAGAAAAAATACGGTAAAGAATTTTTAGACTCAGGATGATTAAA
>Ga0310040_1002876_pt1 | contig 10366 bp, 8 predicted proteins | sample EPASupsiteHSE623_FD_200237 | JGI IMG/M metagenome (GOLD analysis project Ga0310040, IMG submission 200237) | Bioremediated contaminated groundwater from EPA Superfund site, New Mexico - Sample HSE6-23 (v2) (version 2) | ecosystem: Environmental > Aquatic > Deep subsurface > Groundwater >... | reverse complement strand
AGAACCTGCTCCCCCTGATAGGACAAAGGGCGAATCGCCAGCAGGGTGGAGTGATCGATCTCTTTCATGCTCTTTCTTTGCCCAAGCGCCTTGTGTTCTTTCCCTGTAAATGCTCTGTCGCCTTCTGCCATTGTACGTTTTTTCCGCTCGCGGCACCACCCCAGTTTTTCCCCGAACGGAAAAAAGCTGGCCGAGATCTCAAACAATGATTACTTTGCAACCTGATCAGACGGGGACAACCGATTCATCCGCCAGCCCCCGTCCACACAGCAAAACCCCACAGGACCGCCCGCCAATGACCTTTGCCCCGGAACACCTCCGCGCCGACAACGTGAAACGCTTCGATGACGCCGCCGCGGATTGGGAAGAAAAACCCCAACGCGTCGCCCTGGCCCGCAAGGTGGCCGAGGCCATCCGGCAAGCGATCCCCCTTGCCCCCGCCATGCGGGTTCTCGAATACGGCTGCGGAACCGGCATGGTCGCCAGAGCCATCAGTCCGCATGTCGCCGCCATCGTGGCCGTCGACACCTCGCCCGGGATGCTGGAAGTCCTTGGCCGCAAGGCCGGGGAAGAAGGGATCACCAACATCGAAACCCTGGTCCATGACCTGACCAGACACCCGTTACCCGCTGAAAATTTCGACCTGGTGCTGAGCAGCATGACCCTGCACCATATCCCGGAGATCGAACCGCTGTTGCACCGGTTTTTCGCGGCCCTGAAACCCGGGGGCTATCTGGCCGTTGCCGATCTGGTCACGGAAGACGGCTCCTTCCATGAAGACAACAGCGGCGTCGCCCACCACGGCATCAACCCGGATACGGTCCGGGACATCCTGGCAGGAAACGGCGGCCGGGACATCGGCGTGCAGGAGATCCACGCCATTGAAAAGCCGGGGAAAAACAGCGTGATGCGGAGGTATCCCATATTTCTTGCCTGGTGCCGGAAGGCATGAACAGCAGGCGCGCGGGCAAGATATTGGGTGGAAGATGATCGCAACCATTGACGGGGATGGACGCCATTTCAATGATTTCGGCTGGCTCAAGACCTACTGGCTTTTTTCCTTTGCCGACTACTACACGCCGGACAACATCCAGTTCGGCCCCTTGCGGGTATTCAACGATGACGTGGTGGTGCCCGGCACGGGTTTCCCCACCCATCCCCACGAGGAGATGGAGATCATCACCATTGTCCTTGACGGGGAGATCACCCACAAGGATAGCATGAACAAACCCAGCGTCATCAAGGCCGGCGATGTCCAGCGCATGTCTGCGGGCACCGGCCTCAGCCATTCGGAATACAACAGCGGCAAGGCGCCGGCCCATTTTTATCAGCTCTGGATCTATCCGGACAAGCACGGTCTGCGCCCAAGCTATGACCAGCGCAGTTTCAAGAAAGAAGAGTGGCGCAACCAACTGCTGCCTCTGGCCTCGGGCCAGCGCCACAAAAATGCGGTGCATTTCCACAGCGACGCCACCATTTACCGGGGCGAGCTCGATCCCGGGCGGGCCATCAGCTACGAGACCACGGAAGACCGCCGCATTTTTCTCTATCTCACCTCGGGAAAACTTGTGGTCAACCGGACCCGGTTGCTGCCGAAATATCAGGCCCGAATAGATCTGGAAAAGACCCTCGTGCTGCAGGCGGAAGAAAAATCGGACTTCATCCTCATCGACCTGCCCACCTGCCGGGGCTGGGGCTATGACAAAAAAACCCTGCAAGGCGGACGCTTCTAAATTCCAACCAAAAAGGAACTTCCCCCATGGTACGTAAAATCAGCGGCGCCTTCACCGGCGGAGCCCTGGGCGCACTCATCGACAGCGTCAATATCTGGGTTTTGGGCCAGGTGGGGATTACGGCCTGGCTCGGCATCGGTCTGCGCCCCCAATTCACCGCCCCCTGGCTCTACCCCCGTCTGGTCTGGGGCGGCATCTGGGCCATGCTGCTGATTCTGCCGATTTACCGGCAAAAAACAGCCCTGCGCGGCATCCTCATGAGCCTGGTCCCCACCACCATGATGCTGGTCATGGTCTTCCCGGAAATGGGCCTGGGCCTGATGGGGCTCAAGGCCGGGCTCCTGACCCCGCTTCTCGTGCTGCTCCTGAATTTTATCTACGGCATGGCGGCGTCTTTCTGGTACAAAAACTGCGCCTGAAGCTGAAATTATGCCACTGCAGGAAACAGCGCCCATGACCGGAAAAATTTTCGCCATCGGCGATATCCACGGCTGTGCAGCCAAGCTCGAATCCCTGCTCAATCGCCTACCCTTCGAGCGCGGGCACGACGTCCTGGTTTTTCTGGGCGATTACCTGGATCGCGGCCCCGATGTCAAGGGAGTGCTGGACCAGCTCTGCCAACTACGCACCGACGGAGTACGGATTGTTCCGCTCATGGGAAACCACGAGTATCTGCTGCTGGAATACCACCGGAGCGGCGATCAGGCGCTACTCCCCTACCTGCGGCGGCTCGGCCTGGAAAACACCCTGGAAAGTTACGGCGGCGCAAGCCTTGCCGCACTTGCCTCCCTTAATTTCATGCCTCCGGAGCACCGGGATTTCCTGCTCTCTTTGCTGCCCTATTGGGAAACAGAAAAATATATCTTCGTGCATGCCGGTCTGCGCCACGGCCAGCCCCTGGTCGGGCAGGACATCTCCGATCTCTGCGAGGTTCGGGAGCCTTTTCTTTCAGAAGAGCGGGATTACGGCAAACGGGTCATCTTCGGCCATACCCCCTTTGCCACCCCGCTGCTCACACCCTTCCGCACCGGCATCGACACCGGGGCGGTCTACGGCAGTCTCCTCACCGCCGTGGAGCTGCCCGGGCTGCGTTTTCATCACGCCTGATCCTGCTGCTCGCCTGCAGCTAAGCCGGACAAAGTATAATTCCCTTCCATAAAAGCACGAGCCACCCTGCCTATCATCGCATCGTCGCCCATGGCCGCGTCCAGCAGCCGGGTGAAACCCAAAATCCTGCCGACCATCACCAGTTTTTCCTCAATGGCTTCACTTACCGCCCCCTGCAGCGAAGCGTTGACCAGATCCTCCTTGATATCAACGGAAAAACCATACCGCTCAAAGATCTCCCCGATGCACAGGGCGCGCCGCCGCCGCCGTGCAAGAGAGGTGCCGCCGCCCTTGAAGCGGAACTTGACATGGTTGCTGCGCGGCTCCGGGGAAGCAACCGCGTCGATCATGATGAAGTGGAAATCCATGCGGGCATTCATGTTGCAATAGTCGCGGCTGACCATGGCGTAATTGGGCATGCCGATGGGCCGCTCCGACTTCTGGTCGGTAATAAAGGAGGACATCACCGAGCCCATGGGCGTCCCGCCGGGCGGCGGCCCCCAGTGCAGGCCAGGGGTGGCGACCCCCTGCCACAGCGCCTGAAACGGCCGGGAAACCACCGATTCCGGCGGAATTCTGCGGCGTTTTGGTCCGGTCACAACCACGCCTCCGCCCATATCGATGACGCTGACAAAGAAAGGCACCGGCGAATCGATGGCATGCACCACGCCGAGGTTTTCCTCCAGCATCTCGTCTCCGGCGTGGAACATGGACAACACCGCCTTTTCATGGACAAAGCGGACGATATCATGGAGCGACGTGCATTCGACAATGGAAAAGGTGGGGCCGTAGGCATCGGTGAGATGCAGCACCGTAACCAGTTCCTGCAGCTCCCGGTGCAGCGGCGGCAAGGGCACCCGCATCCTGCGGACACCGGGCGGGCCATGTTGCCATGCCTTCTCGGCGGCGCTGATCTCTTCTGGGCCGGCCTCGTACACCCTGCCCTGGCCGCCGTCCACGGTGACCCACTGCCCGTCAGGCAATAGGCTGGAGACATTGTGCACGCCGCACACCATCGGGGTCTGCTGTTCGCGGGCCACGCAAGCCAGATGATCGGCCGGGCTGCCCAGCTCCACCAGCACCGCCGCCACCTGGCCCAGGAGGTTGGCCGCCTCGACAAAGCTCTGCTGCATGACCAGGACCACCGGTTCCTGGGGGATATTTTCGAAATCCTTCCTCCCTTTCACCACCAGGACCCGGCCGGCAGCCCTTCCTCCCGAAGCGATCACTCCTTGCGCCAGAACCGGGGAGTCTTCCCGCCGGTCGTCCGCAGCCGGGAGGGCCAAGGTGGTCATGGGCCGCACCTGGAGAATGGCCACCGCTCCCCCATGGTTCACCGCCCATTCCAGATCCAGGGGAACACCCTCGCGCCTTTCCAGTTCCCTGCCCCAACCGGCCAAAACCTGCAGTTCCGCCTCGCTGAGCACCGGCTGCTGGCGGGCTTCCGGCCCAAGCTCGCGCCAGGCTACGCCGCCAGCTTCCTCGCAGACCAACAGGCGTTCCTTGCTGGCGATGGTAGAACGCCCCCAGTCCACCCTGCCGTCCGCCCCGACCAGATAGAGATCCGCGGCGGCGCTGCCGGAGACTGCGGCCTCGCCCAAGCCGGGCACCGCGCTGACCAGCATCAACCCGCTTTCCGGCTCCTGGGGAGAGCGGGTCAGCAGCACGCCTGCCGCCCTGGCCTCCACCATCTCCAGGCACAGCACCGCCATGTCGAAACGCAGGGGGTCCAGCCCGGCGTTGAGCCGGTAGGCAAGGCTGCGGGCGTTGAAATTACCGGCCACCACCTCCTTGAACGCCGTGAGAAACTGCGCCTCGTCGCGCACATTGAGCACCGAGCTGAATTGCCCGGCAAAGGAATGGCGGCTGCCGTCCTCGCTGATGCTGCTGCTGCGCACCGCCAACGGTTTGCCGTTTTCAAGAAAAGCGCGGGCCGCAACCGTGATTTCCTCGGCCAAGGCCGGAGGAATCGACGCCTGGGTGATCAAACCTTGCACCTGGGCGGCAATGGCGGCGGAAACATGCTTTTCTCTATCCGCGCCGTGGGTGGCCAGAAGATGAACCAGTTCCAGGGAGAGTCCGGCATGTTCGAGAAAAAAACGGCAACCGGCCAGGGTGATCACAAAGCCGTCCGGCGCAGGCAGGCCGTTCTTGCGCAGTTCGGCCAGGGCAGCGGCCTTATTGCCGGTTTGGCCCTTGAGGCCGCCGTGGATTTGGGCCAGCGGCAAAACGCAGGGTCGATTTTCGGGTGAGGCAAGACGAGCGAGTGTTTCCTGGACGCGTTTGGCGATTGCCTGATGAACCGCAAACAACCCCCTGTACCTCTTGCCGGCCAAGGTTTCCAGCAGGGCGATCATCTCGACGGTTTCCTCGATGAGCCGGAGGACAAGCTTCGCCAGGCCCGCGGGATCACCCTGCATCCGCAAATGGATGCTGATCTCGGTGAGGCAATCCACGGCCCGGTTGTTGTTGGCAAGCAAGGAGCGGAACACATGGTAGCGCGCCTTGAGCAGGTGCTGCGAATCCGCCTGCCGTTGCTGGCGGGCATTCCGCAGCTCGGTAATTTTTTGGCTGAACCAGCGGCGCACCTACCCCTCCTCCCCTGCCTGCTCCTGCTTGATGCTTACGAGAAAACGCTGAAAAAACTCTTCGATGGCCGCCTCGTCGCGCATCCGCACATCAAGCTGGCGGGTGAAGGAGATCAGCTCGCCCAGACGGACCAGCACTCGCTCCATCCTCGGAATATCCAGATTTCTGGCTTTGGCGATCACCAGGTCGCCGGTGCGCTCCACCTTGAAATAGAGGCCGGAAAGAATGGCGCTGATCAACCGGGCCCGCCACTCGCGCTTGGCCTTCTCTGCCATCCCGCCGGCAAAACGGAAGTAGATGTAATTGTTGTCCGGATCCGACGACATGTAGGCGTCCACCACGTTGAGATGGTAGCCCAGACGCAGGCAGAGATTACAGTAATGCTCGGCAATGATCCCCAGGTTGTCCCCTGGATAGGCCGGTCCGGTGAGGAGGGCCAGCGGCTTGCTCATTCCGGAGAGGATATCCCTGAATCCCGGCACCGCCGGCTCCCTGGCAGTCTGATCTTCCTTGAGAAACCCCTGAAGAATGGCGACCAGCGGTCGGCTGTTCAGCATCTCCATGCTGATCGCGCCTTTTAGGGGCGTTTCGGGCTTAAGTCCCGAACCCAGGTCGATGACCCGCAATTTGAGGGGGATCGGCAGTTGCACCGGCCGGCTCAGTTCCTCTTGGGAGCCGCTCTGGCCGGCATAAAAATGGATCAGGGCGTCAATGGCCTTTTCGTGGGCAAAGCGGAGGATATCGTGGAAGGTCTGGCAGTTTTCCGCCTTGAAGTCAACGGAGGTAGGATCGGCCAGGGTGATGGGCGCCACCCAGCGCAGGATGCGGCGGAGAATCCGGAGCTCCTGGGAAGTGCAGTAGTCATCCTCTTCCACACCATGCAAGCGGACCAGCCCTGCGATGATCCCCTGATAGACCTGCTTGTTTTCCACATCCACCGTGACCTCCGCCCCCTCGGCGAGGAGCCTGGTGGCGTCCCCGGTGCCGAACAGGGCCGGAGTCCGGTATTCCCGGGCAATGGTGGCCAGATGCCCGGTGGGGCCGCCGATTTCGGTGATGATGGCGGCGGCCCGCCAGACAATGGGACTCAGTTGCGGGCTGGGAAAACGGGCCACGGCGATGGCCCCCACCGGAAACTGCTCCGGGTCGGTGTTCTGATCCACATGCACCACCCTGCCCGCGGCGATGCCCAGGTGGGCGACCTGACCTTTGCCGGACATGAGCGGAATGGCCACGGCCAACTCGGCGGCCAGCTCGCCGGGAGGAGGCGGCGGCTTGGCGGGCAGGGACAGGGGGCGGCTCTGCAGAATCACCGGTTCGTCTGCCAGGGCCCATTCGATATCCTGGGGTTCGCCAAAGGTCTTTTCCAGCAACAGGGCCTGCTCGGCAAGTCTGGCAAGCTCCTTGGGCATGAGGGTTGCCGAGCCGCGCCGCAAGCCGCTGGGCAGCAGATCGAACGCTTCCCTGGCGGCTAAAAATGAATCCGGCATGACGATTTCGCTGGTCAGCGGCGTAAAAGGCCAGGCCCGGTTCATGACAAACCGGTCGGCCTGTCTGTGTCCGGACACCAGATCGTGGGCCGCGCCGCGCAGGGAAGTGATGAGCAGTTGGTTCTTTTCCGGCGCTTCCGGGTCGCGGCTGTAAGTTACCCCGGCAACCCGCGATCGCACCATGGGCTGCACCCCGGCGGCCATGGGGATATCACGGCTGCCGGCCTTTGGTCCGAGATATTCCAGGGCCGCCACGGAAAAGCGGGAACCGATCACCTGCCGGTAGGCGTCGAGCACCGAAGACAACTCGGGCCGCACCTCGAGCACCGAATGGAACTGCCCTGCAAAGCTGCGGGTTGCGGCATCCTCGCCCATTCCGCTTGAGCGGACTGCCAGGGACACCACCACCCCTGCCCGCTTGAGCAGTTGGGCCAGCTCGTCTTGCACCGCCGCCACCAACTGTTCCGGAAAGCGGGCCTGCCGCAGCGACCCCGCGATGCGTTCGCTGTGTTTGCGGCTGCTGCCCGGCGCAGCGCGGATGGCGTCGATCCGGGCAAAAAGGTCGTTTGCCTCCATGAATTCGCGGTAGGCGGCAACGGTGATGGCAAAACCATCCGGGGTCCGAAGATGCAGCCGGTTGCGAATCTCGCTCAAGGTGGCGTTCTTGCCCCCCACCAGCTCCTCGAAATCGCTGTTGAGCAGATCATACGTCAAGGTACGATGAGAGTCATACGGGCCGGCATATTTCAGGGCCAAGCCGGAAAGTTTGCCGGCAATCTCTTCGTAGCGGTCGTACAGGACAAGGTAGCGGTTGCTGGTCAGGCTGCCCAGGCAGGAGACCACTTCCCGCACCAGCTCGTTCAACCCGGCCACCGCCTCGCCTAAAAATTTCCGGTCAAAGACATATTCTCCGGCCAGGGCGCCTTCCATGCGGCCGATTTTTTCCAGCACCGCGTTATTCAAGGAAAGCAGCCGCCGGAAGAGCCGGAAGGAGGCGGTAAACGAGGGCTGATCTTTCTTGGCCGCACTGGAGAAGGAATTGGAGGGAAGGTTCATTTCAGGCATCTCTGAACAGACGGGGAAAGGTGAGCGTGAAGATCGTACCCCTGCCCGGTTCGCTTGCCACCTCGATGTCGCCGCCGTGGTCCTTGACAATGGCGTAGCTCAAGGAGAGGCCGAGGCCGGTCCCCTCGTTCTTGGTGGTAAAAAACGGATCGAAAATATGGGTCAACGCCTCGGGAGCGATACCCGCCCCGGTGTCGCTGACAACGACGCGCGCCTCTTTCTCCTGGGCGCTCACGACAAGATCAAGACGGCCGTCGGGCTGCATGGCCTGGACCGCGTTGAGCATCAGGTTGACCAGCACCTGCTGCAAATGATTGGGGGTGCCGCTGACCAGCACCGGCTGATCGGGATGGCTGAAACTGTGAACGATTCCACCCAGGCGGAATTGATTCTTCACCAGGGCAATGGAGCTTTCCATCAACGCCACGAGATCGACCGCCTCCATGATATTGACCTTGCGGGTCCGGGAAAACTCCAGCAGATGATGCACCACCTCCCTGGCCCGGTCGGACTGGACCAGAATGTCGCGCACCATGTCCAGCCGTTCGCTGCAGGCCAGGTTGGGAAGATCCTCCAGCAGCACCTCGGCGGTGAGGGAGATATTGTTCAACGGATTGTTGATCTCATGGGCGATGCCGGCGGTGACCTTGCCGATGGCCGCCAATTTTTCCGACTGCACCAGTTGATTCTGCTTGGCATTCAGGGCCTGGAGCATGAGATTCAGGGAGTTGACCAGCTCGATCCCTTCCACCGAACACTGGATGTCACTGTTCATCGGAATGGAGCTCATCTCCCCCTGCTTGATCCTGGACGAGGCCTCGCGGATGGCGGTAAGAGGCCGCATGATCCAGCGCATCATATAGACAATCAGCACGGAGCCAAGACCCACGGCCAGGGCGAGTATAAGCACCGCGGTTTTCTGATAGCCCGCGACCTCGCGCTCCACCCGGATCCGCGCCCTGGTATCCATGTCGAAGATGCTCTTGGTGATGTTCTGGCCGTGTTTGCGCAGGGCATTCTCCAGGGATTGCTTGGTCCGGGGAGACAATTCGTCCCGCAGGAGTTGCCGGGAAATGGTTTCGTACCGGCCGAGCTCCTCGTCGTACAGCAATTCCAGCTCGCTTTTGTTCTCAAGAAGAACCGCCTTCACCGCGACAATGGACGCCCTGACCTGATCCACATAATCCAGGGCGTTCAGCAAATCCTTCCGGTCGTTGAACAAAAAATAATTTTTTTCATGACGCCGGATTTCGAGCACTTTCTGATTCAGCTCATAAAACGATTCGATGATCCGGATCTTATCCTCCATGCGCCACAGGGCAAAGCTGGCGGTGGCCGTGGCGATGATGCCAAGGCCCGCGACAATGGAGATCATGACCAGGAGTTTCCCCCGGATGGAACGGATTCCGGGAAAGAGGAACCGGCAAGGGGACGTGGACGGAGCACCTTCCGCCTGATCGGTTGGGTCTTGGGAGGCAGGGAGACCGGGACTCATGCTTCCGGTCCGCCGGTTTCCATGGCGCGGTAAATCACCTGCTTCAACTCATCCAGCCGGAAAGGCTTGGCCAGGAAGGCAAACACCCCTTCCCGATCCGCCTGTTCCGCCGTATCCGGCGAGGCATAGCCGGTGATGATGATCACCCGGGTTTCAGGGTTCATGGCCCGGACCCTTTTGAGCACCTCGATGCCGTCAATCCCCTCCATCTTCAGATCGGTCACCACGATATCAAAGGGCTTTTCCGTCATGGCCGCAAGGGCCGCGGCCGAATCGGTATAGGTCTCGATGACGAAACCGATCTTGCCGAACACCTGTTTGAGCCGCTTGCCGACAATGGGTTCGTCGTCCACCACCAGCAGCCGCGTGTTCGTTTCACTCATTGCTTCTCCCTCCCTGCTATCAGTTATCGGCGACAATGCCGTAATCACCCATGAGAAACGCCTCGGCATACCTGGCAACGGCCTGGTCGTCGGTCATCTGCACGTCCAACTGCCTGGTGAAACCGATCAACCGGCCAAGGATATCCAGGGTGCGCTCCATTTCCGGTTGCGCCAGATTGCCGGTGCGGGCAATCACCAGATCCCCCTTGGTTTTCACGCTGAAATCAAAGGCCTCAAGGATGGTGGCGATGAGGGTCGCCCGCCGCGAACGCTTGGCAATGTCCGTGGCCCCGCCGAGAAACCGGAAATAGATATGATTGTCGCGCTCCACATTATGGCAGAAGGCGTCGATGATGTTGAAATGATAGCCAAAGCGGAAGCAGAGGTTCACATAGGTTTCGCTGATGATGGCGATGTTGTGCCCGGTGTACTGCCCGGAAAGGGTGTCCTGCGGAGTGGTCATCATGCTGTGCATCATGTCCTGAAAGCTCACCTGCATGGCCT
>Ga0310040_1002868_pt1 | contig 10392 bp, 10 predicted proteins | sample EPASupsiteHSE623_FD_200237 | JGI IMG/M metagenome (GOLD analysis project Ga0310040, IMG submission 200237) | Bioremediated contaminated groundwater from EPA Superfund site, New Mexico - Sample HSE6-23 (v2) (version 2) | ecosystem: Environmental > Aquatic > Deep subsurface > Groundwater >... | reverse complement strand
TTGAGCGAAAAGCGGAAGACTGGTATGGGACGCCCGAGAAGAAGATGCGTCTTCTTCAGTGGTTGGTGTACATCACCAACCTCTACATTATTTTTGGGATATTCGTCCTCATATGGATATTATATGGCAAATATATTATACATGCATATAATAATATTATGAGTTGATTAGTCTCACCAATTGCAGAAACGTTTCCATATCCAGTTGATTTTGCCAATGCTGGGAGCTACGAGGCTGTGCCTGCAGGCTCACGGCATCAGAGCCTACATCATTTGTTCTGTATCGTTTCATCTGGCGTCCTTGCGCATAGCCTATTTGCCCGCTTTGATCCGAGTGCACCATCGGTTCAGCGATGCCAGAGCTCCGATGATACAAATAATCCCTGCCAGGAAGATGCCTTTGCCCAGTATGCCGGAGAGAAGCTCCGGACCCGCCTCAAGAACTGCACCATGATATCCTGCCTGGCTCATCTGGAGCGAGACGATGATTCCAGAAAGCGATACACCCAGAGCCATTCCCAGGTTTCTCACGGTTGCCGTGACGCTAGAGGCGATGTTCATCTTATCCTTGGGCAATGCTCTCATTATATCGGTATTATTGGGGCTCTGAAAGAGAGCGCTTCCGATTCCCATGGGCACGAAAGTGAGCAGCAATAGATTCGGATCGACATCTGTTTTGCCTGCCAGATATCCCTGGGCCATCATCGCCAAAGCAAGAATCGTCATGCCTGTCGCAGCCATGTATCTGCAGGGCCATTTATCGTAGATCCAGCCGGTGATCGGTGCCCCGATCACAGTCACCGCGGGCACGATGAGATAGATCAGGCCGACATGAGAGGGTGAATAGCCCAGAACGCCCTGGAAATAGAATGGGCCGAGGACGATTATCATCAGGTTTGCGATGAAAAATACTATCATGCTAATGCTGAGCAGCGTGAAATCCCTGTAGCGGAAGATGGAAAGCTCAAGCAAGGGTGATTTCTGCCTCGATTCATTTATCAGGAATAGAGCGAGCGAAGCCATAAAGACCAGGGCAAGGACGTACGACGCCCATGCGCCGCTATCGGAGAGGGTTCCGAGGAGGGCCATCATGGATACTATGAATGCCACAAACGTTATGGCACCAATCCAGTCCACCTTCAGACAGCTCGATCTAGGATCTTCGATTCTCAGATAACGCAGGGAGAGAAGGAGCTGCACTATGCCGATGGGCACGTTGATCAGAAATATGTACTCCCAGCCGAGCGTATCAACAATGATGCCGCCGAGCGTCGGACCGATTATGCTACCGATGGCGACGGTCGCTCCAATGTATCCCATAGCCCTGCCCTGCTCGCCGTGGGGAAAGGCTAGAAAGATGATGGCTGCGCTGATGGAGAACATCATTGCGGCTCCGGTCGCCTGGATCATTCGGAATAGTATGAGCATGCTCATGCTGCCGGAAAGCCCGCAGGCCAGTGAGCTTGAGGTGAAGAGGAGCATCCCCAGGAAGAAGAGGCGCGCTCTGCCCGTATATTCGGCGATTTTCCCAAAGATCAAGAGAAGGCTGGTAACGGTCACCAGGTATGAGGTCATGACCCATTGCGACTGGGCCAGGCTCACGTGGAAATAGCCCGTGATGGTAGGAAGGGCGATGCTTACCACTGATCCATCCACCACGGCCATGAGGACTCCCACCAGGATGAGGAACAGGATCATGTAGCGGTTTTGGCTGCCTTGATCTTTAATCGAAATGAGATCAGGTTCTTTGCACTCAGGTTTGTTTTGCATCTTTGTTATGCCTCTGCTTGCTGCCGGTGCTCTTATGAGACTGGCCCGATTCGTTTCCTGCATCAATAGAAAGCGGGCTTTTCATCAAAGCCTCGATCAGGATTTCATAGGGTATTGTCTCATCATTTCCTACGAACTTGAAGAATAGATGGACGAATTGGTCCTGCTCCTGGGCGGTCAGGCGAGAGAGGCATTCCTGCAGATAAGCAAAGGCCTGCTGCTCTCTTTGCAAAACCCATTGTTTTCCCATCTCCGTTGGAACAAGGAATATATCTCGCTTATCCGAATCACCCTTCATCCTGGAGATGTAGCCTTTCTTTTCCAGATTGTCGACGTAATCCGTTGCGGTGGATTTGCAGATGCCGAACGTGTTTGAGATGTCGCTCATCTTTATCTCCTTGTAGTAGGAGAGGTACACGATGGAGAGGGCCATCGGGGAAAGCCCGCCTTTTTTGCCCCGGTCTACTCCCATAATTCTGTTCAGGGCAATATGCATCAAAGCGACTGACTTTCGAAGGCTTACTATCGGGGTGTGGTGAGTTGGTTGCACTTCTAGGAAATGCAATCGAACCTGTATAAAAGTATTACGGATATCCTTACTAATTATTATTTCCCGGGAAAATTGTTGGAGCCTCTGGCAAAAGAGGGCACTCGATATCAGTTGCAGCTCGTATCTTCTTTAATTGAGCGATACGGTAGCCTGTCACGACCCGCCTTTTTCCTGAGAGAGCTTTATCCAGAATTCTATCGCCCGAATCCACCAGAAGATGAGGAAGCTCGGCCAGCTTGTGGGGCGTGGATATGATTATCAAGTTATCAATACCTACGCGCCACATGACCTCGGCGCTGATCTGCTGGCTGCCCCTTCCCAGGATGAAGCCTTGCGCGCCGATTGGGCTTAAAATTATCTTGACGCTTCTTTCTCCTTCCAGCAAATTCAAGATATCTCTCTCCGATACATCCTTTGCCATCAGCTTTCCATTCTTGACAACATCCACGCCAAGCAATGTCTTTTCAATTCCAAGGAGCTCAGCGATCCTGGCCGTGGTAGTTCCTGCGCCCAAGATGTAAGCCGAGCCGTCCCTCATGAACTCAGAGGCAAAAACCGCAATTTGATTCTTGAACTCATCTTCGTTTGCGGAGCTGTAGGTCCTCTTTCTCTCCTGCACCAGCACGGGCTTGTAGGGCGTCCTGGCAGTAGCATAGAGCTTTGTCTGCAGCTCTCCGGAGCGGTAGAGATCCTCATCAACATCCACGATCTCCGTTTCTCTGGCCAAAAGCTCGCCTCTGATGAAGCCCAAAGCAAGCTCCGCCGCCGCCTCCGGGCTGATGGCAAAAACGCCGGAATGCATCTTCACACCCGCCGGGATTCCCAGGATCGGGACCTGGTTGGCGGCGGAGGCAACGATGCGCGCCGTTCCATCGCCACCGCAAAAGATGAGCAGATCGATGTTGTTTTCCAGGAAGGACCGGCAGGCGGAGCTCGTATCCTCCGAGCTGGAAGGGGTTGATGCTTCATGGACCAGGGCGTACTCCAGGCCGCATTCTCTCAACGCGTCCTCGCCCATGTTGCCGCTGGCGGTGAAAAAGAAAAGCTGGTCGGCCTCTTTGGCCAGCCGTCGCAGGCAAGCCTTGGCGCGCTCTGCGGCCTGAGGCTTTGCGCCCCTGCCCTTTGCCACGTCGGCAAGGCCGTCCGTGCCCTTCAAGCCGACGGCCCCGCCCATGCCGGCGATGGGGTTGATCAGGAAGCCGATCTTTCCGACTCTCTCTGCCATCAGGCCAGTGGAAGCCTGGCGAGAGATTGCTTCACCAGGTCTGCCGGATACTCATAGTCCACCAGTTTGCCGTCGTTGTAGGCATCATAGGCAGCCAGGTCGAAGTGGCCGTGGCCGGTGAGGGAGATGAAGATGGTCTTTGTCTCGCCGGTCTTCTTGCACCGCAGAGCCTCGTCGATGGCGGGCTTGATGGCGTGAGCGGCCTCAGGGGCGGGAATAATGCCTTCCGTCCTGGCGAAGAGGGTGGCTGCTTCGAAGACCTCGTTCTGCTGCAGTGCTGTGGCCTCTATCAGGCCGTCGTGCACAAGGTTGCAGAGCAGCGGTGCATCTCCGTGATAGCGCAGGCCGCCTGCGTGAATTCCGGGCGGGACAAAGTCGTGCCCCAGGGTGTACATCTTGATGACGGGTGCCATTCCGGCCGTGTCGCCGAAGTCGTAGGCGTAAAGCCCTTTAGTCAGGCTGGGACAGGCGGATGGCTCGCAGGCCACCATGCGCAGGTCCTTCTTGTCGTTCATCTTATCGGGAATGAAGGGGAAGACCATGCCCGGGAAGTTGCTTCCGCCGCCGCAGCAGCCGAACATGATATCCGGATAGTCGTCGGCCAGAACAAACTGCTTCTTCAGTTCCAGGCCTTCAATGGACTGATGGAGCAGAACGTGATTGAGGACCGAACCCAGGGCGTAATTGGTGTCCTCGTGACTGGCTGCATCCTCCACTGCCTCGGAGATGGCGATTCCCAAAGATCCGGGCGTGTTCGGCATCTCGGCCAGAACCCTTCTGCCGAAGTTCGTTCTATCCGAGGGGCTGGGAATGCATTCTGCGCCCCAAACTCGCATGGCGCTCTTGCGGTAGGGCTTGCTGTCGTAGCTCGACCTGACCATGTAGACGGTGCATTTCAAATCGAAGAGCGTGGTAGCCAGGGACAGGGCCGATCCCCACTGGCCCGCGCCGGTTTCCGTGGCCAGTCGCTCGATGCCTTCTTTCATATTGTAGTAAGCCTGGGGAACGGCGGTGTTGGGCTTGTGGCTTCCGGCCGGGCTCACGCCTTCATATTTGTAGTAGATCTTGGCCGGAGTCTTGAGCGCCTTCTCCAGAGCCGCGGCTCGGTACAGCGGCGTCGGCCTCCAGAGCCGGTAGATATCGCGTACTTCCTCGGGGATGTCTATCCAGCGCTCCGTGCTCATCTCCTGCTGGATGAGTGCTTTTGGAAAGATTATCTCCATGTCCTCTGCATTGAGGGGCTTCAGCGTCCCGGGATGAAGGGGCGGGTCCAGGGGCGTGGGCATGTCGGCAGCTACGTTATACCACTTCTTGGGGATCTCTTCCTCGTCGAGCACGTACTTGATCTTCATCAGGGGACACTCCATATCTCGGCTATAATGTAATCTTGCGTACATCATTGATTCATCCGGTTTTATTTAAAGGCTTTGAAATGGTCTGAAGAGTTTTAGCCTGATCTGTAGTAGCTATGTTCATTAGGGTCAAGATTTATTTATCATGGATGAGATGGGCCATGCCTATGAGTGGCCAAACCCTATCCGAGAAGATATTCTCAAGAGCGGCAAAGAAAGAGGCGCGAGCGGGCGAGTTCGTCATGGCGGATATCGACTGTGCCATGATCCATGATATCACCGGCCCGCTTGCGGTCAAGGGATTTTACGAGATCGCCGGCAGGGATGCAAAGGTTTGGGATCCCTCGAAGATCGTGATGCTCTTCGATCATCAGGTTCCTGCGGACAGCCTCAACGCTGCGGAGAACCACATTCTCCTGCGCGGCTTTGCCAGGGAGCAGGGGATCTTAAATTATGACATCCTGTGCGGAGTCTGCCATCAGGTCATGCCGGAGAAGGGACATGTGCTTCCCGGACAGATCGTTGTGGGCACGGATTCGCACACCTGCACCTACGGCAGCCTGGGCGCTTTCGCCACGGGCATCGGCTCGACTGACATGTCTTCCATCTTTGCCACGGGCAAGCTCTGGTTCATGGTCCCCAAGACAATGCAGCTCATGATCGAGGGCAGGCTCCCCAAGAACGTCACATCGAAGGATGCGGTGCTGAGGATCATCGGCGACGTCGGGGCGGATGGCGCGAACTATCTGGCCTGTGAGTTCCGGGGCGAGGCATCGACAAGGATGAGCATTCCGGAGAAGATGACCGTGTCCAACATGGCCATCGAGATGGGAGCGAAGGCCGGAATCTTCGAGACTGATGAGACGACCGTAAAATACCTGCGGGAGCGGGTGAAGGACGAGTCGGCCATCGAGAAAGGCATCGTTAAGAGCGATGAGGATGCGCTCGTCACGCAAAAGCACTGGAATGTGTCCGATCTCGAGCCCCAGATTGCGCTGCCTCATAACGTTGACAACGTCTTGCCCATAAGCGAGGTTCCCGAGACCAAGCTTGATCAGGTCTTCCTCGGATCCTGCACCAATGGCCGCTTCGAGGATCTCAAGCTCGCATCGGATCTGATGAAGGGAGAGCCTGTGGCCAGGGGCCTGCGCATGATCGTGGTGCCTGCCAGCCGGGAGGAGTACATGAAGTGCCTGCACGCCGGCCTCGTGGAGAAGTTCATGGAGGCGGGGGCCATGTTCGAGTCGGCCTGCTGCGGTCCATGCATGGGCGGGAGCTTCGGCCTGCTCGGCGCAGGCGAGCGCTGCCTCTCCACCTCGAACAGGAACTTCGTAGGACGGCAGGGCAGCCCCAAGGCATTCGTCTACCTCTGCTCACCGGCCACGGCAGGAGCGAGCGCCATCACCGGGTACATTACCGATCCGAGAGAGATCTGAGACTGTGCACTTGCAGTGATTGGCTTTTTCGCGCCTTCGCGGCTTCGCGCGAGGTCCTGTTTCACGCGAAGGCGCGAAGTTCCGATGAGGGAAGGACAATACGAAAAAGATGAAGATTGCACTCAAGCTCGCCTACCTGGGCGACAACTACTACGGCTTTCAGCGCCAGCCGGATCTGGTAACCGTCGATTCCGAGGTTCGAGCGGCGCTGGAGCAGATCGGCGTCATTCACGGCGACTTCTGCTATGCGGGAAGGACTGACCGTGGGGTATCCGCTCTCGGCCAGGTCATTGACTTCTGGATAGACGAGGACAAAGCCAAACTGGCTCGCCCAAGGTGCGTGAACGGGCGGCTGCCTCGCGATATCTGGACCTGGGCCTGGGCCGTGGCGCCGGTGGGCTTTTCTGCCCGCTGGAATGCCCGCTGGCGGCAGTACCGCTATCTCCTCTGGCATCCAGGCCTCAATCTGGAACCCATGCGCCAGGCAGCAGAGATGCTGCTCGGCGAGCACGATTTCCGGAATTTTTCATCAGCCAAAGTGGACACCGTGAAAACGGTTCAGATGCTGGAGATCAGGGAAGAGAATGGTCTCTTCACCCTCGACATTCGGGCCAATGGATTTCTCTGGAACATGGTCCGAAAGATCGTGGGCTCCCTGGAGAAGGTAGGCTCCGCGGATAAGGACATGAACTGGTTCTCGGATCTGTTAAGGCCGGAGCTGAACCACGGCGCGCCCACGGCTCCCGCGGAGGGCCTCATCCTCATGGATGTGGGCTACGAGGGGCTGGACTGGCAGGTGGACGAATACTCCAGGGCGCGAGCGGCGACGGCGCTATCAGCCAAGGTACAAAAGAGGATGGCAAAAGCTGAGGTGGCGAAGGCGCTGCAGAAGGCGATGGTGCCGCAGCCCGGATGGTAGCTGAGAAATATTGTGGACGGACGCAAAGCATTGCGTTCTTGTTTTAAGAGCTATTCAAGCCAGACGTTGGAGTCGATGAGATAGGTCAATCGCCCCACCAATCCAGGGATTTCTTCTGCAACTCCAGAGAAGTGTATTTCTCCTTGAGTTCGGCCAGCCCTCCCGCCCAGTCCAGCCTGAGCCTCCTGCGCTTAGGACTGGTCTTCTTTTCGACAAGGAACCGAGCGAAATCCCAAACCTCCTGCTGAAGCTCTGGAGGGAGCTTGGCCATGAGTTCGCCAAGTGCGTCCATAGAGACTCTCGGGTCCTCATGGCTAATATATTTTTTTATTATTCCAAACAGATGGAGCTGTGTCACGCCCGCGGCTCTGCCGAGGCCTCGTCCACATGGATGAGGCTACGAAGGGCTGGAACTGGCGGGTAGAAGAGCATTCTTGGACACGGACGGCGACGGCGGTCGCAGCCACAGCGCAGAAGAGGATGGCAGAAGCAGTGATGGCGAAGGCGCTGCAGACCGCTTTTTTTCGTGCCCAATATTCAATCCTCAGAATGCCAAGTTTTTTAATTGGCACACCATTACGAAAGCAAATGATCCTCAGGGAAATGACCGAGCAAGACTCCGCCGTCATTCAAAATTGGCCTGCTTATCCGATAGAGTTCGGGGATCTTGACTATGCCCTGCGTGAGGCCGGGTGGATAAGCGAGTATCTCGGCAAAATGGGAACGAATATTTACGTTGCGGAAGAGTGCGGCGTTTTGATCGGCTTTACCATCCTATCGAGAGACGATGAAGAAGATGGAAGCAGCAGCGCAGAGTTCAGGATTGTGCTGCATCCGGATTTCCTGGGGCGGGGCGTGGGCGGGAAGATCGCTGGCATGACAATTGAGAAGGGGTTCGAAGAGCTTTGCCTCCGAAGAATCTACCTCATAGTGCGCAAGAGAAATCTCCGCGCCGGAAAGCTCTACTGGCATTGCGGTTTTCGAGACACAGGAGAGTGCCGCAAAGAGGTTAACGGGGCTGTGGTAGATTTCCTGGAGATGGAATTGCTGCGAGAGAGTTTCAAAGGATGGAGTCGGAATGACAACGACCGAGATTGATGAAGCTTTGCTGGTCATTGATGTGCAGAACGAGTACTTCACAGGCCGTCTGCCCGTGACCCTTCCGAATGGCAGCCTGGACAATATTTTGAAGGCGATGGACCATGCCGCCCGCGTGGGTATGCCCGTGGCTGTCATCCAGCACAGTGCTGCTGCGAGGGACTCGCCGACCTTCCGGAAAGGCAGCGAGGAATGGAGACTGCACCCCGAAATAGAAATGAGAAAGCGAGACAAACTGATCGAAAAGAGCCTGCCCGGCAGCTTCACAGGAACGGGCCTGGAGACGTGGCTGCGGGAGACGGGCGTGGAGCGCGTTGCCATCTGCGGCTACATGGCGCAGATGTGCTGCGACACGACGGCGCGTCAGGCTTTTCATTTGGGATTTCAGGTGGACTTTCTCTCCGACGCCATCGGAACTCTGGACGCGCAGAACAGCGCAGGGGCCATCTCCGCCGCGGATCTGCACCGGGCGGTGATGGTGACGCAGGCGATGCGCTTTGCCGGGGTGGTGAAGACGGAGGAGTGGATCAGGGCGACGATCGAGAGATCAAATATCTCAGAGCCAAGCCAAAGTTAGAGACAAGCAACGAGCCGAAACATTCCGGAAATTTCCATCTTCATATCCCTGGCCCTTTGCCGGAATTCTTGCCTGCTCCTGTTTCCATCAACAGGTTGGCTGCCGCAACCAGGACGGCGGCCAGGATGATGGAAACGATGTAAACTGCATCGTCGTATGATGGAAATAGATAGCTGAGTAAGAGATACCCGAACAGAGAGCCGATCGCCCCTAAGGCGGAACTCGCGGCTACACTCAAGCTTCCTCTCTTGAGCGCTTTTCTGACTATAAATCCTGTTATCAGTCCTAAGCACATTAAAATAGAAATATAAGTTAATATGATTAATAATAAAAATATATTAAATATCTCGCCTATCAAATAGTTCGCGAGCCCGGCTCCGGCGCGGGCATCATCTCTGGAACCGCCAACGGAGGAGATGTTCTCGTAGTTGTCGGTGAATGCATTATCCAGAATTGAATTGTTTTCAGAAGTTTTTAATAAAATTCCACAACGGTTATTGATTAACTTATTGTGATATATGATATTATTCTCTGCATAATTCAGACTGATTCCGTTTTCGTTATTTCGGATTTCATTATCGAGAAGAGCATTGTGATCGGAAAAACCGGAAGGTCCAACCTCGGAAAGATAGCGATTTGATAGCAGTATGCCTTCTTCGTCATTCCCCTGGATGGAATTATTCCTGATTTCATTGTCACTGGATGCAGTGAGGCTGATGCCCCTTCGATTTAGTTCGACTGTATTATTAGAGATGGCGTTTTTTCCCGCTCCGGCTAGATCAATGCCACTTTGTCTATTGTTTTTAATTATATTATTCTTGATTACATTATATTCTGAATCGCTTACCAAGACACCGGCCGAGTTATTGGCTATGACGTTTCTTTGGATCGTCGTATTACTGATCGGTCGGAAATCAAAGACCGATCCAGTGATATCGACTCCGGGATCGGAACCGCCGGAGTTTATTATAGTAAATCCCTCCATGATTATTCCACTGTTGCCCAGCTTTATGGGAGTACCGCGGCCTTGCGCATCGATCACCGGATTTCCGACACCATGCAGAGCAACCCTGTGATCTACCAGGACATTCTCCAAATAAACGCCGCTCTGAACAACGATGGTGTCTCCCTCTCCAGAGGAATTGACTGCATCCTGAATACTCTTGAAATTCGCTCCATCGCTGCCTACGGTGATGTGAGCGGATTTTGCAGGACACAACATGAGAACCAGAGCCAGGATGAGAAAGAGCATAGGCCATTTTGCATTCATTGAAGGAAGCACCCGTAAGACCAGTAATCATTATTATTTATTTATGTCTTTCTGTAAGCTAACCTGATGTGTAGAGTCCTAAAAGTATTTCGCACACGCTTTAGCTATGCACCCGTAACACGGGTTATGAAATTAGACCAACGCAAGATACATTGGATTATCCGGCAAAAGCAAAAAGGATTGACTACAAAACAGA
>Ga0310040_1002867_pt1 | contig 10400 bp, 7 predicted proteins | sample EPASupsiteHSE623_FD_200237 | JGI IMG/M metagenome (GOLD analysis project Ga0310040, IMG submission 200237) | Bioremediated contaminated groundwater from EPA Superfund site, New Mexico - Sample HSE6-23 (v2) (version 2) | ecosystem: Environmental > Aquatic > Deep subsurface > Groundwater >... | reverse complement strand
GTCGAGCGCGAAGACCTCAAGCCCAATTCGCCGGACGATTTCCAGATTCCCTTGCACGAACTCAAGGCCGGCGTGGAGACCGAACTGGCCGTCACCCTGGAACGCCACTGAACCCGGAGGGGAAAACCTATGAGCGATACAAGTCTGGCCGGCAGGAAGATCGCCGTGTTGGTGGAGAGCGAGTACATTCCCGAGGAGATCCGCATCTACCGGGAACGCTTCGCCGCTTACGGCGCCACGGTCGAGTTGCTGAGCCGGTTGTGGGGCCAAAGCGAACAACGCTTTGTCAGCGACGTCGAGGAACCGGGCAAGACGCCGGAAATCCTGGCCGTCGCCGGGGATGTGGAAAAGGCCCGGCCCGAGGACTATGCCGCGGTCATCATGGCCGCCAACTACACTTCGGTGCGGCTTCGCTGGTTCACGGCCCCGGACGGGCAGGCCCTGCGCCCGGACATGGCCCGCGACGCCCCGGCGGTGGGGTTCTTCGCCCGGGCCATGGCCAACCCGGACATCATCAAGGGCGCGCCCTGCCACGCCCTGTGGCTGCTCACCCCGTGTCCCGAGCTTCTGGCCGGCCGCCGGGTGACCTGCAACCCGGTGGTCCTGGCCGACGTGGTCAACGCCGGGGCCGTGTACGTGCCGGCCCCGGCCGGGACGGCCTGGGACGAGCAGGTGGTGGTGGACGGGGATCTGGTCACCAATCCGTCCTACCGGGCCTCCAACGGGCTGGTGGACGCCATCCGGGAGGCCATCCTGCTTGCCGAGGCCCGGCGGGGGCAGGCCGCCGCCGGGGTCCGGCCCGCGGCCGCGCCGGCCTCCCGGCCGGTCTCGGCCCCCAAACGCCGCATCCTGTGCGTCCTGTCCGAATGGGGCTACTGGGGCGAGGAACTCGTCGGGCCGGTGGAGGAGTTCGACGCCGCCGGCTACCAGACGGTTTTCTGCACCCCCGGCGGCAAACGGCCCAATGCCATCCTGCCCAGCATGAACGCGGGATTTATTGATCCGCCCCTGGGCCGGCCGGTGGTCAGCCCGGAGATGGCCGGCAAGGTGCGGCTGTGGGACGACCCCGCCACCGAGCAGGGGCGCCGGCTGGAAAATCCCCTCAGTCTGGCGGCCTGGTTTCCCGAGCGGCCCTATTTCGCCGCGCCCTGCTTCGTGCGGGGCCTGGAGGCCTACAACCGGGCCCTGGCCCGGGCCGCCGCCTCCCTGGAGGACTACGACGCCCTGCTGCTGGTGGGCGGCAGCGGGCCGGTGGTGGACATGGTCAACAACCAGCGGGTCCACGACCTGATCCTTGCGTTCTACCGGGCGGGCAAGCCCATCGGGGCCGAGTGCTACGGGGTGGCCTGCCTGGCTTTTGCCCGGGACATCCAGGACCGCACGAGCATCCTCCGGGGCAAGCGGGTCACGGGGCACTGCCTGGAATACGACTACAAGGACGGCACCGGCTTCATGAAGGCGCGCGGCACGCTGCTCGACTTCAACATGGGGCCGCCGCCCTATCCCCTGGAATACATCCTGCGCGACGCCACCGCCCCGGACGGGGCCTACATCGGCAATTTCGGCCACGAGACGAGCGTCATCGTGGACTATCCCTTCGTCACCGGCCGTTCGACGCCGGACAGCCGGCTGACCGGGCGGAAACTGATCGAGGCGCTTGACGGCGACCCGCCGCTGCGCCGGTGGGGCTGGTGATCCGGCCCTGCCCGGGGAGCCCCGGCCGCGGGGCTCCCCGTTACCCCGGAAAGGAGGGTGCATGATCCATCAATTCATCTTTGCCGGCCCCAGGCCGGGGCTCCCGGCGGCGGCCTTCCAGTCCTATTGGGTGCACTTCCACGCCGTGGACTACGCCTCCAAGATCAAACAGATCCGGCAGTATCTGGTGGCCACGCGCGAACCTGTCGGAGCCCCGGGCGCGGTCCCCTTTTTCCAGGGCGTGGCCGAGATCTGGCTGGGGAGCGAGGCCGAGCAGATCGCCTCCCTGCAAAGCCCGGAATTCCTCGACGGGGCGCGGCGCGACGAACCCCGCTGGGCCGCCTTCTGGCAGACCCTCGGCCTGGACACCGATCCCGAAGTGGTTGTCGGGGACCTGGAGGAATCCGGCGGCCAGTTGGAAGGCCTCAAGCTCTATTTCCTCCTCAAACGCGCGCCGGGACTCGATCGCCAGGAGTTCCGCCGGCTGCTTCGAGCGGACCACGAGGCGGCCGCGGCCCGGATTTCCGGGCTGCGGCGCTCGTTGATCGGGTTTTGCCGCGACGGGCTCTACGGCCTTGGCGAACCGCGCTTCGACGCCGTGGAAGTCTGGTCGTTTCCCGACGACGCGATCGGCTGGGCAGCCCTGGCCGGCCATGCCGCCGGCCGGTTGCCGGCGCTGCCCGGGACCGTGGCGGATACGCGCTGCCGGTTTTCCTTTTCCGGCCGCGAGCACTGGATCATCCGCCCGGGCGAGCGCGCCCCGGCCTGACCATCCAACACACGGAGGACCGCCATGCTGTTTTACGTGCAGATGAAGTGGAACTACCAGGGCCGCGTCAGCCAGGACCAGCTTTGGGACCTCGAGGCGCTGGAGGGCGAGCACGGGCTGGCCGGCGTCCGATCCGGCCTGGTCAGGGGGCTGTACAAGGTCGCCTCCCAGCACCGGGTCATCGCCATCGTGGACGTGGCCTCGCTGGAGGATCTGGACCGCAACTCCATGGGCTGGCTGCCCATGCGGGAGTACCTGGAGTTCGAGCAGGTCTGGGCCCTGCGCGATTATGCCGGGTTCGTCGAGGACGTGAAGCGGAAATTCCCCATGCCCGGGGCGACGCCGCCTCCCCAGGCCGTTCCTTCCACGTTGGAGGTGGCCCGGAGCTGGTTTGGCCTGATGGAGCAGGGGCGGTCCGAAGAGGCGCTCAGGTTCGTGGACGACGACGTGGTCTGGGACAATGTCCCGCCTGTCCGCGGCGTCACCGAATTGGCCCCCTGGCTCGGCTCCTACCGGGGGCTGCCGGCGGTCCTGGAGAGCTTCAATGTCTGGGCGGCCCATTCCAGGATGATGTCCTTTACGCCCTTAAGCCTCATGGTGGACGGCGAGCGGGCCGTGGCCGTGGTGCACGAGCATGCCATGTGCCTGGCCAACAACAACGAATACGATCTCTACGTCTCGACGCACCTGCGCATCGTCGGCGGCAAGATCAAGGAATGGCGGGTCTACTGGGACGTCTCTCCCCTGGTGCGGGCGTATAAGAACCTGTGAGCCCGGGAGGACCCCATGCCAACCCCCTTCGTCGATGCCGCCCTGTGGACGGCGGTCTGGCAGGGCTCGGCCGACGGCGTGCGACAGGCCTTGCTCCACGGCGCGAACCCCGACAGCCGCGACCCGGCCACGCTGCTCACCCCGCTGATGCTGGCCGCCGGAATCGGCGACCCGGCCCTGGCGGAGGCGCTGCTGGCCGCCGGGGCCGACGCCAACGCCCTGGACGGCCGGGCCGGAGCCGGCGTCCTGCACAAGGCCTGCCAGGGCGGCCAGCTCGACGTCGCCCGGCGGCTGATCGAGGCCGGCGCACTGGTCAATCTTCAATGCGTCAGCACCGGCCACACGCCGCTGTTCGAGGCCATCTGGTTCAAATCCGTGGAGGTCGTGCGGCTCCTGCTGGACCACGGGGCCCGGGCGGACGCGGCCCTGCGCACCAACTACGGCTTCAGCCTCGACGACCACGTCAAGTACGCCCTTCGGGTCAACACGGGCCGGCAGGCTCTGGAAAACCTGGGGCGCATTGGCGAACTGATCGCAGCCCGGCGGGAGCGCGACGCCCAGGCGGCCCAAACCCCGCTGCTTGCGGCCGTGCGCGCCGGCGACCTCCGGGGGATGCGCGACGCACTGGCCGGGGGCGCGGCCATCGAGGCCCGCTATCCCGTGGTCGGCGGCTTCGACGACGGGCACACGGCCCTGCTGATCGCCCCCCGCCACGGCCAGATCGACATGGTCCGGGAGCTGGTCGCCGCCGGGGCCGACCCCAATGCCGTGGAGCCCGTGTTCGGGGCCGTGCCCCTGCACAAGGCCACCTACAACGGCCACCTGGAAATCACCCGCCTGCTCGTGGCCGCGCCCGGGGTCCGCCTGGACTACCAGGGGCCGTCCAACGGCTACTCGCCGCTGCTCGACGCCGTCTGGCACGGGTTCGCCGACTGCGCCGGCGTCCTGCTGGACGCCGGGGCCGACACGACCGTGCGGGGCTACGACGGCAAACGGGCCCTGGATCTGGCCCGCGAGGAACTCGGCCTGGACCACCCGCTCACAATCAGGCTGGAAGGCCTCGGACCGCAGCCCTGAGCGCGGCCGCCGGCGGGATAAAACGGCCAACGAGGAGGCAGACAATGCCGGCATCCAATGGACACCGCAAAGTGCTTGAGCAATTGCGCGCGGACAAGGTGGAATACATCTTCGGCAACCCGGGCACCAGCGAGGAGGGCCTGCTGGCCGCGCTCCAGGAGTTTCCGGCCATCCGCTACGTCATGGCCCTGCAGGAGTCCGTGGCCGTGGCCATGGCCGACGGCTACTGCCGGGCCGGGGCGCGGCCGGGCGTGGTCCTGCTGCACTCCGGGGTCGGGCTCGGCAACGCCGTGGGCATGCTCTATCAGGCCAGACGGGGGCATTCGCCCCTGGTGGTCCTGGCCGGAGAGGCCGGCGTCGCCTACTCGGCCTTCGACGCCCAGATGGCCTGCGACCTGACGGCCATCGCCCGTCCCGTGGTCAAGCGCGCCGCCCGGGTGGAACATCCGGCCAGCCTGCTGCGCCAGTTGCGCCGGGCCGTCAAGGAGGCCCTGACCCCGCCCATGGGCCCGGTGTTCCTGGCCATTCCCCAGGATATCCTGGACGCCCCCAACGACGAGCCCGTGACGCCCACCCTGGTCCCGGACACCCGGGTCGCGCCGGGCCCCGAGGCCGTGGCCGGGGCGGCCCGGGCCCTGGCTGCGGCGCGAAGGCCGCTGATCCTCATGGGCGACGGCGTGGCCCAAAGCGGCGGCCAGGCGGCCCTGGCCCGGCTGGCCGAGGCCCTGGGGGCCGAGGTGTACGGGGTCAACAATTCCGAGGTCAACCTGCCCCAGGGCCATCCCCTGTATTGCGGCAACACCGGCCACATGTTCGGCCCGGACAGCGCCCGCATCGTGGCCGGGGCCGACGCGGTCCTGATCGTGGGGACGTATGTCTTTCCCGAGGTCTTCCCGTCCCTGGCAAACCCCTTCGACCCCGGGGCCGCCGTGGTGCACGTCGATCTGGACGCCTCCGAGATCGCCAAGAACCATCCCTGCGCCATGGCCATGGTGGCCGATCCCCAGGCCACGCTTACGGCCCTGGCCGAGGCCGTCGGGCAACTGGCCGACGCCGCGCAGCGGCAGGCCGCCCGGGAACGCGCCAAAGCCCTGGCCGCGGCCGGGGCCGAACGGCGGCAGGCCGCCAGGGCCGCAGATGCGGCCAGACGCCGGGAAGCGCCGCTTCGCCTGTCGGATCTGGCCGAGGCGTTGTCCCGCCGCCTGCCGCCGGACGCCATCGTCTTCGACGAGGCCCTGACCGCATCGGGCGACCTGACCCTCTGGTTGCCGGCCGACGGCCCCGGACAGTTCTTCCAGACCCGGGGCGGCTCGCTGGGAGTGGGCTTCCCCGGGGCCATGGGGGCCGCACTCGCCCGGCCCGGGCGCACCGTGGTCGGTTTTTCCGGCGACGGCGGCTCCATGTACACCGCCCAGGCCCTCTGGAGCGCCGCCCGCCACCGCATCGACGCCAAGTTCGTGGCGATCGTCAACGGCGGCTACCGCCTGCTCAAGCTCAATCTGCTGGAATACTGGAAGGACCTGGGGCTGCCCCGCGGCCGGTTCCCCTGGAACTTCGACGTCGGGGACCCTGTCGTGGATTACGTGGCCCTGGCCGCCTCCATGGGCGTGCCCGGGGTCCATGTCGCCGGCCGCGAGGCGATCGAACCCGCCGTCACGCGCATGCTGGCCCAGGACGGGCCGTTTTTGCTGTCCATCGACGTGGACGGCTCGACGTGAGGCAACCCTGCGACCAAGGAGGACCCTATGGCCTCTGTCACCTTTGAGTTTCTCACCGGCCTGACGCCCCGGCTGTTCGACAACGTGCGCCTGATGGGCAGTTGGGACGCGGCCGGCCGGTACAGCCAGTCCTGGTCCATGACGCCCATGGCCGAATTCTCGGCCGAGGACGGCTGTCCGGCCTGGAGGGCCACGGTGCGCCTCGACGACGCCCAGCGGGGCTGGACGTTTGCCTGGGGCGTGGTGCTCGACGGCACGGCCCGAAACAACGTCTGGGGCATCGCCACCGAGGTCTCGGACCCGGCCTCCACGGCCCAGCACCGCAGCTTCGAGCTGGCCGGGGACAGCCAGCTCGAACGCTTCTGGTTCACCCATGTGCGCCGTCTGGGGGCCAACAAGCACTACCGCCCCGGCAGCGCCGCTCCGGCCATCCGCTTTGCCGTGTGGGCCCCCAATGCCGGGAAAGTCAATCTGGTCACCGGGGACCTGGCGTCAGGCTACATCTGGCCCGACGGCCGGGGGGTGGGCAGGCGGTTCGCCATGCAGCCGGCCGGGGACGGCATCTGGGCCACGGACCCGGCCGACCCCGGTCTGGCGGATTTCGCCGCCTGGGACCACCACAGACCCTACATGTACGAGATCGTCTGCGACGACGGCTCGACGCGCTACCGCACCGACCTGCACTCCCGCTGCCAGATCGGCAGCGGCGGCAAGGACCCGGCCAATCCCAAAACCGCGCAGGACCCGGCCCGCCCGAAATCCGACGAGGGGGCATGGAACCAAAAGGCAACGGACCTGGACGGCTCCAAGAGCTGCTCCGTGGTGGTGGACACCGAAAAGGTCACCCGGCACTTCAAGGAACCGAATTTCCCCGAAAACGAATGGGTGGGCGCGGCGGATTTCTGGGCCCATGAGTTCGACGCCCTGCGCCCCCTGCCCACCCGGGCCGAAGACATGGCGATCTACGAACTCCACGTGGGCTCCCTGGGCTTTGGCAGGCCCGGCGGCGGCACGCTGGAGGACGCCATGGGCTTTATGGACTATCTGGCCGCCCTGGGCGTCAACGCCGTGGAACTGATGCCCATGGCCGAATACAACGGGGCCCTGTCCTGGGGCTACGGCTCATCCCACCACTATGCCGTCGAGTTCGCCGCGGGCGGGCGGGACCAGCTCAAATTCTTCGTGCGGGCCTGCCACCGCCTGGGCATCGCCGTCATCCTCGACGTGGTCTACAACCACTTCGCCGCCGACGCCGAACGGGCCGAGTGGATGTACGACAGCGCCGCCAACGAGAAGAACATCTATTACTGGTACGAGGGCACGCCCGCCGACTGGTCGGGCGACAATCCCCCCGGCCACGGCGGCTACCTGGACAACGGCTCCACCGGCTACACGCCGAACTTCCGCAGCGAAATGGTGCGCAAGGCGCTCATCGGCTCCGCCGCCATGCTGGCCACGGAATTCCACATCGACGGCTTCCGGGTGGACCTGACCCAGGCCCTGCACCGCGACAACGTCATCCACGCCAACGGCCGTTCCTGCGGCGCGGCCAACGCCTTCGGGGCCAAGTTTCTGCGCGAATGGGCCCGCACCCTGCGCCTGATCAGGCCCGGCATCGTGCTGATCGCCGAGGACCATACCGGCTGGGAGGCCATGACCCAGCCCCTGGAAACCGGCGGCATCGGCTTCGACGCGGTCTGGTGGGCCGACTGGTACCACCACCTCATCGGCGACGCGACCAATGACGCGGCCAAGGCCCGGCTGCTCCACAGCGCCGGCTACGGGGGCGACTGGCCCCTGCCCATGGACTGGATCGCCGGAACGCTTCTGGGCACGCCCCACAAGGTGGTCTACCACGAATCCCACGACGAGGCCGGCAACTCCACCTACCGGGAGGGCGACCATGAGGTGCGCTCCGCCCGCACCATGATGGTGGCCGTGGCCGGCAACCTCCGCGACGACTCCCGGCCCTGGGCCAAGGCGCGTTGCCGGGTGGCGGCCGGGCTGACCGTGCTGGCCGCCGGCACCCCCATGTTTTTCATGGGCGAGGAGGTGGGCGCGGCCAAGCCGTACCTGCACAACGACTTCGTCAACTGCCGGGAGGATCTGGCCGGGCTTCGGGCCGGCGACGGCCAGGACCTGTTCCGCTACTACCAGGACCTCATCCGGCTGTGGCGCGGCGCGCCGGCCCTGCGTTCGGCCAACATCGAGATCCTGCACGTCCACGACGCCAACCGGGTGCTGGCCTTCCGGCGCTGGTCGGGCAACGACGCGTTCCTGGTGGCGGCCAGCCTGTCCAACCGCCCCTTTGCCGATGGGTACGCCATCAGCCATCCTTCCCTGGGGGACGGGGCCTGGACCGAGGTGTTAAACAGCGACGCCGCGATCTACGGGGGGGCCGGGGTGTGCAACGGCGGCGCGATCCGCGCCTCGGGGGGACGGCTGACGGCGCGGCTGCCGGCCAACGGGTTGCTGGCGCTGCAACGGCTGGCTTCCTGATCGCCCGCCACCCGGGGGACGGGGGCTGGGAAATTGTTTGGGCAACGCGAATGGGAAGTCCCTGTCACGGCCGGCATGGCCTGGGAACGGGGCTTTTTGGAAATTGTTTGGGCATGGCCGTTGACTCTCGCGGGCTGGGAGCCTACGGCCATGCGCGTCTCCGGTAATTTTTCCCCGGCAGCGCCGCCTCGCGGGCGACGCGTCATGCCGACGACCCTGCCCGCCCGCGGCCGGAGGCGAATAAAATATGATTCCCCTGGAAGATCAGGGGCAACGGCTTGGCGTGTGCAACGGCAGGCCGTTATCGAGGCTTCTTTCCATGCAAGACAATCCTTTCGCTGTGGAGCTCCGGCGTGAAACAGCCCGCCGCCGGACGTTCGCCATCATCAGCCACCCGGACGCCGGCAAGACCACGCTGACGGAAAAACTGCTGCTTTTCGGCGGCGCCATCGCCATGGCCGGGGCGGTCAAACCCAAAAAAGTCGGCCGCCACGCCACCTCGGACTGGATGGCCATCGAGCGCGAGCGCGGCATCTCCGTGACCTCCTCCGTCATGAGCTTCGAGTTTGGCGGCTGCACCATCAATCTGCTGGACACCCCGGGCCACCAGGACTTCTCCGAAGACACCTACCGCGTGCTGACGGCGGTGGATTCCGCCCTCATGGTGATCGACAGCGTCAAAGGCGTGGAAACGCAGACCAAAAAGCTCATGGAAGTCTGCCGGATGCGCGATACGCCCATCATCACCTTCATCAACAAGCTCGACCGCGACGGCCGTTCCCCCTTCGAGCTGCTCGACGACATCGAACAAAGCCTCGGCATCGAGGCCGCCCCCATGTCCTGGCCCATCGGCATGGGCAAGCTTTTCAGGGGGGTCTACGACCTGCGCTGCAACCAGTTGCGCTTTTTCGCCCCCCAGGCCGCCGGCAAGGGGACCCGCCCCAGGGAGGCCGTGGTCATCGACGGGCTGTCCGACCCGGCCCTGCCCGAACACCTGGGGCAGGAGGCCGCCGAGGCCCTGCGCCAGGAAGTGGAGCTGCTGGCGGGGGCCGGGTATCCGTTCGACCGGCAACGCTACCGCGACGGCCATCAGACGCCGGTGTTTTTCGGCAGCGCCATCAACAACTTCGGGGTCAGGGAATTGCTGGAAGCCTTCGTGGATCTGGCCCCGGCCCCCGTTGCCCGCAAGGCCAGCACCCGGGAGGTCTCCCCGCTGGAGGAGGACTTCGCCGGGGTCGTGTTTAAAATCCAGGCCAACATGGACGCGGCCCACCGGGACCGCGTGGCCTTTGTGCGCATCTGTTCCGGCCGGTTCAGCCGGGGGATGAAGCTGCGCCACCATCGTCTGGGCAAGGACATCAAGGCCGCCAACGCCATCCTGTTCATGGCCCAGGACCGCACCGGCGTGGAGGAGGCCTGGCCCGGGGACATCATCGGCATCCCCAACCACGGCATCCTCAATGTCGGCGATTCGTTAAGCGCCCGAGAACCGCTGCAGTTCCAGGGCATTCCCCATTTCGCCCCGGAGCATTTCCGGCGGGTCATGCTGAAAAATCCCTTCAAGGCCAAACAGTTGGAAAAGGGGCTGGCCCAGCTTTCGGAAGAAGGGGCCATCCAGTTTTTCCGGCCCGTCGCCGGGGGCGGCATTCTCCTTGGCGCGGTGGGGGTTTTGCAGTTCGAGGTCATCGCCGGGCGGCTGGCCGCCGAATACGACGTGCAGATCGAGCTTTTGGCCACCAGGCTGACGGCCGTTCGCTGGCTGGCCGGCGCGGCCAGGGACGCCCTGGCCCGGCTCGAACGGGAAGAGCGGCAGGCCATGGTGAAGGACGCCGGCGGCCACCGGGCCATGGTTTTCACCAGCGAATGGGAAC
>Ga0310040_1002861_pt1 | contig 10427 bp, 27 predicted proteins | sample EPASupsiteHSE623_FD_200237 | JGI IMG/M metagenome (GOLD analysis project Ga0310040, IMG submission 200237) | Bioremediated contaminated groundwater from EPA Superfund site, New Mexico - Sample HSE6-23 (v2) (version 2) | ecosystem: Environmental > Aquatic > Deep subsurface > Groundwater >... | reverse complement strand
TCTCAGCCCGCTCGACGTTTGTCCTGGAGTTGATTTCAGGATGCTCCAGCTTCGCAAGGCGCTGTCTGTCAAGTGCTATGTCAAGGGCCAATCTGCCGGAAAAATCATCGATCAGTTGTTTGCAACTTACAACTTCAGCTTTTATTCCCTCAATGGACTCTTTGGCCAATTCTCGGATATCATGAACATCTCGTTGCAGCTGCTTATTGGTGTTCTTTAGTTCCTCTATCTGCCGACCTTGCTTCCCAAGTCTCTCATGCAGATCTCTGTTCGTTTCGAGAAGATCGCTGAGAACTGTCTGGAGGGCCTGCCATTCTTGCGGCTTTGGGCCTGTTGTGAGATTCCTGGCCGGCTCGCTACCCAACAACTCCAGGACTCGTAAAGTCTCGGCTTTGCTCTGACGGACCTGCTCCTCGAGCTCCTCCTCTCTGGTCAGGTTCCGGGATGGAATATCCGAAGCCGGCACGAATTCGGGCAGTTGCGCATCCGGTATCATGCTCGGGCCCCCTCGCGGTTCTTCTGCCGCTCCTTCAGAAGTTCACGGATATCGTAGATCTGCCCGCGGAGATTCTGGGTGATTTTGGTGAGAATGGCGTTTTGCGCCTCTCGCTTTTCCAGCTTCTCGCTCAGCTTCTGCAGCTCTGAGCGCATCTCCGCAACATCATTAGCAGAGCACTCGATCTGCCCATCCAGCCACTCAAGCCACTCTTCCGTCTGTGTAAGCCAGACATCCGGATAATCAGGGGAGACGGTCAGCTGCACATCCTGGCTGGATTTGTTGCCGGACATCAGGAGACCTCCTGCACATCAGACAGGGCTGTCTTTTCTTCCGGGTCCTTCTGGAGGACATTCTCGATTGAGCCTTCGCCTTTTGCGGCAAAATCCCTGAGATGGGCCTGGGCCTTGTCGGCGCATATGCGACGGGCGCGGTTGTAGATGCTCTGCAGGATGCTGGGATGGGATTGGGTCATGCCGGCACCTCGGGGTAGTTCATCCACAGGCACTCGGCCCGCATGGATCCCGTGGTCGAAGAATTGATTCTCTTCGAGGGTGCGACGACCTTTCGCCAGTCTCTGTACAGCTTATCCATCAGAGGACAGGAATAGCCCGAGATGGCCACATTTGCCCGGAGGCTGTGCAGGACCTCAGCCAAATCCTTGTGCCCTTCTTCGGACAGCTCGAAAGCTCCGTATGCCTTCTTGCAGGACCGGCTCTCGGCCAGGTAAGGAGGATCCAGGAAGAAGAGCGTGTCAGGATCGTCGTATCTCTGAAGTATGTCAAGCGCCGGCAAATGCTCGATCTGCACTCTCAGGAGTCTCTCGGCGATCTCTTCCAGGCCCTCGAGTCCTCCCAGCCATCTGCTCACGCTGCACGACATGCCGCGGCGGGTGCTTTTCTTGCAGTAGGCCCAGCGGCCTGGCGAGGCACTTTCTGAAAGGCCGAAGAAAACCTGGCGGGTCCTCACGTAGAATCTCCGGGCCCTTTCGAGCTCCGGAAGATCCGGTGATATTTCCAGGGAATCGATATACTCGGCCCGGCTGAAGGGCGTGAGGGTCAGTGCCCTGATGAGGTCCTCGCTCGAATCTCGCAGGACACGGAAGAAATTGACAACCTCGCCGTTCAGATCGTTGTAGGTTTCCAGAGGCGAGGGCTCTCTGTTGAGGAGTACTGCCCCGGATCCTCCGAAAGGCTCGCAGTAGTGATGAGTCTTGGGAAGCTGGGGCAGCAGCCAGCCAAGATGAGAGAATTTGCCGCCATACCATCCGAAGGCTATGCGGCCTCTTCCCTGGCGTCCGAGGTGGCGAGAGTCGCGGAAATCGGACTTCATTCCGGCACCTCATTGAAGTTTCCTGCATAGAGCAGACTTTCCGGATCTTCGTTCAGCACTATGGCCTTTACCTGTCTTTTGAGGTATTGATATCGATTTTTGCCAAGTGCCCGGATCTTTTCTCGGTGTGATATCCTATACTCTCGGTTCCTTCTGCGCGCCACTTCTCGGTGCGCCTCGCGCCAATTCTTCCTGCTGAGCGGGGAGGAGGTCATTCCTGCTGCACCTCCTCGATAGTGATGCGGACTTTCTTGCCCTTCAGGCGCTCCAGGAGAGCGTTTGTCTCGCCCTGGTCCGGGTAGCCCTCCAGCTGCATCGAGAAATGCAGCGACCCCATCATCTGGAAGGAGGTCATAAGGGGCCCTTCCCACTTCATGGCCAGGCCTCCGGAAATTGCTGCACCAGATCCCAATCGGCTGGGATGTGCGGCCTGAGGTTCTCCTTCATGAAGACCGGGATCGGTCTGGGGATGCGGCTGACAAGAGATGCAATCCAGGCCGGCTGCGGGATGATTCTGCCCACGCGGTTGCGGCTCTCTGCACCTATTATCGCCCATTCGATGCCATCGTAATCCGGGCTGATCGGGCCGTGCAAAGGCTCGAAGCTGACGAATTTATGGACGCCCGGCAGGGCTTCTCTCAGGGAGGCGATCCGCCAGAGGTCCTGCTGCTTTGTAACTGAGACGCCCCACCAGAGGTTCTTCGGGAGCGATATGCAGTGGATCAGCTCCAGGATCCTCTCGGGCCGCTTTGTTAAGACAAAGAAGAGATCTTTCTCGTTCCGGATGATGGCCTCGATGATTTGTTGGACCCACTCTGGATTGACTCCTTCGCAGAACCAATCTGCCATCGAGTTCAGGAAGATCCGGGCAGGGGTCTTGCTGCGCTTCCGGTTGATCTTCTGGAGCCTATCCGGGTGAAACGCAGGCTGGAAGGGATCATCTGCAGGATAGCCGAAGCGGCCTTTCAGCCGGCGGGCTATCCGAGCTGCATAGCAGTAGTTGCCGCAGACATCAGGCCTGCCGAAGTTGCGGCAGCCGGTGATCGGGTTGATAGTGATATCGGCCCAATCGATTTTGGTCTGGGCCATTCAGACCGCCTCCGCCAGGGTGAGCTGCCTGCAGTCGGGCCTCGTGACCTTCAGTTTGAGCGGCCTGGTTGGGTAGCTGGCTGCAAACCAGCGCTTTTGGCTCTCGATCTGCTCATCAATCTGTGCTTTTAGATGGCCTTTGCGTGGAGCGCCATAGCCAAACCAACTCCCGGAGCTGACACCGGGATGGGCCCGGCCCTCCATATTCAGGACTTCGAGGCCATTATCCAGGACCTCACAAGAGAAATTCATCTCCAAGATGATGGGATCGGTCCGCTGTTCGCGATCTGTTGACACTCAGATCGCCTCCGCCTGGCTGCACAGCTCCTCATATCGGGCCATCCGGATCTGACAGTCATTGCCCCGGACCACATGAAACGGGCCCCGGGAGCCGCAGCGAGTGCATGCGATCACGGATCGTTCGACCCATTCATCGACCTTATTGCAGCGAGCGCATTGCAGCTTCGTATCGTTGCCGGGCATCTAGGCCACCGCCCGCAGTTCCCACATGAGGTTTGCCGCCTCTGTCACTTTCGCGATCGGATAGTCGCCCCATTCCTCACGGAATAGCTCCAGAGCGGTTTTGAACTCCAGGTGATGCACGGAAATGATGATCGCCGAATAGCCGACCTCTCCGATGAAAAAGAGGTGCCGTAGGAATTCCACTTGCCTGGAGTTGAGGTGCCAATGAGGCCTTGGCTCGAATTCCTGCATGGGCAATGGCATCCAGCCGGTTTCCTCCGGCTCCAGGGCATCCCAGGCAGCCTGGACGGGGCGCAGTTCCTCCTCGATCAGCTCTCTTTCCAGCTGCAGCTCTTCGTCGAGGATGATCTCATCGACGAAAACGCGCTCCTGGGGGAGTGGGATGAGCCCTCCTTCGAAATCGTATCGGCCCATTCAATTCCACCCCAAAATGAACGAGAAGGAAAAGCCGTTGTAGCCCAGACGGAGATTGGTGTAAAATCTACCTATTCGTAGGTAGACTAACCTGCCTGTTATCCCTGCTGAGAGGTAGCGGCCATGATGGAATAGCTCCATTTAGACCATCTCCTTTCGCGCTCTCTGGGCTTCGTATTCTGCGACGAGCTTTTCATCCGGGAGATAGACATTCCCGGTCTCTTCATCCTCGATCCAAATGGTATGATGATGCAGTTTCGCCAATCGCACTGCACAAATTTCAGCATGCAGAGAATTTGGAGCATGGACTTGAGAAACAAAAGCGCCGTGAAATTCTGTCAAGAAGCCGACATTGAATGTCATGCCGACACCGCCCGAGGCTCTGCGCATTTCAGCTCGTGCGGAGCCGCCCGGACGGTTGCCAGGTAGCGTCCTGTCCTAACTTCATGGGGCTTTCCGCCGTAGTTGCTGATGGCCGTCTCGCGCTCGATCCTGCCCGCACCGAGGAGATGCTGCAGGTGGATCTGGACTGCCGCCCGGCCCATGTTGCAGACCATGACGAGATCGTCGGTGCTCTGCGGCTCTTTCTGCAGGGCCGCCAGAACCTCGGCCTCATCTTTCAGGAGGCGGGCCGGGCTCTTCGGGAAATGATGACTTCCAACGTGGCCGCTCATGATACCTCACCTCCTTCTTCTGCAGGATTGTCGCCGGTGATAGTAGGAACGGGGACGAACGAATCGCAGACCATCGGATTGCAGTCGGCCCGGCGCTCGCAATATGGTGCGTTCAGGCACTTCATGGCAGCACCACCTCAGTCAGCCCAAAATCCTTGGTATCATCCGTCGCTCTCCAGTAGGGCAGCACAGTGGCCACAAGATCCAGCCTGCGGCCTTTCGGAACCGCACCGGCCCGCCACTGCCCAGCCGGGACCCACACATATCGGCATCCACCTACTGGCAGCGATATGTTGCGGAGCAGCACATGCCCGGAGGAGACCCGATGGACGGTGGCGGTGAGGCGGACGCGCTGGCCCTGGAGGGCGGCGAGAGCGCGTCTCATGCCGGTGCCCCCTTCAGTTTGGCCTCTTCCTCCATGCGATCGATCAGCTGATGCGATTTCGCCAGGTCCTCCTGGAGGTGATGATTGTCGGCCCGCTCCTTTGCGAGTTCTTCCAGCAGCCTATCACGATCGGCCAGCACTTTCTCGAAGAGCGGTCCGGAAGGGACTTTGCCGGATCTGAGCAGTTCCTTGGGATCCAGATGGTTGAGGTCCTGCATCCTAGATCACCTCTTTCAGGCTGCCGTTCTGCTGCACAATCCAAACGGTGCCGTTACTCGCAGTGAGTATGGACTCATTGCCCGGTTGGATGGTCAGACTGCATAGGGGGCCGCTGGCGGAGATCTCATGATAGCCCGTGCCGCTGAAGTGGCCGGACTCGCGCAGGATGATCGTGTCAATGTCGTCTGCTGCGCCGTTTGCCGGGCGCAGGCAGACGAGGGCCAGCAACAGGATGGCTGCCGTCAGGGCGAGAAACCAGAGCAGAGGCGGTATGGGGCTTGCGGAGACATGCACGATGCCCCGGACGCCGATCACGGTGCCCTGAGGGTCAGTCTCTTCGACGACTTGCAGTGCCTTCATTGTACCAGCTCCGAGGCTCTGAGCATTTCGGCAGCCGTGAGCCCGCGCTGAGTAGTTCGATAGATGTCGCCCGCCTTCGTCGTGTGGTGGTGGGTTTGTCTGATCGCCTCAATGAGCCCGGCCTTCTGCAGTTCATCCAGGTAGCCCTTGGCGGTCCGGAAATTGAGGTTGCACTTGTAGACGATCCGCGTCTTGATCGCACCATCGCCAGCGCAAAGGTCGAGGATGGCGAGCATGATCTTCTGCCTGCTGCGCTTTGGGGTCATGCTCTCAGAGCTCCTGCGCGGAACTTGCCGTCCACGATCGCAAGGCAGATCCTGCGGCCCACGAGCTGCTGAAGGATGGCGGCCTGATCTTTCGGGATCTCTATGAGATCATTATCAATGCAGGCCAGGACTACGAGATCGCCGTCCGGTTCTATGACATTTCGCAGCAACCCTGCCTGGAAAGGCATCTTATGTCCACGCTGGATGTCCTCCTGCAGGCGGGTGATATCATTGGGCAGGGGCAAAATATTTGTAACAGGAGTTACAACAGATCCGCTCATGGGACGGTCGCCTCCATTGGGGCGGCCTGTTCCGCCCGTCCTTTGGCTTCTGCAAGTACCTGTTTTCCGTATGGCGTTATATGCGCTCGAACCTGGCCTCGGTAAGAGGATCTATCCAAAATTATACATCCAGCGACTTCGAGCTTGTCGAGACGGTGGCGCAATACGTTCAATGTTCTGCAATCCAGGGTCTTCAGAATAGATGTGACCTGTTGGCCATCGAATTTTTCTACTCTATCTACTATCTGTATATCGATTTTGTCGTACATGTGCCCGTCCTGAAGGGGCACAGGGCTTGGGCGAAAATAGAGGACCCCTAAGACTCCTAAGAATCACAACACTACTGAGACTCCTAAGAATCACAACACTCCTAACACTCCTAAAGCTTATAAGTGTTGAAATCCCACTATTAATCGCCTGGGTTCTTCCCTCGTGGACTGGACATCTTTGAGGTGGTTGAGCCCTGGCTTTCCTTCTTCCAGCATTTTTGTTATCTTACATCCTGAGTCGTTCATAGCTTTTTCGGAGATATAAGCACGAGGGATGAGCGGGGCGAAAGTAATCAGATCACACGGAAATCCGGGTGCAGGACCATCAATATCACTTTCGCAGGCTAATTTTCCCGTTTCATATGGTGGCATCATACTCCTTCTGAAGCTCGGCAAGGTGAGCTCGACAGGACTTGGCTTTCTCGGCGTTTCGGCGGCTCTTGGCCACCAGGAGCTGCTTCTGGGTGTCGCGCAGGTCCTTCATTACGCAATCACGGATGCGGGCCATTCAGCTTGCCTCCTGTTCGGTCCTCTTCCTGCAGACCGGACCCATTCCGACCTTCATCGAGGCCTCGGCCTTTAGCTTTCGGCGGCAGCGTACACAGTAGCGGGTAAGCTCGGCTTCGTTTGTTGGGCTGCATTTTGGCTCGCCGGTGCCCTGTGCGGCCATTCAGACCACACCCCTAACAGCATTGCATTCCAGTCGCCAGTACATATCCCAAGTGAGTTCTTCGGTGGCTGATGCCATGATCCGGGCATCGACCGCGAAGATCCTGCGGCCCGTGATCATGCGGGCCCGCGTGCGCTCGCCGGGGAGCGTAGCCAGGCGCAAGCAGAGAGCCTGGCGGCGGACTAACAGTCCTGATCTCATGTCCTATCCTCTTGCTTGCTCATTCTGCAGCATGACAAGCGACATGGTCTTGGTCAGTTCAGAAATGATGTACACAGCCTCACAGGGCCTGTAGGATTTTTCCAGGTCCTGGAATATGGACGAGGCTTTTTGCTCCAATTCACTCCTGCTTTTTGGTTTCATCTCTTACACCTCGATAATTTTTCCGCGTTCGGTTATGTCGCCGGATCGGTAGAGTTCCCGGGTCTCGGCCCGGTCCGCAGCGATCCGGTCCTGTCTCTCGATGATCTCATTCTCGGAGTATGTGATGCCGGACTTGAGGAGCGGATGTTCCAGGCACCAGAGCCCGAACGCGATCCTCTGAAGGTTCTCGTATGTAACGGGCCGCCAGGGGTATTTTGCCAGCTTCTCCTGGGCCCTCTGGCGCTCGGCATCTGTCAATTGCTCCCAATCCCACCGGGCGCAGTTGCCTTTCTGCCAGCAGTCCGCGCAGAGGGCTTTGTGCCAGGCGGCGGAAGGCAGCTCCTTGACTTGGGTGTCCTCGACTTGCCGGTCGCATCGGGCCTCGATGTGTCTGCACATGTTTTACACGACCTTTGGGTTGAGGAGCATCTGGACGCCTGCCAGGCAGTCTTCAGCCAGCTCAAGCTCCTTATCGGCATCCTGGGCAGCGCGGAACTCAGCGGTCGCTTCCAGGGCTCTGCGGGCCTGGTATGCGGCGGCCTTGGCGTTTGCGACGCGGTCATATGCGGTTTTCACGACAGATGCGTCCACTTTGGACATGTTGGGGTCACGCTCCAAGCTATACAAAGCACTATAATATATATAAGACTTTTGGCTAGTTAGGCTATCTTGGCTAGTTATACCGAAATGTTTATTTATTCGTAAGCGTGACATATAACTATGATCGCGAGCCAGGAAAATATCATGGCAAAAATCAGCATTGACGGAGATGAGAGAGAGACCCTCATTCCGCCACAAGTAAAGAAGATAGATAAGATGGGCCGGGTGTATATCGATATCAATCTTGCTGGTGACAAGGTCGTCATACTAACCGCACCAATAAAGCCGGGCGATATCGAGAAGTGGGCGAAAATTGGAAGAGATTCGTAAAAGTCCGCATGATTTAAAGAATGCAATTGAGGATTATTGACGGGAGGAGACTGCGAATCCCCAGCCCGTCCAGACAAATGGAGCATACCCAAATGTCCGATGAATCTATTCTAGCCGATGCTATTTCAGCATTTCCCAGTAACGTATCACCGTCCGACCAAGATCAACTCGTGCTCACAAGAGGCGAGCTTAACCAGATTATCGCGAATGCCACGAGCGAGGTTAGGAAGGAGATTAGGGGTCTACAAGGTCTCGTGAAAGAGCATGAAATGCGCCTGGACAAACATGGCGAATATATCCGGGAGCTCCGGTTCAAAGAAGAGCCTGAACCCGGCCCGAAACAAAGGGATCGTCGCGAGATTCTTCGTGGCCTCTTGGTTGTTAATAGCGGCAAGATGTTCGCGTCGGATTGGTAGTTGAAGCTCTTTTAGTCGAGGTGATCAATATCAAATTAAATGATGAAGAATTTGATGCTTTTGAATTAAGTTTTCCAAAAAAAGTTGACCTTTGTGTTTCATTAGGACTTCTGAATAGAACCAAAAAACCCGCTTATCTTAAACTGAATTCATTGCGAAATAGATTTGCCCATAGATTGGGCTATCAATTTACTCTTAAAGATGCGGTTGATTATGCAAATGAATTGAACGAGATGGGTTTTTGCTTTTCTGATAATAATATCTTGGAAAAGGATCTTTCCAAACAGTATTACGATATTGACATTATCCTAATAGAGATACTAAACTGGTTAACTATCGAATTGCAGAGCACGCTTTTTGATCATGGGAAAGCAGTTGAAGAATAATTCTCTGCTCGGTGGCCGTCCATAATGGGCAAATCCTGCCCTTCATGTGGCCGAAGATCTGCCACTGATTGAAGAAAAGGTAAAGGGGTGCAGGTGGCCTCCGGGGATCTGTTTAACGGAGAGGATTCTTTCGGTGCCTGCGCGGAAGGTGCTGCAACTCGGTTATGTTGCCACCAAAGAAAATAGTTCTCAATCTCTTGGAGATGTATGCCTTGGTTACTGTATCCATAAGGATCGGCCTAAGGGGTTGACGGGTGATAATTTACGCATCTCCAAAGAGGCGATATCTTGAATGGCCTGCGTTTGATGGCGATTTTCAGGTGATGTAGGCGAAAAATTGGATACTTTATTTCCCGTCAACAACTAAGTGGCCTCAGGACGCAGATCTTTTCAAGGATTGAAAAGTAATGGTCGTTTTTAACTGTTGGGGCGTAAGTATTATAAGAGTATCTGTGGTAATTTTCCTTTGGTAGGTTTTGTCGTGGGAGGTTAGCGCTTTTGGAGAGCGGTAAGGGTGAATTTGAGAGTAGGATCCATAAGGAATCTGCCGTGAAATCTTCGATAGGGCTATCGCATCAACCAAGCAACTATTTTAAGAATATTTTTATAACGAGTCGGAAACCAACATATAAGAGTTTTGTGCCAGGGCCTGATCCAATTAGAATTCTGCACCTAAGTGACTTGCATATCGAAAAAGATAGCGATATTATATTAATCCTTCAACCACTTATTGATGATATCAGGAGCAAATCTGATGGCATGGGAATCGAAAGAATTGATTATCTTATCATATCGGGTGATTTAATAAATTCAGCGGGACGCGTTAGATTTAAGATGGCTGTGGATTTTATTTGCAGGCTTTTAAAAGAATTTAATCTAAAAAATGATAGATGCATAATTGTTCCGGGTAATCATGATCTACATTGGGACAAACAAGGTATATATGATACAAAATTTAAGGGGAGTGTAGATGTTAATGGATTGAAAGCCGGAAGCTTTTCTGAACAAGGCGAAACTATTCAAATAAAAAATGGAGAAAATTATGGCAAAAGATTTGAGGAGTTTTCTGATGATCTCTATAATCAATTGTTTGGAAAATCATATTCATTAGATCCAAAATTTCAATTTGAAGATGTTTTTTTCCCTGATACGCGAATACAATTTATGGCGCTGAATTCTTGCTATGAGATAGACTGCTATAACCGAAAAAATTCGAGCATATCAAGCGAAGCGTTAGCTGAGGCTTTAATTAAAGCGAATAGAGATATCGGGTCGTGAATCTCTAATAGGTTTGAATTTTGTGATATGGATATGTTAATAATTCATGCAGGTTCCATATATGATCGATTAAACCAGCTTGCTTCGCGGGGCAGTTGAATTTTATTTTCCCCTGA
>Ga0310040_1002850_pt1 | contig 10459 bp, 10 predicted proteins | sample EPASupsiteHSE623_FD_200237 | JGI IMG/M metagenome (GOLD analysis project Ga0310040, IMG submission 200237) | Bioremediated contaminated groundwater from EPA Superfund site, New Mexico - Sample HSE6-23 (v2) (version 2) | ecosystem: Environmental > Aquatic > Deep subsurface > Groundwater >... | reverse complement strand
GATATCCAATCTGCGCTGCCCGTATTCAGGGCACCTCTACTTTACCCTCAAGGATGCAACCGCCCAGATAAAGGCAGTGCTCTTCAAGCCACAACAGCGCTACCTCGCCTGCACCCCGGCCGACGGCATGGAGGTGGTCTGCCGGGGCAGGATTTCTCTGTATGAAGCCCGCGGCGAATACCAGATCATTGTGGATGTTCTGGCGACAAAAGGCGCGGGAGCATTGCAGCTTGCCTTCGACTTGCTCAAACGAAAACTGGCGGAGGAAGGGCTCTTTGCTGCGGAGCGAAAACTCCCCCTCCCGTTGCTGCCGGAAAAAGTAGCCCTTATCACCTCGCCAGGCGGGGCAGCGGTGCATGATTTTCTGACCATGGCAAAAAAAAGATGCGCAGCGATTCCTATTGAAATTTTCCCGGTTCGGGTCCAGGGCGCCGGAGCCAAGGAAGACATCATCGAGGCCATCAATCACTGTAACCAGAGAGAAGCAAACGACGTAATAGTTCTCTGCCGGGGAGGCGGCTCACTGGAAGACCTGTGGACCTTTAACGAGGAAGATGTCGCCCGGGCCATTGCCGCTTCGCGCATCCCGGTTGTCTCGGCAATAGGCCACGAAGTTGACGTCACGATTGCCGACATGGTTGCGGATTTTCGGGCACCGACTCCCACCGCCGCAGCCGAGGCAGTTGTTCCCAGCCGGGCACAATTGTCCGGTCAACTCACCGACTTCCGCAACAGACTGGCAAAAACAGTTCTGGATAGGTTAACGTTTTACCGCCGCACCATTGAAGCCAACAGAAAAATATTGGGTGACCCCACCTCGCTGCTTGACCAATTCCGCCTGAAAACAGACCATGCCTTGGCCTCTCTGCATTTTGCCTTTTCAAGGGACATCCATCAACGCCAGCTCACTCTTGCCAGGGTCAGCCAGACACTTGCCGGACATACCCCGCTGCAACGACTCGAATACCAACAACAAAGGTTTCAGGAACTGCGGCGGCGGCTCATCCAGGCCATGCTTCGCCAACAGGAACGAAAACGGGCAACGTTTGCTGAAAACATTGCGCTCCTCCACGCCATAAGCCCGCTGGCTGTTCTTGCCAGAGGATACGGCATCGTCCAGCAGCACAATGGCAATATCGTTCGGAGCAGCGCTGATGTTTCGCCGGGAGAAAACATCACTGTCACCCTTGCCCGGGGCGGGCTTTCTTGCGAAGTGAAAAAAACAATCCCTCCGGAATGACCCTGCTTTCGACTCCACGAAAACCGTCTCGTTCAAAATCCGTGCACACGCTGAAGCATTGCAATAAAAAAAACGGCTTATGGAGAACCCATAAGCCGTTTATATTACTGGTCGGGATGAGAGGATTCGAACCTCCGACCCCGTGCTCCCGAAGCACGTGCTCTACCAGGCTGAGCCACATCCCGACATTTCGATTACATCTTTATATTTTTCCTGCCGGTTTCCAGCAGAAAATTGTGGACCATATGTACTCAGAGTTTTCAGAGGCGTCAACAAAAAAGAAGGCAGGAACTCCCTTCTCAAGGAGTACCTGCCTTGTCTGTTGAACAGTTGCAGTTACTGATGAAAATCAGTTTACTTTACTGATTCAGCAAGCTTGCTGCCGGGCTTAAAACGTGCAACTTTGCGGGCTTTGATGGTAATAGCTTTTCCGGTCTGAGGATTGCGTCCCTGACGAGCCGCTCTCTTGGTCACGGAAAATGTGCCAAAACCAACCAAAGTTACCTTGTCGCCTTTCTTCAAAGCGGTGGTAACTGCGGCCAGCATGCCGCCAAGGGTCTTCTCTGCTGCAGCTTTGCTGATACCGCCAGCCTTTGCCATGCTCTCGACTAATTCACTCTTGTTCATTCCTCTCCTTCCTCCTCGTGAATTTAGAGATTCTCTGCCTTCTACAAGCACCGTAATTAAGTTGCCTTAGGGGCGATTTAAACTTATGTGATGTGATTGTCAAACAAAAAAAAGCCCCTGTCAAACAAAAAATGCGATGAAATAAGAAAAAAATGACGTGCCGATAGATTTTTTCAAGCTGCTTTTCGGCAAAAAATCACCCCACCCAATCCGACCTTCCCTGTTGATCAATTACAACATCACCTAAACCTAAAAGCAAAAACCTGTTTTTAACCACTGAAAATACGTCTTTTTTCTGTATTTTACATAAGTCTTTAACAAGAACAACAATGGTTGCAACCTGCCCGCACAGCCGCACCCGCACTCCCATAAAACCTAAATCATGAAGCAATGCCTCGCAACGATCAATTATTTCAATTTTTTCTCGGGTGACGGGTTCGCCTTGCGCAATTCTTGTGGCCAAACACGATGAGGCATGGACATTCCAGGTTGACAGAGCAAAATCCCTGCTAAGCATCCGAATCTCGTTTTTGGCAAAACCGACATCCGCCAGGGGCGTCTGAACCATTAATTCAGAAACGGCACGCAAGCCCGGTCGATCTTGGCCAAGGTCGTCACTGTTGGTGCCGTCAAACAGCGGCGCTCCTTGGGGAAAACTGCAATCATCGAAAAATGCTTGATAAATTTTTTTCTTGCAGAGGTAACATCGGCCGGAATCATTGGCCACGAATTCCGGCCAGCTGAACGGCTGGATTTCAATGGAATGGAAATTACAACCGAGGTCTCGGGCTACGCGCTCAGCGCGGTCTGTTTCACGGGTCGGCAGAAGATCAGACTTGGCGTGGAAAGCATGAACAGCAGAAGGACCCAGCGCCTCACAGGCCGCAAAGAGGAGAAACGAACTGTCCGCCCCTCCGGAAAAAGCGACTGCGGCCTGCTGGTGCTGTGAAATTATTTTTTGCAGCGAACGGTATTTTCCGGATTCGACACTTTCCACCTTGGCTGTTTTTACTCTGACGGCAAGGTCTGGATGGGTTTTTCAAGAAGAAACTTCCCGGATTGTATCCAATCCTTAAGCGTCTCGGCAATCTCTCGAGCCCGAACCACACTCGAAAGCGGAGCCGTGGGCACCATCTTGCCGTTCACCTCAATCTGGCCGCTCTTAAGCTGCGCATAACTGACTTCTCCATAGTTGCGCGCAACGCCATGGGAATAATCATAGGAATAATCGACAATCTGGGTAAAAATCTCCGCATCGGATACCCCTGTAAAGGCTGCCATTTCCTCGTTGAGGATGGGAATAGGCACCCCGATACCCACGGCCAGAGAACTTCCGTACCCCTGCATGCTTACGCCCTTGAGCCAGCGCGACGACATCTGTTTCATGTCCCCCTGCACCATCAAAGTGCCTGCCGCCCTTCGGGTGGTTCCGTTTTCAGAGCGCAGGGCTTTCGGGTTATGCTGGCTGCCATGCCAGGTCACGTAGCCGATACCGCCCCCAAGAAATATCCTGGTTCCCAAACCGATGGTTTTATAGAAGGGATCATTCAACAGGGGACTCAACTCTCCGGCGCTGCAGTATGTCGCATTTCTGACCTCGGGCTTCAGGGTTCCCATGTAACAATAGACTGTCCGGTCGGAAAGATTGATGGCGCAATTGTAATTCTGGTAACAATTGCGGGGATTCACCAGCAAAGCATAAGGCAAATCGGCGAGCGTCACTTCTTTTTCCAGATTTTTATTGGGATAGCAGTCGGTTCCGTATCCCACAGCCTTAAGCCGCACCTTTTTTCCGGCAACCAGATCTTCCAGCACATGACCGCCGCCATACAGAAATTCGCCGGGGAAAACCTTGTTCAACGGGTCATCCTCTGGGGGTTCCGTTGCGCCGATATACACATCAACGGCGGCCAGTCCGGCATAGGCGGGAACGTTGTTCATCCACACCTTGAGAGCCTTGGTGGTGGGATTTGAGTGGCCGAAATTAATAAATGCTCCGGAAGAACACATGGGGGAAAAAGTGCCGGTGGTCACCACATCCACTTTTCTGGCCGCTTCAACCGGCCCATGCTTTTTTACTATGCCGACCATTTCTTCCGCGGTGACCACCACAGCTTTCCCCGCCTTGATCTTGGCATTGATCTCTTCGTATGTTTTTTGAATCTTGAACTCGCTCATGCAACCCGCTCCTTCCCGGGAATTAATCTACAACCGAAACAACTTTATGGCCGGCATCTTCAAGGGCGTCGATAGCTTTGTCCAACTCCCCTTTTTCCAGCCTGAAACAATACAATTTTCGCCGGGAAGAATGGCTTTCCGTTGCCACACTGATTATCTCGCACCCGTGCTCTTTTATGATCCTGGTGACATCTTCAACCCCGCCGGCCTTGCCGACAAGCACATCCAGCCGGGAAGAGGCCCGCAACAAGCCCATCATGTTGATGAAAGCAGACAACAAATCTATGGCGGTGATAATCCCCACCAGTTTTTTCTTGTCAAGAACCGGCAACCCCCCGATCTTGTAATCGTGAATTAGGCGGGCCGCCTTTTCAATACTGGCATTGATATTGACGGTGATGGGGTTCAGCACCATCACTTCATGAACATGAATGTCCTTTTCCTGCGAAGGAAACGAATACTGCCGCAAATCGCTTTCGGTTATAAAACCGACCAATTGCTCATCCTCAACCACCGGCAAATGACGGATGGAATGTTTTTTCATCAACGCGCCTGCTTCTTGCAGCAAAGCGTCTTTGCCGATGATGATCAGGTTTCTCTGCATGCAGGTTTTTACTTTCATGATCCGACCTGTAAAGCAATTGTGCGTTTTGTGTTTGCAGCCGGCCAAGTTAAGCGTGCCGATACAACAAAACCATTACTGTCTTAATAACAAGTTTTATACCTTATCCACCCAGAGAAGCAAACAGTTAATCCCCCTTTCCGGCGACTTTACCTGATGAAACATTCCCTGAAGGACAAGCGGAACTTTTCCCTTTTATTTTTCACTGGATACGATTAAGAAAGTTTGTGTGCCGAGGGCCTTGGCCCCGAATAGTATCACAACCCGTTTAATTAATTGAAATACAGCCCCCTGGACCTGCAACATATATGAAAAACAAGAACGACCTCACCCTTCTTGATGTCCGGAAGCAGATCGATGCCATAGACAGTCAATTTTTGGAATTGCTCAAAAAAAGATTGCTTTGCGCCAAAAAAATCGGCGAACTCAAGGATCAGAACAACAAGGCCAAATGGGATCCGTTGCGGGAACGTCAGATCTTCGAACGGCTGCTTGCGGAAAATCAAGGCGCCTTTCCCGAACAGCCCCTCATGAGCATTTTCCATGAGATCATCACCACCTGCCGCCTCTCGCAGAAAAGGGTTGATGTCGCCTATCTTGGCCCTGAAGCAACTTTTTCCCATCTGGCCGGGGTCAAATATTTCGGACACGCAGCAAAGTATCTCCCCATGGAAACCATTGAGGATATCTTTGACGAGGTGGAACGGGGCAGAACCCAATACGGCATTGTCCCTGTGGAGAACTCCATCGAAGGCGCAGTCACCTCCACGCTGGACTCCTTCATCAAGTACAACGTCAAAATCTGCGGGGAATTGAACCTGGGCATCATCCACAACCTGGTCAACAAATCCGGCAACATGGATGACATTAAGATGGTGGCTTCGCATCCGCAACCCATTGCCCAGTGTCGGCAATGGCTGAAGAAACATCTTCCCAACGTCACGGTCCAGGACGTATTCAGTACCAGCGTCGCCGCAAAAATGGCAGCGGAGGACCCAAGCGTTGCTGCAATCGCCAGTTCACTGGCCATCACCACCTATCAGCTGCAGACCGTGGTCAAGGGAATCGAGGATTACCGAGGCAACACCACCAGATTCCTTCTCATCGGCAAGGAGTCGCCCTCCCGAAGCGGCAAGGACAAAACCTCCCTGCTGGTAAGCCTCCTGGACCGTCCCGGCGCCTTGAACGACGCCTTGAGCATTCTGGCCCAACGCTCCATCAACCTGACCCGAATCGAGTCCCGGCCGGTCAAGGACGAACCCGGCCGCTATCTTTTTTTCATTGATATGCTGGGGCATCTCGAAGATGAGATTGTCAATGACGGCTGTGAAAAACTCAAGGAAATCTGCTCGTATTTCGAATGGCTGGGGTCCTACCCGCGGGTGGGAGAGTAGCTGCCCGGGGAAACGTGCCGCCATCCGCCCCCGACGCCCTACCCCCCGATCCGCGACATCTGTCCGTGGCAGCTACCGCCGCCGTCCGGCAAAACAGCATGTCCCTTCGGCTTGTTAAGAATAGTCGTGACGATAAGATCCCTGATCTCTTCATCGGTTGCCCCGCTGCGCAGCCTCTCCCTGAGATCGGTTTCCTGATCGGACAACAGGCACGAACGCAATCTGCCTTCGGAAGTGAGCCGCAACCGGTTGCACCTGTCGCAGAAATGATGGCTGATGGGACTGATAAACCCGACACTGCCGACAGCCTCGGGAAAGCGGTAAATGCGGGCAGGCCCGTCCATGCGTCGCGCCGGAACCGGCTCAAGCGTTCCCAGAGGCTTGAGCAGTTCCATAATCTCGCCGGAGCTGATGTATTTCCCTTTATCCCACATGGCGGAAGCGCCGATGGGCATAAACTCGATAAAACGAATCTGCAGGGGCTCGGTGAGAGTCAGTCTGGCAAAATCGATGAATTCGTCATCGTTTACCCCTTTTAAGGCGACAACATTGAGCTTGACAGGGGAAAAGCCCAGCTCCCTGGCCCTGCTGATTCCAGCCCAGACTTTGGCAAAAGCATCAACCCCGGTGATCTGACGAAAACGCTCCGGGCGCAGGGTGTCAAGACTGATATTAAGCTTGTTGATCCCGGCCTTCTGCAGAGCCTCGGCATGTTCGGCCAGCAAAACCCCGTTGGTGGTAAGGCGGATGTCGGCAAGGCCGGGAATTTCGGCCAATTCCTTGATGAAGCCAAGAACATTTCGACGCACCAGAGGTTCGCCGCCGGTCAGGCGGACCTTTTCAATGCCAAGCGATACGGCAATACGCACTACCCGTAATATTTCCTCATACCGCAGCAGTTCCTCGTTCGCCAGCTTGGCCTGCCCTTCCTGGGGCGTACAGTACTGACAGCGAAGATTGCAATGATCGGTGAGGGATATCCGCAAATAGCTGATAGAACGGGCAAACATGTCCGTCAGAAGCTCTTTTTCGGGTTGAGCTGAAAGAGCCGGTTTCTTAGAAATTCCCAAAGTTGCAGGTTGATTCACAGCATATCGTCCGTTATTGTTTGTCATGTTCGTCATGCACAACAGTTTACAAATAGGCTTCAAGCACTAAAACCACGGATCGGCCTTCACGTTTCCGAGGTACGGATGGAATCGACCACGCTGCCGGCATCAATCTTTGATTTTTTCCGGGTTTACTGCTACATATTGAGGGACGTAAGACTACGATGCCTTGACGCATCCGTCAATCGTCATTTTTAACGTTTCAAGCCCACTCTGAATTTTATTATCCTTGGAAACGCCGCCCATGCTCATCTTAGGCATTGAAAGCTCCTGCGATGAAACCGCCGCCGCGGTACTGCGCGACGGCCGCACCGTGTTGAGCAATGTCATCAACTCTCAGGTGGCTGTGCATAGCCCTTACGGCGGCGTGGTTCCAGAACTTGCCTCCCGGAAACATCTTGAAAATATTTACCCGGTGGTTGAGGCGGCCCTGTCGCAGGCAGGCGTCACCCTGGATGACATTGACGGCCTGGCCGTCACCCAGGGACCAGGTCTTGTCGGGGCACTGCTTGTCGGTCTTTCCTTTGCCAAGGGAGTCTCAGCGGTCAAGGGCATTCCCTATGTGGGTGTTGACCATATTGCCGGGCATCTCCTCTCCCCTTTTTTGGAAAAGGAGCACCCGGAATTCCCCTATATCGCTCTGGTAGCGTCCGGCGGCCATTCCAGTATTTTCCTGGTTCTTGACCACACTACTATCCGCCCCTTGGGCAGAACCCGCGACGATGCCGCAGGGGAAGCCTTTGACAAGGTGGGAAAAATTCTTGGCCTTGAGTATCCTGGAGGTCCGGTCATCAGCCGCCTGGCTGAAAAAGGAAACCCTGCCGCTATCCCTTTCCCCCGAGCCTGGCTCGCCCCGGACAGTCTCGACTTCAGCTTCAGCGGACTGAAAACTGCGGTTGCCAACTATATCCACCAGCGTCAGCAGAAAAACGAACCATTCGACATCCCGGATGTCTGCGCTTCTTTTCAGGAAGCCGTGGTGGAAGTGCTGTGCAAAAAAGTAATCATGGCAGCACAACAGCACCGAATCTCCACCATTGCCCTGGCCGGTGGTGTCGCAGCTAACTCCAGGCTGCGTTCCACTCTCCAGGATCTTTGCGCAACACAGGACATCAAGGTATTCATGCCCTCCCTTGAACTGTGCACGGATAATGCCGCAATGATCGCCTTGGCAGGTTTTTATCAGTTTTCCGAAAAAGCCACGACTGCGTTTGACACGGATGCGTATTCCCGTTCACCGCTTCTGCATCCTGGGTTTGTTCCCGGTGGAAGTTCCCCGGCTTCATCCGAGCCTCGATTGGAACCATGAAGCCCAACCGCACCGCAAAATACTATTACCTCAAATTTCTTCGCTTACAGGGAGACCCCCACTCCCTGGCCATGGGGGTTGCCATTGGCCTTTTCATCGGTATTACCCCAACCATCCCCCTGCACACCGCGCTTATCATCATTTTTGCCTGGCTCCTGCGCGGGAACATCCTCGCCGCCCTGATCGCCGCCACGGCGATCAGCAACCCATTTACCTGGCTGCCGCAATATTATTTCAGCTGGCGGCTGGGAAACATGCTGCTTCCAGGCCACCTCTCCTGGGGCCGGATACAGGATCTGCTATCCCTGTTCGCCTCCGACACAGGTTTTCAGCAAAAGCTTGCTCCCCTCGGACAACTTGGTCTCGAAGCTGCCACGGTCATGCTTTTAGGGGGTATATTGCTGGCCATCCCGTTTACTTGCGCCGGATACATTATTTCCTTCAAATTCTTCAACGCCATCCGCCAAAAAAGGCGGGACAAACATATTCTGAACTGAGACACCATGACCAGCGATCTTCCCATTCGAAAAATCCTGACGGAACACCAGCTGGCTCCCAGCAAAAAACTGGGGCAGAACTTTCTGGTTCATCGACAGACAGCGGAACGCATTGTCGAGCTTTCAGGAGTTACCCCTGACGATTCGGTAATAGAGCTCGGCGTGGGATTAGGTTCCCTCACCCTGCCCCTGGCCGAACGGGTCAGGCAGGTTATCGGATTGGAACTGGATGCGGGGATCATCGCCTATCACCTTGAACGGCAGGATCTTCCCGCCAACGTCACCCTCATTCACCAGGACCTGCTCAAGGCTGATTTTGGTGCGCTGGCGGCACAAACCAATGGCCCTTTGAAAATCCTTGCCAACCTCCCGTACTCGATTTCCAATCTGCTGCTTTTCAAGCTCGTTGAAAATCACGAGTCCCTGAGCTGGGCCGTGCTCATGCTGCAAAAGGAGGTAGGGCAACGACTCACCGCCCCGGTGGGATCGAAGGAATACGGGGTGCTCTCCGTTCTTCTCGCCGACTGTGCCTCGGTGGAAACCATCATGCAGGTCGGCCCCGGCCAGTTTCATCCCCGACCCAAGGTTGATTCCGTGGTGGTGCGAATCACTTTTCGTCCTGTTCCGGAAAGGGTGGCGCTGCTCCCTCCGCACGACCGAAGGCTGCTCCGTCGCATTGTCAACGCCGCTTTCGGGCAGCGGAGAAAAACCCTGCGCAACTCCCTGAGCGCCGGGATGATCAACGGCTTGTCCCGGGAACGGATATCCACCCTGCTGAGCGAATCGGGCATCAATCCGGAAACGCGGGCGGAGCGGTTAACCCTTGAGGATTTTGTCCGCCTCACCAATGCTGTGTCCGAGTGTTCTCCGGCTTGATCCGCAATGCGCGACTTTGTTTTTCACAACCAGACACGGATCATTTTCGGGCGAGGCGTCATCGGCCAAGCAGCCGAACAGGCTGCGCCCTTCAGCGACAAGATATTGCTGGTTTCCGGCAGAAACAGCCTGAAAAAAATTGGGATTTACCAAACTGTCCATGATTCCTTGCGCCAGGCCGGACTTACTGTTTTTGCGCATGAAGGAGTACAGCCAAACCCGCTTTTAAGCCATGTTCAGGAGGGTATTGCCCTTGCGCGAAAAAATAGCGTCGGGGCTATCGTCGCCTTGGGTGGCGGCAGCGTCATTGACAGCGCCAAGGCCATTGCCGCCGGCACGCCGGCAAATCACGATGTCTGGGGGTTTTTCAAAGGGAAAAAAAGCATCAAAGAAGCCCTGCCGGTTATCGCCGTGCCAACGGTGGCAGGCTCCGGTTCCGAAACCAACAGCGGCATGGTGCTCACCAATGAGGCAACCAGTCAGAAAATCGGCATCGGGAACCGTTATCTTGTCCCTCAGGCAGCCATTCTGGACCCGACCGTCACCTTCAGCGTCCCGCCGCCTGAAACAGCCTTCGGCGCAGTGGATGCATTCACCCATCTTCTCG
>Ga0310040_1002847_pt1 | contig 10464 bp, 9 predicted proteins | sample EPASupsiteHSE623_FD_200237 | JGI IMG/M metagenome (GOLD analysis project Ga0310040, IMG submission 200237) | Bioremediated contaminated groundwater from EPA Superfund site, New Mexico - Sample HSE6-23 (v2) (version 2) | ecosystem: Environmental > Aquatic > Deep subsurface > Groundwater >... | reverse complement strand
CCCCTCCACGAGTGCAATCGCCCGGGCGATCGCGAGTTTTAAGTCCGGGCTCTTGACATCGAGGCCGAACTTGTTGAAGTCCCGGCGGATGTCTTTCAAGGCAACATCCGGGAAGAAGATCTCGCCGCCGACCTCCCGGGCCGCCTCGTTGATCTCGTTCTGGATACCGGAGTACTCCGGCCCGCACGAGAGCTGCGCAATCCGCACCGGCTGCGTCATTTCGCCCCTCCCAGTTCCGTTAAGAACCGCTTGATTGCTGCCACGAACTTCACGCCCTCTTCTTCGTTCTTGGGATAATTCAGTTCGAGCCGGGGCATCTCTTTCTGGTGGAGCAGGAACTTGATCAGCTCGTTCGTGCGGGCGCACCCCATGCACCCGAACGCCATATCGGCATCGTTGATGATGATCGCTGCCTCGCTTGCCTCGATCATCGGTCCGTAGAGGGACATGCGTCCGCGTACCCCGGCAGGCACTTCGACAGCAGCCCATTTCAATCCTTTCTTGGGCTCCTCGGGCGTGATCTGGAGTGGCGGGGATTCGAGTCCTGCGGTCTGGATGCGTTCGCGGATGGCGGTAGCAGACGAAAGGGGCGTGTGCCCGAAGCGTGCCACCATGTCAGAGAGGATCAGGCTTGTTGCCGGGTAAATGAATACTTTTGCCATGTCAGGACTCCTGTGCATCGATCATTTTTTTGAGTTTATGGATATCGAGCAACGGGCGCTCCAGTGGGTTTTCCATAGGGGGAATGGTCGTTGCATCTTTTTTGTTGAGTTCTTCAAGCCCGTGCGAGACGTACGGGATCACCGTCATCTCGAACTCCAGGCCATTGTACCCGGGCCGGGCCCCGCCGAGGTTTGCCCGGCAGCGCCGGGAATCGCCGGGAGGAAAGCCCCGGTCCTTGACAAAGATATGATCGGGGTCGATCTTCCGGAGTTCCGTGACGATGAGTTCGACTTCCTCTGCTTTCCCGCTGATAACAAGACCAAAACAGGTCTCTTTTATCATCACGCCGTTCGAGATCTCGTACCCCCGGGCCGCAAGGTCTGCCGGGGTGATCTCGAACGACTCCACCACCACGTATTTTGTCACGCTGCCCACGTGGGTTGGCGTATATGCTGTCACTGCTTCACCTCACGGATATACACGGTCTCTTTCTCCCGCACTTTCCTGAGTTTTTCCGTATCGATCACGCGCCCGATGATATTGGTTCCCTCGAACGGCTCGGAGGTTGGGCCGAACTCTTTGTTTGCCGAGAGCCGCACCCCCACAAGCCCCGTGCCTTTGCGGGAATCGTTGGTGATGGCCAGCGCAGCGGCCGGGGCCTCGTCTTTGGGCATATTCTCCGGGATGAGTTTCAGCCCGGGGGGAATGGTGGGCTTGAAGAGAACCACGTCATCGAACTTGAAGAAAACCGGCATCATGCCGGCATCGTGCTGGATGAGCCCGGTTACCCGGCGGAAAACATCGCAGCTGAGCGGTGCAGCCGCATCGTCGAGTGCGATATCGATCACCTTCTCCAGCGGTGCCGTTGTCACTTTCACTGCCTTCTCTGCAAGCACGTCGAGGGTTGTCCACGGTTCCTGCGAGACAATGATCCTCGCGGCATCCTGCTTATCGGAGGTAAGGGCGACTCCCCGGGCAGCACAGATCTCCTGTGCCCGGCTGAACGGCAGGCCCAGCAGGTCGATGCGTACCGGCTCCACGCTGACGGCAAAGATATCGTGTTCCCTGGCGAGTTTTACCAGCTCGATGCCCTGCACGATCTGGCCGGTCACACTGTGGACCTGGCTTGCCGGGACATCTGCCCGGTAGATATACACGCCGCCGGCAGTCTTGCCGGTGGCCCGCACAGTAACGGTCCCTTCGCGCCGGGGGCGCCGGAATTCCCGGGGCACATCCTCGGTCCCGGCCATCCGCTGGTCGAGGATATGGGTGCTCGTGGCCCGGCCAACGGAAAACCTGCCGCCATGAAGTGCGAGGAGCATGTGTTCCACGCTGCCAGCCGCTTCGGGGGTGATCTTCCCGGGCGTGTACCCCTGGGCCATAATCTTCACGCGGGTGACAACCTGCATCCCGTCTTCGAGCACAAGCCCCATGTCGGTGGTGGTAAACGAGCGGCTCGTGTCGGCCCAGCTCATGACGGGCTCGATCTTCGTGACCTTATCGCCCGAAGAAAAACGGTCGAGCACTGCCTTGCCGCTCACGATTTTGCCCACGATCCCGCCGCTCTCATCTGCGCCGTGGTCGGCGGAATGCCGGACCCGGGAGAAGAGGAGATAGGAGCGGGCCGGTTCGTATCCGCCACACCCGAGGATCACATCCCCGCGTTCATAGAGAAACGATTTGCGCCGGGGCCGGATGCCGGAGGGAAACGGCCCGAATGCGGTGGCGTACCGGTCGGTCCAGCCAAGTTTGAGTTGTTCGGTGATGCCGGGAGATTCTAAAAAAGCTGCGGCCTGGCCCTGCACTTCAACGATGACTTCTCCCGCTGTGGTTGTGATCGCAAGACTGCTGGTCTTTGCCTGCTCCTTGACCGCCGGGCGGATGATTGCGACACAGCAGTCCGGTTCATGGCCGGTAAGGATCGATGCAAGCGTGCTGCCCTCGCCGGTCTCCAGCCTCTCTCCATCGAGGTGGATGGTGATCATGGAGCGCCTCACGCGGCTGGCTGCGTCATGACCTTGCGTTCCTCTTCGGTCAGGATCGCGAGCACGTCGGCAGTCTTTCCGATCTGCACGATCTTGCCGCCCCGCATCAGGGCGAGACGGTCGCAGATGTCCCGCACGAATTCCATATCATGGGAGACGACGATGAACGTCTCTTCCATCTCCTCGCGGGCATGGAGGATCGAATGCTTCACATCGATCTTGGTGATCGGGTCCATAGTGCCGGTCGGCTCGTCGAGGATTACGATCCTTGGCTCACGGATCAGCACCTGTGCCAGCGCCACGCGGTGCCGTTCTCCTTCCGAGAGCTGTGCGGGCATCCGGTTGAGGATCTCCCTACTCTTTTCATCGGTAAATCCCGCCATCTTGAGCGTGACCAATGCCTTTCGCATGGCCAGCTCTTTCGGGAATTCCAGGCCGATGGCATCGGTCAGGTTGTCCAGCACGGTCCGGTGCGGGAAGAGATCATATTCCTGGTGAAGGAGACCGATATAGCAGGTTGCCCGTCCCCGCTGTTCGATCCCCGGCTTGGTCATATCGATCCACTCTTCGCCAATCCGGATGTTCATCTCCCCGCTCGTGGGTTCGATGAGGCCGGCGATAATGCCGGAGAGCGTGGTCTTTCCCGCACCGCTCTTGCCGATAATCCCGAAGATCTCCTTGGTCGACACGTCAAAGCTGACGCCATTGACTGCCTTGATCACGCCGCGGTCAACCGAGATGTAGCGTTTCACGAGATCCCGGGCAACAACGACATGCTCGCCCAGCTCCGCTGCTTCGAACTTTTCGGAATCGTCGCAGCCTTTCATGAACTCGGCGATAACTTCTTTGGGCGACCCGAGTTTTGCAATACTGCCATTCACGAGAAGGATAGCGCGGTTGGCCACATCCTCAATAACCTGCGAGAAGTGGGAGGTGACAACGATGCCCATATTATTGGTCTTTGCTGCTTCGATGAGCATGGCATGGACGATCTTGGCCGTGCCGGGATCGAGCGTGCCGGTCGGTTCGTCGGCAAAGAGCAGGAACGGTTCTTTTGCGAGCTGGCGGGCCAGCACTACCCGCTGCTTCTCACCACCCGAAAGGTCACGGGCGATATGCATCATCCGGTGCGAGAGACGGACCTGGTCGATTAAGTCCGCTGCCCGGTTGATCGCCTTTTCCTGCGGGTAACTGATATCGTCAAGTGCATGAAGGACATTTTCGATCACGCGATCATCGCCGTACAGGGCGAAAGTGCGCTGGAACATGATCGCGGTACGGCGCATGAGCCGCCGCCGCAGTTCCTCGTCTTTCTCGTTCCAGAGATCGATATTGAGCGCTGTGAGCTGTGCGCCACAGCGGGGGCAGGGTTTGCCCGCCGAACTCCCCACATCCATATAGTCGCAGCTGCCGCAGGCCGCCACGTGAAAGACAATGGTGCCGCTCGTGGGGGGCTGTTCCACGCCGCGCATCAGGTGCATCAGCACGGTCTTACCGGCCCCGCTCCTGCCGATAATCCCGAGGATCTCGCCTTCTGCGATCTCAAAAGAAATATTCTTGAGTATTCTCTGCCCATCGAAATCCATGCAGAGGTTGTCGACCGTGATCAATGGAGCCTTCATAATTCCCTTGTATCTAATGTGCTACTGGTGTCATATTATCTTTTATATGCTTCACCACTCCGTCACGATCGCAAATCATACGGAACACTTATTCTGAACACTTTTGCGATGTGAGCAGGTCCTGGACAATCGGCAGCACGGCGCTGACATCCTTTACCACGTAATCGGCTGCTGCATAGAGTTCCTCGGGCCGGTCGCCGGCCTGCTGGATGGTGAGGATCGCGATGTCGGCATTCCGCAGGGCGCAGATATCATTGATCCCGTCGCCCACCATGAGGACCTTGTCATACTCCTGCCGCAGGTCGCTGACAATCTGCGCTTTTACCGTTGGCGTGGCAACTCCGTACACCCGGTCACGGGGAATGCCGAGATGGTCTGCCATCTTCTCGAGCTTGGTGACGCGGTCGCCCGAGGCAATGAAGGTCGGGACGCCCATCCGGTGGAGAGCCGTGATCGTCTCTTTTGCCCCGTCAAACGGCCAGCCGCCGGCCGTGATGGCAAATTCGATCGCCCCGAGCGCCATGTTGATGATCGCCCCGCTGTTCATCGTGACCACTTCTTCTGCTTTGCAGACGGTCCAGACATTCCGGATGCATTCCTGCAAGTCGCCCACCCGCGCCCGCTTGTCCGCGTAGAGGATGTCGCCGATCTCTTCTGCGGTGGTGATCTTGCGGGTGCAGCTGACGCCAAATCCCATGTCGTTTTTTACGAGATACTCCGAGAGAAGCATGTCGGCCGGCGTGTCCATGATAGCCTTGGAGTGCACGGGCAGCACGACAAGGACCCGGTCCGGCGAACTGAACGTGAGCGTGGTGGTCTCGATACCCGGCAGCAGTTTTTTGTGGCAGATATCCTTTGCGACACGGTACGTATTGAGGAGCGTTCCTGCACTGTCAAAGACTACGGCAACCGACATGGGGCACCCGGTAATAAACTTATATGTACTTATCGTCTCCATTGAATCAATGAAGCTGAATGTTACCTGTTGAAACTGCCGAGAAGATAAAGAGCATGGAGATCCGGGGAGCGGGCCGGATTGCGCGTGCAGCCGCAGAAGCCCTGAAGAACCAGGCACTGGGCTCGAAGGCATCGATCACCGCTGCGTTCACTGCTGAGATGGAACGGGCGGCGGATCTGCTGGTTGCCACCCGGCCCACGGCAGTCTCGCTCCCGAATGCGGTCCATATGGTGATGGCCGGCATTGGCCGGGCAAAGACCGTGGACGAGGCACGGGCCGGCATTGTCCAGCGGGCGGATGCGTTCATCCAGTCTTCCCAGCACGCGGTGGAAAAGATCGCAAAGATCGGCGCCCGGCATATCCGTGACGGCGATACGATCCTCACGCACTGCAACTCCGAAGTTGCCCTTGCCTGCATCATCGAAGCGCACCGGAGCGGAAAAGCGATCGAGGTCTTTGCCACGGAAGTGCGGCCAATCAACCAGGGACTCATCACCATCCGGACCCTCAACGATGCGGGCATCAAAACAAATTTCATCGTTGACTCGGCGGTACGGTCGTTCATCAACGATGTCGATCTCGTCATTGTCGGGGCCGATGCGGTGACCGTGAACGGGGCGGTGGTCAACAAGATCGGCACTTCGCAGGTGGCGCACTCGGCTCACGAAGCCCGGGTGAACGTGCTCGTTGCAGCAGAGACGTACAAGTTTGCGCCCCGCACGCTCCTCGGGGAACTGATCCCGATCGAAGAGCGGGGAACCGGCGAGATCCTGAGCGAAGAGATCCTGCGGACCCTGCCCCACGTGACGGTCCGCAACCCGGCGTTTGATGTCACTCCCGCGGAGTATATCGACATGATCGTGACCGAGCAGGGCGCGATTCCCCCGCAGATGGCGTACGTGATCATCAAAGAGTACCTTGGCTGGGACATCGGCGAATTCCATAAAACCTTTGAGATGAATATCACACATAGCGAATAGATCTGCCGGGTCATCGCACCAAGAAGGAAAACGAGGAATTATGGAGATACCCTTTACCAAACTGCAGGGCAATGGCAATGATTTTGTGCTGATCGATGAATACGAAAAGACGATCATTCCCGACGACATGAAAGCCGGTTTTGCAAAAACCTACTGCGACCGCCGGTTCGGGATCGGTGCCGACGGGGTCCTGTACCTGATGAAATCGGCAAACGGGAACCTGCGGATGCGCATCCTCCAGCCGGACGAGAGCGAGGCCGAGATGTGCGGCAACGGCATACGGTGCCTGGCAAAATATGCGTTCGATGCCGGCTATGCCAAGGGCACCTGTACGGTCGATACCCTTGCCGGGCCGGTCGGCGTCGAGATGGCGTACCGTGACGACACCTTCGTTGCTACTATCAGCATGCCCACGCCGAAGTTCAGCCGGCCGGATATTCCCGCATCGGGCAAGGGCGAATACAAGGAGCATATCGGGGCGTTCGATGTCTATGCAGCCAACACCGGTGTCCCGCACGCGGTGGTGCCGGTGGATGATGTAGAGAACGTGAATGTAGATGCGCTGGCTCCTCCGATCCGCCACCACGAATCGTTTACCAAAGGCGCAAACGTGAACTTCATCCAGAAGACCGGTGAGGACAGCATCCGGATCCGCACGTTCGAGCGCGGGGTCGAGGGAGAGACGCTCTCCTGCGGCACCGGGGCAACGGCATCGGCAGCAGTCGCTCATCACCTCAAGCTTGTCGGAGAAACCGTGAAGGTGGAGACCGAGGGCGGACCGCTGGTCATTTACCTAAAAGACGGCGCAAAGATGGAAGGCCCGGCCGAGACGGTCTTTTCCGGCGTCATCCGGTTCTGATTTTTTTAGTTCTGGAAAAATCCTTTTTCATTCGCTTTTTTCAGCGGCTCTCAGGAGCGATGAAAAATGTTTAGTATGAAAGTTTAGTATGAAAGTTACCCGGGGTCGCGCCCGGAACAACTACCCGTTTGTTCCGGGGTTGTCCTCAGTAAAGGTTCGTTTGCTGATCTCACGGATAGATATGATATTTGCCGGACTGCCTTTGTACGTGATCGGGTTTCCCATCGCCTCAACGGTGATGCGGTTGCCGCGGGCAGTGATACCGGTATAGGTTTGCATCACCGCCTTTCGTGACGGGCTCATTGCGGCAAAATCCCGTTGTGCACGCTCCCGTGATTCCGGGGCCAGAAACCGGAAGACTGAAGTTCCCTGCACTTCGGTATTATCCTCCAGCTCGACTAAGGCAAGCGCTGCCTTGTTGGTAGTAATCACCTCTCCCCGGAGATCCGTAATAACCAGGGCATCGAGCGAACATTCGGCAAGTTGTTTGTACCGCTCTGCGGTTGCGTTCAGCTCGTCTTCCAGCATTTTATGTTCGGTGATATCTTCATAGGTGCCAAGGATCCCGATCACATCCCCGCTCTTGTTGCGCAGGGGAACCTTGCTCGTCCGGAGCCAGGCCGTGCTGCCATCCCGGCGCACCTGGCGCTCTTTAAAATTCAGTTTCGGTGTTCCGGTTTCCATTACCTTGCGATCATCAGCCCGGTACTTCTCCGCCATTGCCGCAGAAACGGAATCGTAATCGGTTCTTCCGACCAGTTCTCCCGGGTCGGCATAACCGGTGTCAAGGGCAAAAGTCTGGCTGGCCCCGAGATAGACCGAATCCCGGTCTTTCCAGAACACCCTCACCGGTATCGTGTCGAGCACCAGCTGGAGCATCTGGCGGGAGTTGAACAGTTTTTCTTCGGCCTGCCTGCGGTCCGTGATATCCCGCAGCGTTACCATTACTGCAGGTTTTCCCTCAATGGATGTCTTTGTCCCCCGCCCCTCAACAATCACGGGTGTACCATCGAGCCGGAGCATCGGCAATTCCATTTGTGGTGAGAGTTCCCCGTCAAGATCTTTCCGGATATTTTCCCTGAGAATCCCGTGGAAACCGGGATCAACAAAATCAAGGACCATCTTACCGGTTATTTCCTCTGGATAGGACGCGCCAAGAAGTTTTAGGGCTGTAAGATTCGCGTAGATGATCTTTCCGTCACGGTGAAGGATCACTGCATCCGGAGAGATCTCAACGAGTGTGCGGAACCGCTCTTCACTCTCGCGCAATGCGGACTCCTTTTTTCGTATCTCGGTAACCTCTTCTAAAAGGACCGAGACACCTTTGCGCCCGTCATTGAACGTGATGGGAGAGATATGGCAGGAAAAAATCCGCTCGCCATTGTTCAGCGTGAGCGTACTGCGCCACTCTTTTCCGCAAACCCCGTTTTTAAGATGGCTGATAAAAGTTTCCAGTACCTCATCAAACACGGTTGCCGCTGCGGTAAATTCGATATTTTTCCCCAGCAGTTTTTCTGACGTGACCCCCAGCAATTGTAAGAAAGGCCTGTTGGCAAAAATAATCCGGAGACCGCTGTCAAGCTGCATGACGAGATCGGACGAGATCGAGAGCATGGCAGAGACCGGGACCCGCTGTGAGGCAGTGTAGATCTTTGCCATGCCGAAATGGCGCATCTCTACCTGGCCTGAGATGAGCAGGCGTTCTAAGTACCGCCCGGCCGTGTTCCGGTTGATGCCGGTTTTTTTTACGATATCGGTTATACTGAGCCCCGTTGGATTGTCCTGTAAAAGATCGGTTATCCTGGCAATATTTTCTTTGCTCAGTGCCATTTGTTCACTCTTATTTGCAGTGCTCTTATATAATTGTTACAATTTTATAGTTCCCGTTTTTTTGGGAAAATAATTAAAAAAGGAATGTGTACCGGGCCCCGTCAGTATTATTTTACCGCGATGCCCTCTTCTACGATCTCGAACTCGAACGATGCCCCTTCAGGCTGGGAGCGGTGCTTGACGAGCCGGGCCCGGCGGCGCCCGGGCATGTCGGTCTTTTCGATGCGGACAATAATTTTCGAGAGATGTTCGAGCGCAAATCCCCCGAGGCCGTACCACGTGTTCTTGCCGGTATCCATGTACACCTGGTTGGTGATGATGACCGGCATGCCGTAGCGCTTGGCATATCCCAGCAGGTGGATCATCTGCTTGGTGAGGAGCTGGATTGCGTCCCGGCCTTTTTCGAGATCGGTGCGGTAGAGTGCGGTTGCCGAGTCCATGATCAGGAGACCGACTTTCTGCGTTTTTAAAATTTTTTCCGCTTCTGAAATTACCTGACCCTGGTGTTCGAAGTCAAGGGGTTCGAAGAGGAAGAGCCGGTCGGCGATCTTCTCGGTATCTTCCCCGGCAATCTGCCGGAACCGCTCGATCGAGAATCCTTCGGAGTCGATGTATACGACCGCCTGGCCGGCCCGGAGGGTGGCGACAGCGGCGATCGTGCAGAGCGTGCTCTTCCCGCTCGCCGGCTCGCCATAGAGCTGGGTGACGGTCCGCACTTCGAGCCCGCCGCCCAGCAGCTTATCAAACGCCGCATTCCCGCTGGTCTGCTTGTCGGTCTTCATGGGTCACCGGCGCCGGCCCGTCCGCTGCGTATCGTTTTCCATCCCGCCTCTTCAATCGCCCGGAGCACGTCCCTGACCGGGATTCCCAGCTCGCCGGCCCCGTCGCGGGCCGGGTCGAACTCTGCCTTGAGCGTGTAGCATTCGCCGTGCATCCACCCGCACTTGACCGGCATTGTCCGCTGCTGTCCGGCAATGGTGACCGGGATCTGGTCGATGGTTCGCTCGGCAATGAAGCGGTGGACGGCCGGGATACACCGGATGCCCAGCGTCCCGAGCTCGCGTGCCATGAGTTCGGCAAGGGCAACACTCATCTCTTTGAGACAGATGACGCGGATGAGATACCCGGGCCGCCCTTTCTTCATGATCACCGGCTGGGCGCTCGCGTCGCGTGCACCGGCTTCCATAAAGCGGGTGATCGCGTGGGCAATCACCTCACCGGTCACGTCATCGACATTGGTTTCGAGAACATCTACGCAGTCCTCGGCCATCTCCCCGGCTGAGGCAGCCGGTTCCACGAGCATGGCCCGCAGGACATTGGGGGCGTGATGGGGGTCCCGGGTTCCCGCACCGTACCCTACCGAGAGAATCGAGTAGGCAGCGGGACGGGGAACCGCGAGCGTGGCAAATTCCGCGAGGAGTGCTGCCCCCGTGGGCGTGCAGAGTTCACCCATGTGAGTCCCGGGAGCGGAGGTGAGCCCGGCGGCTTTCAGGATCAGGGCTGTTGCGGGAGCCGGGATGGGGAAGGTGCCGTGCGAGCCGGTGGCAGTCCCGTGGCCGGTGGGGAT
>Ga0310040_1002832_pt1 | contig 10522 bp, 9 predicted proteins | sample EPASupsiteHSE623_FD_200237 | JGI IMG/M metagenome (GOLD analysis project Ga0310040, IMG submission 200237) | Bioremediated contaminated groundwater from EPA Superfund site, New Mexico - Sample HSE6-23 (v2) (version 2) | ecosystem: Environmental > Aquatic > Deep subsurface > Groundwater >... | reverse complement strand
TCCGCGAGGCAATCAACGCCACGAACGTGAAGGACCGCCTCGGCCAGAGGGTGAAGGAGTTCAACGAGGCAAGGCGCGAAAACCCGCAGAGGCCGATGAACAACACGTCTGACGTGCAGTCGTTCATCCTGCAGGCAAAGGCATTCACAAATACGCTCAACCAGACGCAGCGCCAGCAGTTCAACCAGCTTATATTCGGTTTCCTCAACCAGAGCATGGACAACCGCATTGAAGTTGCCATGAAGTTCGGTGCAAGGAAGGGCACTGACAACGCAACTATTACCGAGTTCCTGAACCGGTCCGAGGAGCTCAAGGCGCAGATTGCCGCTGCAAACTCCACACAGGAACGCAGGAGGCTTGTGAACCAGGCAAACCGCGAGTGGGCCGCGTTCAAGAGGGACGTGGTGAAGGAAGCGGCACGCGACCGCATAACCAACGCAACCGACAGGGCGCAGGCTGCTCTTGACAAGCTGGACGCAATCATTGCAAACCTGACCGCAAACGGCACGGACACGACCAAGCTTGAGAACATCTCGGCGCGCGTGCAGAACCGCATCGACAGGGCCCGTGAACAGAACATCACGCTCCGCCAGTCCGAGTGGAGGCTTGCCTTTGCGCGCGACGGGCTTGCGCACCTTGCGGCCCAGGTAAAGCGCGCGGTGAAGGCACAAGCTATTGAGGAAATGCCTGAGAAGACCGAACCTGCGGGGCTTGCAGTCGAGGACGTAATCGAGCAGGATATTCCCGCAATACCAGCACCGACTACCGTGGCCAATGCCACGGCGTCACAATAGGAGGGTGATGACTGATGAACAACAACACAATCATTCTGGGAATAATCGCAGTTGTCGCGCTCCTTTTTGCAGGCTGCGTCTCGCAAGGAACGGGCAGCGCAACGGCAACCCCGCAGGCAAGCGTAGAGCCAATAGCGTCGCCCGCACCCGCAGTCACTGACGTGCAGGTCAACGTGGCCATCGACGACGTTGACAAGGCCCTTGCAGAGATTGACAGCGTGACAAGCGAACTGTCCAACATCAACAACCAGGACATGAACGCAAGCGTCGCGGATGCCACGGGCTGAAGGCAAAAAACTTTTCTTTCTTTTTATTTTCTTTTTCTATTTGGACTTTTTCTTTTCAGTCCCGAAAAACGGGTAGTCGCCAAGCGACTTCTGCTTCTTTTCCAGCCCGGTAATCTTTGCCTCGCCCTCGACTTTGTAGTCGAGCTTGCGCCACTCGCAGCCTTCCTTTTCGATGAAGGACTTCGCATTGGGCGATACTTCCGGCGAGCACAGGATTCCGCGGACCTTCCGGTTCTTGCGCTTCTGAAGCTCCTGCACGTAGCGGATGAGCTGTGAGGCTGCGGCTAGGCCTGCGGTGCGGCGCTTCAATTCGACTACCACGATGTTGCCAGCGCGGTCCTCGGCAAGGATGTCAATCATCCCCTTTGCCAGGCCGCTTTCCTGCTGGAGAGGCACCAGGCCGGGCTCGATTACCGAAAGGTCGGTCATCAGGAGGTTCGAAAGCTCTCGCTCGGTTCCCATGACCTGGATTTCGGCGTCGTCGCGAACGTGGAAGGAGTGGATGAACATTATGCTTGAGAACTCGACCTCGATTTTTTCGTGCATCGGCTTTTGGCGCTCGGCGATTATGCAGAACTTCCCGGACTTTTGGGCCTCGCACCGGACCTTTGCTCCGGGACCCTGGTAGTTGATTGCAGCCATCTTCGAAGACTGGTGGACAAGGAACGTGCCGTCGGACTTTATGATTACCACGCGGTCGCCTGCGCTGATTTTGGATGCCGCGCGGCCCTCGTAGCGAACCGTGCAGTTGCCAACCGCTATGACCATCCTGCCCTGGTTGAGCGCGGAGTCGATTTCTGCCTTTGCGGAGTTTGCGTTCGGGTGGTCGGAGTGTCCGCTTTCCAAAAGAATCGCCTTAAACCTTGATTTCGCCTTCGTCGGTTGTGCGTATCGCCACTTCGGACACGTTGCGCTTGGCGACATCGGCAAGCTCAAGCAGGCGCTCCTTTGACGGCGGGGATATTGCATTGAAAAGCGGGTCGTTCATCTCCAGGTCGCAGCGGAACTGCTGGAGCACGTAAAGGTCGGCCCACGAGGCTTCCTTGGTTATTGAGGCAATGGCTTCGGGGTTGTCGGTGAAGCCGGGAATGATTGTGGTGCGCACTTCCTTGAAAACTTTGGGCGCTTTCTTCAAGACGTCCATTGTTCGGATTACCGACATCATCAGGTTGAGCGGGTTTGACTTGGTGCCGGTGATTTGCGAGTACTGGTCGGAATCAAGCCGCGACTTGATGTCAAGTGCGACGTAGTCGATGTAGGGCAGCGCCTTTGCAAGCGCGTCCGGGAAATACCCGCAGGTCTCCACCTTCACTTTCGCGCCATCCTGCTTGAGGAACCTGCACAGGTCGGTAACTGCGGCAGCCTGGTCGAACGGCTCCCCGCCGGTGATGCACACGGCTTGTGCCGAGGGCTGGGTGCGGTAGTGGTCCAAAAAGAACTGGATGTCCTCAGGCTTGGTGTTTTTCCTGTCCATCAGGGCAGGTACGTAGCACCAGGGGCAGCGCAGCGGGCAGCCTCCCAAGAATATGACCGTGCATATCTTTCCGGGGTAGTGGCTCGTGGAGCCGTCGAGTATGCTTGAGTGGTAAAGTTGTGCAGCCATGTTCTATTCCGAACAATTAACGGGACGAGATATTTTAACTCCATTCGCACGAGCAGGCGAAAGGAAATGCGCAGCGCGCAAGATGCATAATCAGTTGCCGGTCTCGTCCCAGATAATCTTGGCAGCTGCCTTGACTGTCTGCAGGGAGTTGAGCTTGGTTTTCCAGCCGAGCTTGGCAAGCTTCGCACCATCAAGCATCACTTTCGGCACGTCGCCCGGCCAGCCGCGCTTTCCGCCGGTAAACTGAATTTTCGTGCCCTTCGAACCGGATGCCGCAATGACCTGCCTTGCAATCTCCGCCACGCTCACCCAGTCGCGATTTGCGATGTTGTAGACTTCCATCTGCGAGGAGATTTTCGGAAGCCTTTTTGCCGCACCAAAAAGGATTGCGTCCACGCACTCGCCTACAATGATGTAGGACTTAGTCTGCCGTCCGTCGCCCAGCACCTCAAGCCTGGACGGGTCCTTTCGCAGCTTGAGCGAGAAGTCGTGGATTACCCCGTGCGTCGAGCGGTCTCCGACGACGTTTGCGAAGCGGTAGGCTATTCCTTTCAGGCCGAACGTGCCGCAGTATGCGGAAAGCAAGCCCTCGCCTGCAAGCTTGGAAGCGCCGTAAAGGGAAATGGGAGTAAGCGGGCCATAATCTTCCGGAACTGGCACAACAGTCGGCTCCCCATAGACTACTGAGGACGAGGAGAACACCACAGCGGGCACATCGCGCTTCCGAGCCTGCTCGAGGATGCTGTAGGTGGAGTGGATGCCTTGGTTGATCTCAATTTTGGTGTTCGTGACTGCCGCCCGGACGTCGGGGTTTGCCGCAAGGTGGAATATTACGTCCGCGCCCGCAAGCTCGGAGGAATAATTCTCGGGCCTGTGCAGGTTGGCCTTGACGAACTTGAAATTCTTTTTTCCCTTGCACTTTTCCAAAAATTCGAGCCTGCCGCTGGAAAGGTTGTCTATTACTACGACGTCCTTGCCTTCTGCGACCAGGCGGTCGGCTAGGTGGCTCCCGATGAAGCCTGCGCCGCCTGTGATTATGACTTTCTGCATGTAAATCAGCCTTTCTTGAAATAATAGCCCTTGAGAAGGGAGCGCAATGCGCCGAGGTCCACGCCGGTCCTGCGCTCGATTGCCTTGAAAAGCTCCAAGTCATCCTGATCGAACGAGCGGAGCAAAAAGAGGAACGCCGCATAGGCGACCACATAAATGGACCCGCCGACCACGAGGCTTGCAAGCGACGGAAGGGGAAGCGCAAGCTGGACTGCGAACGCAACGACACCGGCAAGGACGGCGGAGGCCACGGTGCGCCAGAACGTTTCCGAGAACGGGTGCATCCGGCTTACATAATACACCGCGGCTATGGGCAGCAGGCCCTGCATCGAAAGCGCAATCCCGTTTGCGAGGGCCGCGCCGAAGAACGCGCGGATTGGGATTAACACGAAAAGCCCGACAAGGAAAGTCGCCGCGCTTGCCACGGCCACCAACGCAAAAAACTTCGGCCGCTTCTCCACAAGGAGCATCGATATGGCTGTCGAGCCTGTCGCAAGCAGGAAGTAGCCGAGCGAGAGGACTATGAGGGCGTTAGCGCCTACAGAATAGTCCGGGCCAAACAGCACTTCAAGGAGTTGTCGTGCAAATATCGAAAGCACAAGGGCGATCGGGAGCGTGAACATCACTATCGCCTTGGTTATGTTCTTGTATAGGCGCTCCACCGACTTGCGGTCGGAAAGCGCCTTGAGCTCGATTGCGATGGTGCCAAAGAGCACGGGAATTGCGATGGACGGGATTTGCACGAATGTCGCAACGGGGATTGCCGCGTTGAGGATTCCGACTTCCCTGGCCGAAAGGAGCTTGCCAACGGCAAACACCGAGCCCCACGTTATGACAAGGCCCGCGATGACCGAAAGGTAAATCGGCGCGGAAAACGACAACATCCCCTTTGGCGCGGTTGCGTTGCGTACGCCCTCGACCCAGTTGCCGGGAAGGAGCCGGGAAACGAAATAGAGGAGGAGGATGCACGCGATTGTCGCGCTTGCGCTCACAGCGAGGCTTATACCGGTGGCGCCAAGGCCGAGAAAGACCGCAAGCCCGGCAAGGATTGGCCGAAAAAGCGACTCGCCGAAGTGCTTTGCGCAGGCCTCGTACTCGACGTGCTTGAAGCTCCGCGCAACAACTACCAGTACGGCGCAAAGCACGGTGAGCGGGACTGCCGGAGCAAGCGCATATATTGCGTTTGCAAGCCGCGGCTCGTGGAAGAAGTCGGAAAGAAGCGGGGCTGAAAGGAAAAGGACCGCAAGCGCGGCAAGCCCCGAGAATATGACGACCTTGAAAGAGTACCACGCAGTGTTGTAGGCCGCGCTTTTCCGGCCGAGCGCCTGCTCCTCTGGCAGGAAACGCAGCACCGCCTGGTCCATCCCAAGCACCGCAAGCTGGGTGCACACGTCAAACACCGCGAACGCAAGCGAAAACACGCCGTACTCCGACGGGCCGAGCCGCGTGCCGACCCAGCGGAACGCATAGTTTGCGACCTTTGAAAAAAGAACTGCCAGAAAGAATATTCCCGCAGCCTTGACTATGGTCTTTGTGTGGGAAAAATGCGCGTCCTTTGGCACAGGGGCTGCGCTGGACTTGCCCTCCGAAGAGTCGTCCTTGGCGGCCATGGTAGTGAGTACGCACCGTCCCGATTAAAGGCTTTGCCGGAGGAATACTAACAGGTTAAATTCGAAGCAGTGCCTAATGTCATTTTGCAATTACGGGTGGAAAGATGTCATCTGAAAAACGCGCGCTCATCACAGGCATCACCGGCCAGGACGGGTCCTACCTTGCCGAGCAGCTGCTTGACAAAGGCTACGAAGTCCACGGGATAATCCGGCGGGCAAGCACGTTCAACACCTCGCGCATTGACGGAATATACCAGGACCCGCACGAGAAGGGCGCGAGGCTCAAGCTCCATTACGGCGACCTGCAGGACTCGAGCGCGCTTGCAAACATAATGAACCAAGTCGAGCCGCACGAGGTGTACAACCTCGGCGCGCAAAGCCACGTGCGCGTGAGCTTCGAGATACCAGAGTACACTTCCGAAATCACGGCAATCGGCGCGCTGCGGATGCTTGAGGCGGTGCGCAGGTGCAAAGTCGCGCCGCACTATTATCAGGCGTCAAGCAGCGAGATGTTCGGAGCAGCGCTACCGCCGCAGAACGAGGAGACCATATTCAAGCCGCGCAGCCCCTACGCCGCATCCAAGGTATTTGCATACCACATGACGATCAACTACCGCGAGGGCTACGGGATACACGCAAGCAACGGCATACTTTTCAACCACGAGTCGCCAAGACGGGGAGAGACTTTCGTCACTAGGAAAATCACGCGCGCAATAGCGCGCATCAAGGCGGGCCTTGACAAATACGTGTATTTGGGGAACCTCGACGCCAAGCGCGACTGGGGCTATGCGCCCGAGTACACCGATGCAATGTGGATGATGGTCCAGCAGCAAAAGCCGGACGACTTTGTCATCGCAACGGGCAAGACTCACTCGGTGCGCGAGTTCCTCGAGGAGGCGTTCTCGTACGCGAAGCTGGACTGGAACGAGCACGTGAAAATCGACCCTCGCTACTTCCGACCCACCGAGGTGGACTCGCTTTGCGGGGACGCAAGCAAGGCAAAGAGGGTTCTAGGATGGCAGGCAAGGACCACGTTCAAGGAGCTTGCGCACATAATGGTGGACGCGGACGTTGCGAACTTGCGAGCCTAGGCGGGGGACGCTTCAAAACACAATTCATTCAACGAGGGTAATAAGATGCAAGTAAGGATTGGCGACTTCTCGTACGGTGCGGAGGAACGCGCCGCAATCAACCAGATGATGGACGAAAACGCAGTCAGCGAAGGCTGGCGCTGCAGGCAGTTCGAGCAGGACTTCGCACGCCACATAGGCTCAAATCACTGCGTCACGGCAAACTCGGGCACCTCCGCGGGGATGCTCATATTCCAGGCGCTCAAGTACCACAGCAAAATCGGCGCAAAGGAAGGCAAGGCGGTCCTTACAAGCCCGCTTACTTACATCGCAACTGCAAACGCTTTCGTTACCCTGGGGTTCAGGCCCGCGTTCTGCGACATCCGGCTCGACACGTTCTCGATGGACGAGGAAAAGGCAAAAGAGCACTTCGAGGAAAACGACCCCGAAGGGTACTGCGCAGTCCAGCCGGTGCACCTGATGGGCTTTGCAGTCGAGATGGACAGGATAAACGCGGTTGCGAAAAAGCACGGCCTCTCCGTGGTGGAGGACTCGTGCGAGGCTACTGGCACGAAGTTCAAAGGAAAGCGCACCGGAACGTGGGGCACAGCAGGATGGTTCTCGTTCTACATCGCGCACAACATCCAGGTCGGCGAATTTGGCGCAATCACAACCGACGACTCCGAACTTGCCGAGCGGATGCACAGGCTCAAGGGAAACGGCCGCGTGTGCTACTGCACGGTCAAGGAAGTCGAGGAGGGCAAGTGCCAGCACCAGAACCTCGGGTTCAACCCGCGCTACCTGCATGACATGATTGGGTTCAACTTCAAGCCGATGGAATTCCAGGCCGCGCTTGCGCTAGTGCAGCTCAAGAAGGCAGAATGGATAATGAAAAAGAGGCAGGAGAACCTCAAGTACCTCAACGACGCGCTCTCAAAGCTCTCGGGCGAGCTGAGGCTTCCGAAATACTCTTCGGACGTAAGCTACCTTGGATACCCGCTCATAATCGAGTCAAAGAAAATCGGCCGCGACAAGCTGTCCTTAGAGCTTACCAAGGCAGGGATAGAGAACCGGCCGATATTCAACTGCATCCCGACACAACAGAAGGCCTACGCGCACCTTGCAAAAGAGTACGCAGGAAAACTCCCAAACGCGGAGTACGTAGGAAGGAACGGCATTTACTTGCCGGTGCACCAGTACTTGACGCAGGAGCAGCTTGACTACATGGCTGCGACGCTTGCAAAGACTATGAAGGGCTGAGAGGACAACAGGAGATTTTGATGGCTGGCGGATTCTGGAAGGAAAAGCAAGTCCTAGTCACGGGCGGTACAGGGTTCATTGGAAGCTTCACAGTGGAACACTTGGTAAGCCAAGGCGCAAAAGTCACGGTCACCACCCACTCCAAGTCCGAAGGCTGCGACAATCTTGCCGCGGTTGCGGACAAAGTCAAGGTTGTGCAGGCGGACTTGACTAAGCTTGAGGACTGCAAAAAGGCCTGCAAGGGCGCTGACGCGGTGATGAACCTTGCGGCCACAGTCGGCGGGATAGAGTACAACATAAAGAACCCCGCAACTATTTTTCGCACGAACATGGAAATCACGCTTAACATGATAGAGGCAGCCAGGATTTGCGACGTGGAACGCTACCAGGCGGTAAGCAGCGTCTGCGTATACCCGCGCTTCCCAACCATCCCCACGCCCGAAGCTGATGGCTTCCGCGACTGGCCCGAACCGACCAACGACGGCTACGGCTGGGCGAAGAGGATGGCCGAATTTTCCGCAATGACCTATGCTAGGCAGTATGGGATGAAAGTATCCATCCCCCGACCCGCCAACGCCTACGGACCGCGCGACCACTTCGAGCCGCACAAGTCGCACGTGGTGCCCGCGCTCATCAAGCGAGTGTGCGACGGCGAGGACCCGCTCGTGGTTTGGGGCGATGGCTCGCAGACACGCTCGTTCCTCTACGCGACCGACTTTGCGGCCGGGCTTGCCCTTGCGCTTGAAAAATACCCCGAACCGGACCCCATAAACATCGGCACTGAGGAGGAGACGAGCGTGCGCCAGCTCATCGAGATGATTTTGGAATTCTCCGGAAGGAAGCCAAAGGTAGTCTACGACACCTCAAAGCCAACGGGCCAGCCGCGCAGGAAAATCGACCCATCCAAGGCTCTTGAAAAAATCGGCTTCAAGGCCAAGGTCTCGATGCGGCAGGGGCTTCCCCAGACGATTGAATACTACGAGAATGCCGTCAAGGCAAGAAAAAAGTAAGTGGTTGGCTGCCCGGCCAAAGAGCGTATCCGCATAACGGACTAAATCATTCCAAGGCCCGCTCGTATATCTTTTCCAGTTTCTTGTTCCTTTCTCTGATGCTGAACTTTCCGCGGTTCACAAGCGAGAATCCGCAGTCTCCCATCTTTCTTGCAAGCTTGCGGTCCGCGTAAAGCGCCTCCAAATTCTTAACAAGGCTGTCCTCAAGCGTGGCATCCACTTTCGTAGTCTCGAAGGCGGTAAAGTCTGGCTCGGAGCGCAGGATATTGAAAGTTCCGTGCGTGTCGAAGCTTGAAAACTCCGACACCAGCCCGTTCTTGTTGTGGCTTACAAGCTCGCGGTTTGCCCACGCATCGGTCGTGACTATTGGGATGTGGTAACGCATCGCCTCTAGGAACGCAAGGCCCGGAGTCATGTAGGCGGGGTAAAGCAGCGCGTCGCTTGTGCGGAACACGCGCTCAAGCTCTGCTTTGGACACGAGGCCGATTGCCCTTGCGTTGGGTGTCCTTGAAAGGAGCGCCTGCTCGCTTTGCGGGACTTCACCAGTCATCACGAGCTCGACGTCGGGCTTTCCTTTCGCAAAACGAGCGAATACGCGAAGAAGCCGCCTGCCGCCGCGGTAGTAGAAGTTAGAGGCGCCGGAAAGGTTGGAAGTTCCCAGGAACAGCACGCGGAAGTTGTCGTGCTCAAGGGGGGCGTGGTTTTTCGGCACGCGCATCGCAAGGTAGAGTACCTGCGTCTTGGCCTCGACGTCCTTTGAGGGGAACGCCTGCCACAGGCTTTTAGCACCCTCGTGCGTCCAGGGAAGCATGGCCTTGCAGTTGTCAGACACCATTATGTTCGTCATGCGGTTTCGGGCGCTCGCAAGCCACGGCTCCTTCCCGGTTTGCGGGTAGCCTGGCAGGAACGAGAGCGCGTGCTCGAAATCTGCAATGAATGGCTGCCGGACGGAATCGAGGTTGTTTGCAAAGTGCACAATGTCGCACGGCGGCGCTCCTGCGCGGTTTGCCCTGCGCGCAAGCCTGTCAAAGTCAATGAGACGGCCAGCAGTGCGCTTGAGGAAATGGAACGCCTTGCGTTTGAGGGACGTTTTAGACGCTGCGATGGACTTTGTAAGGTACTCGACGTTATCCGGGGGCGCCTGCAAAAACTCGTCGTAAAGCGAGTGGTGCCTGCCGGTGGCGCCAAAGTCGAAAAGCACGCGGATTTTTTTTGCCATCAAAAAAACCTGGCCGTATTCGCAAACGCTCTTTTGCCCAAACGGTAAGACAATAAAGAAGCCGGCGTTAATATAAGAAATAGAAGAGTTGCGTGGACACAATGGAAGACGATGGCGAAATCGAAGTCTTTTTGCGCCTTGGTCATTTCCCGCACGGCGCATACCAGGACCTTTTGAAATTCCCGCCAGCGAAAGTGAGGTACACCACTGACGCGCCCTCTGGAAAGCAGTCAACTGCAAGCGTGCGCTCGCACAAAATAAAGCTCGCAGCCTGGGAGCTGGTGTCGCGTGCGGTCATCCCTGTTGCTGCAGTAAGGCCCGGAGACGCGCAGGTCGTGCATTCCACAAACAACTTCATCCCTATTACGAAGAAGCCGTGGTTTGTGGACACCGAGCACGCCTGGGGGCTTTTCGGGTTCAAGTACGGCCGCGTCAACTCCGCATACTATAGGTGGCAGCTCAAGGCGCTTCTTTCGCAGGACAACTGCAAGGGAGTGCTTGCCTGGAGCGACAAGGCAAACCATACAGTAAGGAAAGTCGTTGGCGAAAAGCTTTCGCAAAAGGTGCACACCATCCGGCCGGCATTGGCGCCAAGGCCGGAGGCAAAAAGAAAGCCGCG
>Ga0310040_1002827_pt1 | contig 10528 bp, 9 predicted proteins | sample EPASupsiteHSE623_FD_200237 | JGI IMG/M metagenome (GOLD analysis project Ga0310040, IMG submission 200237) | Bioremediated contaminated groundwater from EPA Superfund site, New Mexico - Sample HSE6-23 (v2) (version 2) | ecosystem: Environmental > Aquatic > Deep subsurface > Groundwater >... | reverse complement strand
TTCTGCGTGGGCGGAGGTTCCCTAGTAAATACTGAAAATGGGCTGGCACCCATCAGGGAACTCTCGTCCCTTCGCCAGGGAGCGCTGATTAAAACAGATATTTCCCCGACGCCAGTTGGAGAGTGGCTCGACAACGGTGAGATGGAAGTGCTTGAAATCGAGACCGATGATGGCTATTCGCTCGAAGGCACGCCCAACCAGGCAATACGCGTGATTGATGCGCAAGGCAACTACGTGTGGCGCAGCGCAGACGAATTGCAACCTTCGGATTACTTGGCCATCCAGAGGAAAAACAGGCTTTTCGGGCAGGGAAAACGCATAGAATTTGAATTCCTGCACAAACCAAGCACCCATAGAAAAAATATTTTTTCATTTCCTGAAAAGCTCACTGAAGATTATGCTTACCTTTTGGGTCTGCTCATTGGCGATGGTAGGTGCACCAGCCGCGATGGGGCGCAGGTCTGCGTGTGCGAAAAAGAGATGGAAGAAACTGTGCAGGCGCTTTTCAAGAGGCTGTTCGGTCGCGAAGGCAAGGTATTCGGCCACTGGGCGCACTTTTGCGGAGTGGAACTGCGCGCTTACCTTGAAGCCCTGGGTTTGGGGTATTGGCGTTCGTGGCAGAAACACGTGCCGGAAAGCGTGCTTGGAGCGCCAAAGCCAATGGTTGCGGCCTTTCTCCAGGGATTGCTGGATACTGACGGCACGGTCAGGCTTTCTGGAAGGAACGGAAATTTTGCAGACATAAAGCTTACCACCACCTCAAGGGAACTTGCACTGGGGGTCCAGCAACTCCTTTTGAGCTTTGGCATAGTGAGCCGCATTCAGCCTGTGCAGGCTACCGGGAAGGTGTCGCACATCAGAGGCAGGCTCGTCCGCTCTGCCAGACCCCTATATCACCTTCGAATAAAGGGCTCGGATGGTGTGGAAATATTCAGGAAAGAAATAGGCTTCAGGCTGACCCGCAAGGCGAAGATACTGGAATCGGCAAAGCCTGACTCGGAGCATGTACGACTGTTAATTCCCCACCAGAGAGAGCGTTTGAAACGCTTGTGGGGGAAACTAGGCTCTAGGGAGCACCAAAAAGACACGGCAAATGTCGGGAGGCTTCTGCGCGACCCGAGCGATAGGGGAACCAAGGAGCTGACATATGGAAAGCTTGCCGAATTCTTGGATGCCTATGAAGACCTGCTCAAAGGCGATATTGACTTCGAGTATTTGCGCACATATTACGTGATGAGCCATTACTATGCACAAGTCAGAACAATTCGGAAAAAGCACGCGCACGTGTATGATTTCACGGTTCCAGGTGCGCATACATTCACGGCAAATGGTTTTGTGTGCCATAATTCCGGAAAGGACCCGTCAAAAATGGACAGGTCTGCCGCCTACATGGCGCGCTACATCGCGAAAAACGTGGTGGCAGCAGGCCTTGCGTCCCGCTGCGAGGTTCAGATATCGTATTGCATAGGGGTTGCCAAGCCGACCTCGGTTTATGTGGACACGTTTGGCACAGGCAAGGTGCCTGATGACAAGATTGAGCAGGCAGTGGAAAAGGTATTTCCGCTCAAGCCTGCAGAGATTATCGCGCACCTGAACCTGCTGAGGCCCATTTACAAGAAGACCGCTGCTTACGGGCACTTCGGGAGAGACGAGCCGGAGTTCACCTGGGAGAAAACAGACAAGGCTGCGGAGCTGAAGAAGCAGGCTGGAATCTAGCTCAGAAATAAATAGACCTGCGCCTAAAATGGAGACATGGCTAGGATTATCCAGTTCAAGAGAGAGTATTCTGAAGCTACAGTAAAATTCATATTGGATATTCTTGAAGGCGAGTTCGGAATCACTGGAGAAGAACGCCCTGATTTATACAAGATACCAGAAATTTACCAAAAAAAGAAGAGCAATTTCTGGCTGGCAATGGAAAATAACGAGATTGTTGGAACTGCCGCTTTGGCGGACTATGGAAAGAACCAGGGCTACCTCAAAAGAATGTATGTTGGCAAAGAGTTCAGGGGCACCGGGCTTGCGAAAAAACTTCTGGATACCGTGCTTGCTTTCGCAAGGGAGAAGGGATTTGAGGAAATATACTTGGGCACTGTGCCCGAAATGGCTGCCGCAAACAAATTCTACCAAAGAAATGGCTTCAAAAGAGTAAGCAAGATCCCTGCAGCACTTCCGGAGTGCGGGGATGCAATATTTTATGTTCTGAAAATATGACAGCTCACTTCTTGCCCTTGCCGCCTGAAAGCGCGAATATGGAGCGCCCGCATCTCTTTTTCGCGTCCAGCTCCGCGTTCACGTAGTCCAGCACCATCTTCTTCACGCGCGCGTATTCCTCCCGTGAGAGAGGCGTGTTGAGAACTGCGTATCTCATGCCTTTCACGTTGCTGCAGAATATGCACTCCTCGCAGCCTTCAAGGTTGTGGCTGAAATAGCATGCAGAGCAATTCGTGCAGCTGTCAATCTCGAAGCAGCGCTTGCAGTTTGTCATGTCGTAGCTGTTTATGCAGAATTCCGAGTCCAGCATGCGCAGGTAGCCGCCGAAAATGTATTTGGACTGGATGATGCCTGTGGAGCATGCTGACTTTTGCGACGAGGTGGCATCCCAGCTTGAATATACCTCGCTTGAGGAGATGCATTGTGAAACGTCGGCATAATCGCGGCATGGGCCGTCCACGAAGTCAAGGGAGAGCGCGACTTTGGACGCGATTGCCTTTTCCAATTCCAAGAGGGGAAGCGCCAACTGCGATTCATTCACCAGCGGCTTGCCCTGCTGCATTGCCTCCTCAAACGAGCAGAGGCAGGAGGCAGGAAGGTCTTTCACAAGCGGCATCTCGGGCTTGGATGCTGACGAGCCGAACTTTCCTTTCACCACTTTTACAGGCAGCGCGCGCTCCTGAAGGTAGGGAACGTAGGCGGCAATTGGCTTTCTTTCCGCGCCAAGCACGATTTTTGTGGTCTCTGAAAATGCCTTTTCCACCCCTGCAGGGGCGGGAAGGGTGGGAATGAATCGCACCTCGCCCTCCAAGTCGCCTTTCTTGGCAGCAAGCCTTGCAATGTCGGAAATCGAGCGCGCTCGCCCTTTTTCCTCAAGCTCGTCCGCGATTTCAGCAGTGAGCTTTTTCTTGAGGGTTAGGTATTTCTCCTTTGGAAGCTCGAGATTGCCAATAACATTGCGCTTGCCCCGCAGGTTGTAGCCGAACATCACGTCCGAGCAGTTGGTGCAGTTGAAGGAATAGTACATGTCGGACGAGTGCGTGATGTAAAATGACTCGAAAAGCCTGTTCACGTTTATGCCCTCGTGGCAGCGGATGGAGAAGTTTATCTTGGGGAACGCGGGGATTCCGAAAACGCACTCGGATTCGCGCACGTGCGAGATGTAGGCTGCCTTTTTCACGTTGCGCACGTTGTGCGAGTAGTAGACGTCGATGCAGTTTATCGCGTTGTCCACCAATTCGGTGTTCACGTTCTTCTCGAAAACCTTGTTGCCGCAGTATGCGATGTTTTCCCCTGCAGCGCGGAAAAGCGAGTCGATGTCCTTTATGTCGTTTACGCTGAATTTCGAGGCTGGGAGGGAGGATATTTCGCCTGGCGAGACAAAGCGCGCGCCCGGAGGGTAAAGGTGGTGCCCGAGGTAAACGTCCTTGCCCGACACGCTGCTTTTTGCAATCGTGTAGGGAAGCATCGCCTCCTTCAGGTAAGGCTCGAATTTCATCAATCCGCCGACATCCCTGCCGAAGAGAAGCTTGCAAAGCCCTCGCCATGCCGTGTCTATGGGCGCGATGTTGAATTTTTCCATAAGAGCTCCGGAAGGCATTTGCCACAAAACCTTTTAGGCGATTTCGGTGCAAGAAAGGCACGCTTTTAACCCTATCGCCTCTTAACCTCGTCACAATGGGTGAATGATTATGCTGAACAACTGTGTTACATGCGGAAAGCAGACCAAGGAATACTCGGAGTTCCCGTGCGCGTCTTGCGGCGAGAAGATAGTGCGCTGCAAGCACTGCAGGCAGATTTCGCTTCCTTACACGTGCAAATCATGCGGAAAGAACGGGCCGTAAGCGCGCTTGAGGCTTTTTAGTGCTTTAGAGGTGTTGAAATGGGACAAGTCGCAGTCGTAATGAAGATAATGCCTGAGGACATGGCGCAATTCGACAAGCTGAAGAAGGATGCGGTTGAAACGCTCAAGCCATACAAGATGGAGGAGCAGCCGGTTGCATTCGGCATTGTCGCGCTTTCGCTCACCTTCATCGTGGAGGACGGCGTGGGCGGCTCTGACCTCCTGGAGGCGAACGCCAACAAGCTTTCAAACGTCGCGAGCGTGGAAATCGTTTCCGTGGACAGGCTGTAGATTTTCTTTTGCCTTTTCTGCTTTTTCCTTTTTGTTTTTGCGCTAGCAGTGGTTTTTTATTCTGAGATGTACCTATAGTTACATGCGCACGCCAGTGTGCAGGTGCAAGAGCATGATAATTTACTTCTACGACCTGAAGACCAAGCTCAAGGACTACAACAGGATAAAGCGCATGTTCTATTACGACTTGAAGAAAAGCCGCCTCTCCACCTACCCCACGAAGACAAAGTCGGTAATCATCGTGGAGGACACGGGCGAGGCCATGGCAGACCGCTTCTTTTTCAGCCACCGCAAGCACATCGAGTGCTACAAGGCGCGCTGCACTTCCATTGAGGAGATATTCTAATTTTTGGTCACAACAAAACATTAATAAACACTTTCCATAGCAATCTACCAAAACGCAAAAAAGGGCGGCAGGATGCTATTGACCAGGAAACGCGAAGGGACTGCACAAAATGCGCTTAGTGCCAACGCTAAGCGTGGCTTGGTTCCCCTAGTGGGCGGGCAGCCGGAATGCGGAATCGGGTTCCAAAAAACGCTCCGCGGGCAGCTCGCGAATATCGAGGCAAAACAGAGGGCAGCGATCCTTTTGGATCCTGGCGCAATCCAGGTTGCCTGCGGCGTGCTTGGCTTGGATTTCTACAGGTTGACAAGGGGCCTTGGCAACAGAATCGACCGTTTTTGGGAATACGCAGATGCAGCTTGCCTGGAAAAAAGAAACGCGCCCGTTGCACAGCGGGCAGATGGTTTCTTTGAGTTCTTTTTTGCCGAGACAGGCAGGAAGATTTGCATTGACAGCCCCAGGATTAGGACGCTAAGCGAAGTGTTTTTCATCCAAAACTATGCTGCCTTGGAGCCGGCTGGCGAGCGCGTTCTCGACTTGGGGGCAAATGTCGGGGACACTGCAATTTATTTCATGTGCAAGGGGGCAAAATATGTCTATGCACTGGAGCCATATCCAAAAAATTGCAGGCGAGCGCTCCAAAACATCCAAAGAAACGGGATGGGGGAGCAAATAAAGGTCATAAATGCCGGGATATCCAGAGTGGAGGGGGAAGTGCTGCTTGACCCAGAATTCCACTCGGATCCGAGGAATGACCTTAAGAAATTTGACAAAGGAGTTACAGTAAAATTGCAAACTATTGGAAGATTGGTGGATGAATACGGGCTCAAGAACGCTGTCCTGAAGCTTGATTGCGAGGGGGCCGAGGTCGGCGCGATATTGGAGAGCGGAAGGGAGACGCTGAGGGCGTTTAAGAGAATAATAATGGAATATCACCATGGATACATGGACCTGAAGGATAAACTTGAGAGTGCAGGATTTTACGTCAAGCTTCTCGGCAATGCGCGAATTGGCTATAATCAGTTTCTCGAAGCCCCCGTGCATATATATGGGATGCTTTGCGCGTGGAGGAAGTAAGCTATTTTGCAGGCAACACCGCCCCAAGCCTAATTATACTTTGCCGCCTAATTTCTTGCGGGAGCAAGCATGATAACCGCGCTTTCGCTTACAGACTGGAAATCGCACTCTTCCTCGTCATTCAGCTTCGGCAAGGGCACCAACGTGCTTGTTGGCAGGATGGGCTCGGGCAAGTCAAGCGTGCTTGATGCGCTTTGCTTCGCCCTTTACGGCACTTTCCCGAAAATGAGCAGGCGCGACCAGTCCACGGAATCTGTGGTGAACATCGCCTCTGGCGCAGAGGCTGCGGAAGTGTCGCTCACGTTTGAAAAGCAGGGCAAGAAATACGAAATCATGCGCAAGGTGGGAAAAAAAACTGCTGAGGCAGAGGCCCGCGTGGACGGGAAGCTTGTGCAAAAAGGCGCAAAGCCCGTGACAGACTATGTCACCGACGCGCTTGGCGTGGACTATGAGCTTTTCACGCGCGCAATCTACTCGGAGCAGAACAGGATGGACCATCTTCTTTCGCTTACCCCGAGAAACAGGAAAACGGAGATAGACTGGCTCTTGGGGCTTGGCGACTTTGACACTGCGCGAGAGGCGGCGCAGGTGACAGCAGGAAAACTGTCTGAGCAATCTGCGCTCCTGCGCGCTGACGCCGACCCGAAAAAGGCAGAGGAGACGGCAAAAAAGGCGCAGGAGCAGCGCGAGGCTGAGAAAAAGCTTTCCGAGGCATGCACTGCGCTTGGCAAGAAAAAAATAGAGCTTGCGGAAAAGTGCAAGGCTGCCTCCTTCGGGCTTGCGGCGCTTGAAAAGACAAGAAGCGAGTGGCGGAAAAGGAAAACTGAGTGCGACCTGCTTGCAGGGAGCATGCAGCGGATGGCGCGCGAAACAGAAGGCAAGCAGAAAATGCCTGAGGAAAGCATTGCCAGGCTTGCATCCGGGAGAAAGGCGTTTGAGGAAAAATTGTCTTCTGCAAAAATAGCCGCAAAAAAGATTGCAGGCGATTTGTCAGTGGCAAAAAGCGAATTGGCAGTCATCCAAAAATCCATTGAGCTGTCCACGGCACAGGAAAAGAGAAAGGCTGAGCTTGAAAAAAAGCTTGCCTCTGCGCTTGGCGCAAAAAGCGAAAAGCAGCTGGAGGCAGAGCTTGCTGCCCAGAAGGCAGATGCTGAAAGGCTGTCATCCGAACGGGCACAGCTTGTTGCAGAGGCAGAGGAGCTTGACAAGGCTGCGCACACGCTCCATAAAGCAGGCGCAAAATGCCCGGTGTGCGACTCCGCGCTTGCGCACGGGAAGGCAGAGGAGATACTTCACGAGAAAAAAACAGGTTCAGCCGAGAGGAAAGCCAAGGCTGATGCGTGCGCATTGGAGATAACAAAGAAGAAAGGGGAGATTTCCGCGCTTGAGAAGGCAGTTGCTGAAAGCAGGCTTTGCTCTGCGCAGCTTGAGCGCATGAAAGCCGAGGCAGTTGACGTTCCCGCGCTTGAAGCAAGGAAAAAGTCCGCGCAGGAGACATCTGCCAAGCTTGAGGCAGCTGCAAAGGCAGACGAGGAGGCAATAGCACTCACTGAAAAGTCGCTTGAAAGCTCCAAGGCGCTGCATGAGGAGGCAGTGCGCACGGAAAAGCTGTTTTCCGAGCTTGAGGCTGCAAAGAAAAAGCAGGCAGAGGCGCAAGCTGCGCTTTCTTCGCTTTTGTTTGACGAGGAGAAATACGAGGCTGCAAGAAAGGCCGCAGAGGAGCTCTCAGTTTTGCTTGCGCGCGCAGAGTCTGACTTCCTAGGCGAAGAGCGGAGGCTGGAGCTTGTGTCAAACCTGCGCGAGGTGCTGGAATCCGAGCTTGCAGCAATGAAAGGAAAGGCAGTGCTTGCGCAGAAATACGCAGATGCTGCGCAGGAAATGGCGATTTACAAAAACAGCCTCTCGGCGGCGCAGAGCGAGCTTCGTTTCACGCTTGTAGAAGAGATAAACGAGGCGCTGGCCGAGGTCTGGCCTGCGATTTACCCTTATGCTGATTACGACGCAGTGAAGCTTGAGGCTGATGAAAAGGACTACAGGCTGCTCATGCGCAAGGAAGGGGAATGGCGGGAGGTAGACAGCGTGGCATCAGGAGGAGAGCGCGCGTGCTTGTGCCTGTCTCTTCGCATTGCATTTGCAACCGTGCTCACGCCAGACATTGGCTGGCTCATACTGGACGAGCCCACGCATAATCTTGACGCCGAGGCAGTCACACTCCTGGCAGAGGCGATAAACCACAAAATCCCCTCCATTGTGGAGCAGACATTCGTGATAACGCACGACCCTGCGCTTGCCGAAAGCGCAGAAGGCTCGGTTTTCAGGCTGGAGCGCGACAAAAGCAAGGGAGAGAATACGCGAGTGGAGAAAATCTGATTTTTCGCAGGCACTAGGAGAAAAGAATGATTCTCATTGCGGAGCCCCTTTGGGCTGACACTAGAAGAAGGGAATTATTTTCATTGCAGCATCGACAAGCGCGTCTCTTGGCGCTGCGCTCTTGCCCTTCTTTTGCAGGTGCTGCGCTATTTCATGCCTGCACACCGGCGAGTGCGAAAGGTATGCTGATGCAAGGCGCGGCAAGTCAGCCTCGGACGAAACGCCTGAAGAAACAAGCGCGCGAAGCGTGGAGACTGCCTCGTAGAATGTGGTCTCGCCTTCATGGAGCGCGAATAATTTCGAGGGATTGAGAAGCTTTGCCTCCTTGCCGGAAAACTCAACTGCTTCAGGCGAAAGCCCTCCGCAGCCAAATCCTTCGGTGTGGAGCGCAGCCAGCCTTTTCACAATCGCAGTGGAGAATGCCTTGCGCTCGTCGCGCGCAATCTCCCTGCTTTTCCTGCCTGAAGACCTGCACACCACAAATATCTCGCCCTCTTGCGCGCACACATAGCCCACAGGCTCGGATGTGTGCTCGGACAGCCCTTCGGCTGAAACCAGCGCCATCTGCGCATGCGGCTCGGACTGCGCGCGGGAGAAGCTGAACTGCTCGCTTCGCTCGGCAAATGAAGCCCCATCTGCGGCATCGTGCCGGTCCAGCGGGTAGCTTAAGTGCTCAAACCCTGGCGCGAGCACCGCGAACCTGTTCCTGTTCATATGTATCCTTCCGGAATTTCTTGTCCCCTATCACCAGCACGAAATGCTTCGCCTTGCGAACGCGCGTTAATGGCAGTCGCGAGCATAAATCACGGTTATTGCCGAAATCTTCCAGCCCAGTCTTCCACCTGGAGAATTTCTGGACATCCGGCTGAACGTTTTTCTCAATTACTTGGACTTTTAACATTTTTTTCACCATTTTTTCTGACCTGATTTCTAATCGGTATTTTCAGCTTCAAGCCCGGCTCAGCTCGAAAAACTTTTTTACCAGGCTCTTTTCCGGAGGCCCCTGCAATTTGCCAAGGTCACAAAGGCCAGACTTCAAGATGGAAGAATAAACTTTCCAAAAATAGGGCTAGGCATATGGCAATCCCAACCATTGCATTTGCTGCAGTCTGTCACCATGTCAAGTCTCCCGCTTCTTTACACTAGGGAACAGTTTAAAAAACGAGGCGCCGGTGCACATTTTTATGCAGAAAATAGTGCGAAAAACGTCAAGAAACTGCGTTTTTGTCGTTTATTTCCGCAAGCTTCGCCTTGAAAATCTTCGCAGACATCTCAGGCAGCTCGGAGACCATCACCACTTCGGTGCCAAGCTCAAAGCCAGCCCAGGTGGAAAGGCGGGAGACCACCTCGAGGTGGAACGGGAACTCTCCTCCTGCATGCGGGGCGGAATGGAAGATTATATTGTAGGGGCCAAAGCCAGTGGCAGCGTCAAACGCTGTGAGCACGGACTTGAGGATGGAGGCAAGCGCGCGCAATTGCTCGTCGGAAAGTGCAGCCAGTGAATTGGCATCTGCCGTCGGGGCAATCCAGGTCTCAAAATGGTAGCGGGGGGCTTTTGGGCAAAGCGCGTAGAAGTGCGCGTTTTGCGCAAACACGTTTTTCATGGGCTTTTTCCTCATCTTGGATATTTTGCCGGCTTTCTTGGCAAGCTTTTTGACATAGTCAGGCACAAAATCCATGGAAACCAGCTGGGTGTGCGAGTGCTCCAGCGACGCCCCTCCTTCCTTGCCCTCGTTCTTGAAGACAATGGTGTAGGCGAGCTTAGAGTCTGATGCAGCAGCGGCCATCCTGCGCTTTATCAGGGAAAGGTAATCGAAAAGATTTTCCTCGGAGAGCTCTGACAAAGACTTTTGGTGCTCAGGCGTCTCCACAATGATTTCATGCCTTCCATATGCCTTCTTGCTCTCAGAAGAAAATGCAGGGAACTTGTTCGGGAAGCATCTGATTTCCCATTTCCCATCCTTTTCAATCCTTCCAATCTCAGGAGGCGTGAGGTGCTCGTTCCCCGGGCAGAAAAAGCATTTCTCAGGAAGAAGCGCCTTGACAGGGCGCGCACATAGCAAATTGTCATGCGGCCTTGCCCCCCGCTCTGCAGTTATCACCACTTTCCTGCCTATCACGTCCTTGCGGACCTCGTTGACTGATTTTGCCATTTGGACACCCCGACTGCACCCAAGCCAGGCTTGGGCAGGCAAACTCCTCACAGTAGGCATATAACATTTGCGCCAAAACGGCGCATTCGAAAAAACAGCCAATTTACTGCGTGCCCAGCTGCTGCTCAGCCCAGGCAAGCACCTTTTTCACGTTTTCAAGCGCTCCGTCGCCAAACTTCGCAGCCTCCTCGTTTGCCTTGGCAACAACCTGCTTCATTTCCCCAGTCGTTGCAACCA
>Ga0310040_1002825_pt1 | contig 10534 bp, 8 predicted proteins | sample EPASupsiteHSE623_FD_200237 | JGI IMG/M metagenome (GOLD analysis project Ga0310040, IMG submission 200237) | Bioremediated contaminated groundwater from EPA Superfund site, New Mexico - Sample HSE6-23 (v2) (version 2) | ecosystem: Environmental > Aquatic > Deep subsurface > Groundwater >... | reverse complement strand
TCGAGGTCGCGCTCCGGGATGCCGCCGCGCAGGTGGCCGTCGATGTCCTGCAGGTCTTCCGGGGAGGTAGCGTCGATGTAACGCGGGAGGTTGAGGTTGTAGTCGTTCTTCGGATCGGCGATTTCCGCGACGGGCACCATGCGGGCGTAGCGCGGGTCGCTTGCATCCTGCCGGGTGAAGGTGTCCACGATCTTGTGGATGTCCTGCTCGCGGAGGCGGTTCTTCGGGCCGTCCTTCTTGAAGCCCTTGGAAGCATCAATCATGAAGATGCCTTTGCGGGCGGTGGCGTTTTCCTTGTCGAGCACCAGGATGCAGGCGGGGATGCCGGTGCCGTAAAAGAGATTGGCGGGCAGGCCGATGATGGCCTTGAGATAGCCGGAGCGGACCATCTGCTGGCGGATGACGGCCTCGGCATTGCCCCGAAAGAGAACGCCGTGCGGGAGAATGCAGGCGCCTTTGCCGGTGCTTTTCATGGAGCGGATGATGTGCAGGAGGTAGGCGTAGTCGCCCTGCTTGGTCGGCGGCACGCCCCAGGTGAAGCGCTGGAAGCGGTCGCCGCTGCCGCTTTCGCCCAGGGTGAGACCGGTGGACCAGGTCTTGTCGGAAAAGGGCGGATTGGCAACGACGTAATCGTAGGTGCGCAACTGCTCGCCGTCTTTGAACTTGGGATCGAACAGGGTGTTGCCCGACACCACGTTGGCGGTCGGGAAGTCGTGCAGGATCATGTTCATGCGGGCGAGACCGGCGGTGGTCACGTCCTTCTCCTGGCCCTCCAAGGTGATGTGCTTGCCCGCCTCGGCGGCGACTTTCAGCAGCAGCGAACCGGAGCCGCAGGTGGGGTCGTAAGCGGTGGTGGCGGCCCGGGAGTTGTCCGGCCCGATGCCGATAACCTTGGCCATGATGCGGCTGACCTCGGACGGCGTGTAGAACTGGCCCTTGCTCTTGCCGCTCTGGCTGGCGAAGTGACGCATGAGATACTCATAGGCGTCGCCGAGGATGTCGTCGTTCTCGGCGCGGTTTTTGGAGAAATCGAGCGCGGGGTTCTCGAAGATGGCAATCAGGTTGCCCAGCTTCTCGACCTTCTGGGCGCCGTCGCCGAGTTTGTTCGAGTCGTTGAAATCCGGGAAGTCGCTGCGGGCGAGGCGGGCGTTGGCGTCGATGAGCGGCTGGATGACCTGGGTGTTGATTTTGTCGCCAATATCGCTCTTGCCCTTGAGCGCAACCATGTCCTTGAAGCCGGCGCCGGGCGGAATGATGACCGGCGGGGCGAAATCGTCCGAATCGCCGTATTTGTCGGAGATGTATTTGATGAACAGCATGAACAGGACGTAGTCCTTGTACTGGCTGGCATCCATGCCGCCGCGCAGTTCATCGCACGAAGCCCAGAGGGAGGAATAAAGGTCGGATTTCTTGATAGCCATGGAGAATAACGTATTAAGAGGGCGTGGTACTTTTTTTGGGATTTTTCTTGGTTTTCTTTCGTGGTCCGAAGCTGACCATCTCTCCTAACTGGAGGATGGTTTCAATCTGGCCAGCCGCTTTGAGGAGAAAATACAGATCAAGACGGTTCACGGTTGTGTTAGATTCTATAAAATCCGAAAGATACTCTTCTGATTTTGATTCGATACCGTTTCTTTTGCAAATAAGATTGGCCACAGATTCTGCTTCCAGTTCTTCCTGAGCATGCGGTGGACGCGGTCTCTGCGCAATCTTTAAGAAATTATCTGGCCCGAGGTGACCGAGAAAAAGGTGGGCCAACTCATGCATCAAGGTAACAAGCTGAACATTCGGGTCATGCTTGCTATTGACGCGCACGAGATACGAGGGTTTCGCCTTGGCATCCTTGGATCTCCTCTCAACCTCTAAACGCTCTGGTTTGTCTGCTGTAGTGATGTTCCCAGCATGAGCATCGCCATATTCGATCAGTTTCAGGTGAATGCCCTTCTTGCTGAGCCTGGCTCCGATGAGGCAAAGCGCAGCCCTGGTTTTTGTATCTGGAGGAGTAAGGCGTTGAAGGGGGCAAAATTAGGGAACCGGCTAACGAAATCAAGCAGTTCCCGGTAATCTTGGGAGAGGTGGTAAATTTTACTTTGTTCCAGGAGATTGGACAGAAGGGTTTCTTCACCTTCGGCATCAATGACATCTTCCTCCTCTACGTCAGCGATGCTATCAAACAGGGTTAACTGTTCCAGGAACCCTCCTAAGTACGCCTGTGCCTATTTGCCGATACTCCTCTGCACTTTTTCTAAAAATGATCTACCCTTACCACTACCAACCCAATTTTGCGAAACAGATTTATGGTTTGAACAAAGCGAAATTTATAAATAAAGAGATCAGTTCTCCGTGGTGCGGACCTCTGTGCGGACCAACTAAGTGCGGACCGATAAAATCTTGTCTGAAACTATCGCTGAGCCAGCGGATCTGCTGGCTGTCCGTTTTTGAAACAATAGCTGATTATTACAGAAAGTTCATTCTATTAGCCAGTTAGACAATATTCTCTTTTGGCACTGTCCGATTCCAGGACGTTTTCATTGTTTTCGTCCTCGTTCTTTCTTTCGTTTTCATCCGGATTCCTTGCTGTTTGCGTTCTATTCTTGATTCCCATCGAAACAAACTGAATAATAACAACATGATAGTATCAAATCATCATTTATGGCATAAATACTGCTCCAGAACAAACAACCAGCTTTTTATACCATAATGCCCGATGAACAGAAAAAAGAACGCTGATACCGTATCTGAGAAAAGAATATTCAGGAAAAATAAGAGGAGCTTGGAATCAACCCAAGATTGAAGTGACATCATGATCAAATTAAGCAGATGGCATTTTCGCCCCATAATAGGCCAGGTGATGATGGGGTTAGTTTTTACCGCAATATTTAGCAGTATAAACGTAGCGCCCTCCTATGCCGATGATGGTTATTACCCGAGAGGAAGAGGTGACCGGCATGACCATGGACGCTCTAGGCATGGTCACTGGCATGATCGGGGTAGATACCGGTATTATGACGATGGTTACCGGGAACTAATTTATGTTGATACTGGCTACAGGGAGAGAATTTATGTACCGCCACCACCGGTATATTACGCACCGCCACCACCGGTTTACTATGCACCCCCACCTGGTATTAGCATTTCCTTTCCACCTATTGTTATACGGTGACCTCGACTTGGCCTGACAGTTACCAGTTTATTTAACGGTAGCTGTCAGATCAGGCAGTAACTGCTCCATTGATATTCCTACCCTTCCGGTGAGCGGGTGCGAGGACAGGGTATAAAGCCTCACACAGGAGTTTTCTTGTCGAGTTTACCGGCTAATCGATAGCAAACTGTTCCCTTTGTCCCCGTTAGGTATGACCAAGAAACCTTGCACCCCATATGGGATCATATATGACCATACGGTTAAATATAACCTTTGTCATTGCTTGGAAAGACATATATCCAATCTTTTCCTATTAAAATTATTCTTAAAATTCGGAATGTTAAGTTAAAATTTCTAATTGGAAAAATTCTGGACCAATAATTGTAAGTACCATATTTGGAGAGGTGTCGATACGGTATCTACATAAATGAAAATCACAGGAGGTTAAAATGAAAAAATCACTTATCATATTTTCAATCGCGATCACGATGTATTCAGTTCCAGCTAATGCCGATATTTTGATATATGATTCGCTGTTCGGTGGTTCAAGAGACGTTCAAAATGTCCTGTTCAGCGACACCAACAATAATGATGTTGGATTATCAGTTGACGGATTCCTAAACCAAACATTAGAAATTGTAAATTTTACCGGAAATGATAATCTGTCTACCCCTTCTTCAGGTCAGGCTAGAATCAATGCTGTGGATGGATCATTCAGTTCTATTTTGATAAAAATGAGTACATACTCGGCCTTGAAAAAGCCATTTGCTGGTTCGTATCGGTACCAATCGACAGAAGGCCGGCAAAGGAATAAGCCGTGCCATATTCTGACCAAGGCAAACAAGACCATAAAGGAACACCCTCTCCCTCAACTTCTTGAGGATGATACCGATATTGTGCCCTGCTCCGCAGAGCAGGGCATTTATTTTGTCGCCCAACACGCCCAGCAGGGAGTTCCGCCCCAACTTGCCGTCCGTCTTCATGTGCCCGATCACTGGTTCGATGGCACTTCGTCTTTTTAATTCCTTTTGCACCTGCGGCGCCATGCCCCGTTTTCGACCGGAGATCAGTGGAGGGCCATTCGGAAATAGTAGACACCGAAGCCGTTGAGATGAACATAGGATGGGGTGTGCATAAATGACCGTATTTTGTGGAGTTAACGATATTGATCACCTAAATAATGGTGACCAAAATAACCACAAAATGACAGTATTTCATGTAATTGCGATATGTTTTTTATGAGGTTTGGCTTGGGTGGCAAACGTAATTATTTTTTTTCCAAAAGTCCTTTTCGCAAATACTTTTTCGAAAAAATAACAATTTTCCGCGTTTATCTATCACATCTGAAAATTTGCCGTAAATCATCTGTTTTCATTTTATTTTCCATAAAAATATGTATTTTTATAATATATCTGTTTTTTTAACTGTTTTTTAACATTGATACTCCTTTTTTAAGGAATGATATGAATTCTGAAGCCGTAAAAACTCGTTTGACTGGGTACGCTTATTTAATCGAGAAATATCGGCTTAACGTAATACCGAACTGGCATACATCTTTGGTCAGCCAAACAGGAGCGCTACGTTCGGTAATCCAGGACGGTCAAGTCGAGTCTGTTTACCCATTATCGTACTGGCCGGGTGACCGCACGGGGGATCATCTCGAATTCGCTTTTAAATACGATGGAATCAACATAGGCATTCTGTCCGCCCTGTTTGCGGTTCTTCCTGAAGAAGAGCTCGTGGAGTGGATATCCTCGAAACCCACTGGGAAATATGCCCGGATGATCTGGTTTCTGTTTGAATTTCTGACCGGAAAACAGCTTCCCTTGCCCGATTTGAACAAAGGAAATTACGTCGAACTTCTTGAACCGGATCGTTATTACACTATCACTTCCGGCCAACGCATCCAACGCCAGCGAATAGTCAATAATCTGCTGGGTGGCCGATCCTTCTGTCCTATCATCCGACGCACCGACAAACTGGCTGCCAAGGAACGAATCGATGTGCGCCAACGTTGCGAGGAGATTGTCACGGAGTATTCGCCGGAATTGCTCAGACGTGCCTTGAGCTACCTATACAGCAAAGAGACTAAGTCGTCGTTCGTGATCGAGCACATCAAACCGAGTGCCTCACGAACCGAAAAATTTATCGGCTTACTTACGCTGGCGGAGCATAGAGATTTCTGTGAGAAGCCGTTGCTCATCGACGTCCAGAATCGTATTGTTGACCCCCGTTTTCGCGAAACCGATTACCGTTTGAGCCAGAACTACGTAGGCCAGACGATTGCCTACCAGAAGCAGCTCGTTCATTATGTTTGTCCGAAACACGAAGATCTCCCCGAACTCATGGATGGTTTGCTCGTATCCCATCGGATAATGAAGAACGGCTCTGTCCCAGCGGTGATCCATGCCGCCGCAATTGCCTATGGATTTGTCTTCATGCATCCTTTCGAAGATGGCAATGGCCGTATCCATCGGTTTCTCATTCACAATATTTTATGCTTGCAAAAAGCTATTCCGAAAGGCCTCATGTTTCCTATCTCCGCAGCGATTCTCAAAATCCGGCGCTGTACGATCTTTCCTTGGAAGCATTCTCAACGCCTCTCATGCAGTTGATCGAATTCGATTTGAATGATCTCGGTGAGATGACGGTGCCTGGCGAGACCGGCCATTGGTACCGCAGTATCGATATGACGGCCCAAGCCGAAGCGCTGTATGATTTTGTGGACCTTACAATTAAGCATGAGCTTATAGAGGAGCTGGATTTTCTGACCAGTTATGACACGACAAGACAAGCTATCCAGGAAATCGTGGACTTACCCGACCGCTTGATAGATCTCTTTATCCAACTTTGTCTACAAGGCGGCGGCCACCTTTCAGCGAGAAAGCGAGAGTCACATTTCAAGTTTTTGACTGATGATGAGCTGGCTGCCTTGGAAGATGCTGTTCGGACAGGGTATGCAAGGGAGTAATGTTGATCAAATCATCAGCCAACCATGCAGTCATGATTGTTCTTCTCTGATCAGATACCCCATGGCACGATACCCGCGCTGACGCTTATCCCACATCCTTGCTAGCTGTGGTTGATCGCTTTCGATGTAGTCATAGATACGCACATCCTGTTTTTCGGCATGCACTCTGTGAAGGCGTCCTGCATACTGTTGAAGAGTTCCTTTCCAGGAAATTGGCATGGCCAGCTCCAGGGTATCCAGAGGCGGATGGTCGAACCCTTCACCGATTAGGCGGCCGGTGGCGAGCAGAACTCGCGGGACGGCTTCATCCAAAGCTTTAAGTTCGGCAAAGATGCTAGGAGCCTGTCGGGCTTGACTCAGCAATAACAGGCAACGCTCGACAGGCTCCTAGAATTATTTTTAAGGCGTGTTGTACCACTAATGGACCACCTGATGTAGCGTTCGACACTTTAGTCGAATGTCTCTAAAAATAAAAACGGCAAGCAATTGTCTTTATTAAAGAAATTACCTGCCGTCGATGTGAATGGTGGAGGCGCCGGGAAGTGAAGGGATATGCGCTTAACCGACCGATTTAATGGTATTATTTGATTTATCACGGACACTTTTGATCGCGAAAAGTTAAAAATGGCCGAATTGTGGCCGACTTTATGGCTGTGTCCGATATTTTAAAACTCTAAGTGCCCGAAATACAGTTATTTTTTAACAGTACTGGTTCAACTGCCGCAGTTGAACCCACCGGAAAAGTCGGGAGTTGAACCCTGGTCCAGGTTCTGAAATTGAATTGACTCTTTTTATATTCTTTAACTACGCTACATCACGGTCGCATACCTGTACAGTAACTTACTGAACTGGTGGCGGATTGATTTTTGATAACTCAGTGCTAATTGCTTCCAATGTTTTCCAAGGCAGTAACTTATTTTGACTAGATTTTGCCGCCGTAAGTATTTCTAGGTATTCATCCTGCCAGCTGCAATACCGGGCTAAACTCAAGGTCCGGAGAAGTGGTGTTACAATCTGATCTGAAGTTGGCACCGGCGTGTCTTGAACTTTTCCGGTCATCCACGCCACGCTTTTTTGAGGAGAAAGCACGGATAAAAATTCCTTTTTATCTTTATCAAAGTCTTCTTTCGCGATCTGGCAAGTGTGTTTGACGTCCAGCACTGCTTCGTGGTTTACAGGCTTGAAATAAAGACCCCATCCCGGTGCGGCGGCGTGACTGGTGAGATTATTATGCTCCAGCTCATCATAGACTTTCATCAAGTAACCGCCCTCAACTCGATTGAACTTGCCGAGATAATATAGGCTCTCGCCGTCCAGTTCGGCTACGGCTACACCACTGCAATCCCAACAATTTCCTTCTCTCCCGTGTCCGATCATGACATACCGGTTCTCTATCCAGGATATCTCATTTTCGGTTACTGGATGCGTAGGCCATCCGACAGGAGCAATTTTCAATATCTGGCTCCGGTAATGAAGCTCTGCGTCGGAGTCGCAGTCTTCCATAAGTGGGCTACATTTTGAGCGCACGGATACCGTGATTGGTCCGGCTTTAAAATCATGTCGCACTGTATTGATGTCCGCTTTCTTCTTTTCAGCGTTCGCCACTGGTTGTCCTGCTGGTTTATTGGATGTTGTCTTGTCGTCAGCCGGAGTTGATTTCTGTGTTGTTTGAGAATCTAATTTTATGAAATGATTCAATATGCCTAGCGCTCGCATGTGCTGGTCTCCGAATTCAGCCTCGAAAATACTTACGAAAAAGTAGTCATGCCTGAGGGTGGCATCCGCGACAAAATGGCTCGCGATTCCGCTGCACATCGTACCCAAAGTCTGACCGACCTGACCTTTTGCATTCGCTTCCGTAAGCAGCTGCTGTCGTACAAACTGCTCATATTGATCCATCGTCGGATTCGTAACAAATAAGAGTCCCAAAAATCCTAGGGTTGCAAGAAAGAGTGCCGTTTTCAAATTAAACCTTTTATTGTTGTTTTTCATTTGGTTAACAGTATTGTGCTGCGTTGTTGTCGAGCTGTGTTGAATTACGGTGTCTTTCAATCAATCCATGAGAACCAAAGATCCTTCTTCTTTCTTGTCGGGATACCGCTCTATCAAAGATTTCACAGGTTCTTTTCCGTCTACGGCGATGTTATGAGGTAACATATGGAAAGTCAAAAGAAAAACCTTCGAGCAGCTGTCCGGCTCATGTTTTGTGCTTGTTTATTTTCTGTACTTGCTTCGGCGGACGTCTATGCTCAAAATCCATTTACCGGGACTTTCATAGCCGAATCAAAACCAAGTGGCGCAATGTACTTGGCGCTTATTCAAACTCAAAATAGTCTCTCTGGATCTTTGACGGTTATCGAACCAGACTTGAAAGATGGTTCTCGTAGTCAAACTTTCTCAATGAAAGGCTCCGCTGATGGCGATGTCATTTCACTAACTTCCAACAATTTATCGCTACACGGACGAAAAGAAGATACTCACATTTTATTAATGTTTCCGAATGCATCTGGGCAGATTGCGACCGTAACTTTTAGACCTGGATCGGAAGCCGAATTCAATTACTTGGTAGGTTTAGCAAGAAAATCGAATTCAGAGACCCTCCAAAAGACTCAGGAGACTAACCAGCTTAAAGAAGCCGAGACGGTGAAACTGAATGGTCTTGCTGATGCCCTACGCCAGGATGTCGAGTCGATCAAGAATACACGTATTCAAAGCGATTTGGATGACATAGCCATTGCGATAAAAGATCAAGAGGCTGCGGTTCGCACGTTAGAAACACAATTGACGGAAGTGAAGCACGATGCGACGGTACAGCCGATGACTTGTGATCAGGCGTACCGAAAGATTGGCTGGGATGTGAACAATAAACTCGGTTATGAATATGCTCAGACACTGGGCTACGCTCATAAGCAGTACAAAGGCGCTGTTGATCAGCTTGAAAAACGCCTTGAACGCGCGGTGTCAGTAGTCGAGAAAATTAAAAATGAATCACGACAGCTCGATCAGGCTATGAAGACACACCAATTTCCTCTACCAAAGCTCGCCATCAGCCCAGGATCGGAAAATGCTGAAGTAGAGCGTTATCAGGCATTGATGAACACGGCTCGTCAAGAATTACCGAAATTCAAAACAAAAACTGAGGCGGCGGTTGCCAGAGCTAAAGAAATCATCGCTGAAGCTAAAGCTATTGGCAAAAAGACTCAAAGCATGGTCACTTGCCGGTAATATATGTTCACAGAGATAGCCATTTCTACTTTCAAAACGGTATTTGCCAAATTACCTGGTTGGCTAATTCGATTCTTTTACCGCCCGGAGAAGATTGCGGGCTCAATAGATCTTGAGTTGGTCATAATAATCCGATAATAATTAGTTTCGGAACCGAAATTCCTTCGATTGATTTATACTTTCAAATATATAATCGAAGTAATTTCGGTTTAGTACTTGACCGATTGCTCATTGATTTCTGGGTTGGTCAGCGTCTCTTCTGTGGTGCTGTACTAAGAAGAGGCTGCGTGAAACCGAGAGAGCGTTTTGATGAGGTGTATTTTACACAGCAGCTCACGTTATCTCAGCAAGAGCAGATTAAGAGACACAAGGAAGGACAGCTTCTCTCTATGCCCGTTTCGATTATGGTCACAGGATATTTTGAATCGAAGGTTGGCGTGGTTTGTGTGGAGAAGCGAATTGACCGTGCAGATGTTCCATGCAAATAGCATGACCTCCTTCTCGATCCTCTCTATACTGTACCGCCATTCCAAGTCACTCAACCCCCTCCTCGAAATTGCGTTGTAATCCTTACCGAGCCTCCTGTCTCCGTTTGCTCCCGTCATCAAATTTCGGTCTCTAAGCTTTAATTCCAACTGAAAAAACCCGTCATTCTTTAAATTAATAGTGACGGGTTTCTGAGAGCTGAACAGGCATCACAGCCCATCCGAAAATTGGATTCTCGCGACAAATCTCATCACCAAAATCTCTCCTGTCGTCACCTTTGGAGAGCTGTAGGTCCTGCGAGCCCTTAAAAGGATATCGGCAACAAGCCAGTGATCAGCAATACAACCGCACCGGTCGATGTTGTGCATGATTCCAGACAATTCAGCCACCGTCAACCGCTCCAACCTCGCAGCCTTCCGCATGGCTCGGAGTTCGCGCCTGTTTGCCAATGCGTCCTTGGTAAATTTTCCACGAGTGTACCTGCCGTGATCCTTCCCGGCTAAACTCATCCCTCCATGGAACCTGCATCGACCGTTCGGCATGGGTGGCTGTCTGCACTCGCCACCCGTTCTAGTTTTCGCACCACAAATCAACATCCCCTTGGGGTAATTACAACTCTGCATACTCACCCTCCCCCCGGTCCCCGGATCGCTCCACGGTTCCTACAATGGCTTGTCCGCCTTCGTTGACGGTGACATGACGGACGGTTA
>Ga0310040_1002820_pt1 | contig 10547 bp, 10 predicted proteins | sample EPASupsiteHSE623_FD_200237 | JGI IMG/M metagenome (GOLD analysis project Ga0310040, IMG submission 200237) | Bioremediated contaminated groundwater from EPA Superfund site, New Mexico - Sample HSE6-23 (v2) (version 2) | ecosystem: Environmental > Aquatic > Deep subsurface > Groundwater >... | reverse complement strand
AAACATTTTGGGTCAATTTGATTGGACGAGGGTCCCCTTCCCCGAGCCGTAGTTTTCGCTGGTGCACAGATCGTATGAAAATTCAACCTACATCTGAATATATCCACGAATTTGTAGATCGGGCAGGCCAAGTTATTTTGCTATTGGGAGTACGCTATGATGAATCTGCGTCACGTGCTGCAAGCATAAGGCGCTATTCTAACGGAAAGCGTCTTAATGCGCACAATACGTTGAAAGGCTGCATGGTATATCGACCCATTGTGGATCTTGCGACCAAAGAAGTTTGGACTACATTGCTTCAAAGTCGCTTGCCGTGGGGAGGCAATGTTAAAGAACTTGCCAATATATATCGCAATGCTTTGGGTGGTGATTGCCCTGTCGTGACGGATGTGTCTGACGCACCATCATGCGGTACCTCTTCTTCTAGGTTAGGATGCTGGACGTGCACAGTTGTGGTAAAGGATAGGAGTATGGAGGCATTCATAGATGCCGGGGTCGAAAATCTAGAACCATTGCTGGACTTCCGAGATTGGCTTGCTGAGATTCGTGAGGTTGAAAAGTATCCAGAAATGCGCATGGCGCTTAGACGAGGCGGGTTTACAACGTATCTCTCTAATGGGAAACTGGTTCCTGGGCCATTTACGTTAGCGGCACGACGTGAGATTCTTTCGCGCTTGCTTTTGACACAAGAAATTGTAAGGGAGGTTCTCATTAGTCAAGCAGAGATCGATCTCATTCATGACATTTGGAGCCAAGACGCCTCACGTGAACTTATTTTAGAATAGCTGCTGTAAGGACAAGGAGTCTGGCATGGCAAACACAGGAGTAGTTCTTCTTGACTCAGCAACGGGCAAAAAGATTGTACATCGAAATTGTCGTGAGCAGCGTATTCCCGAGGCTTTGCTGGAAGAGTTGTTGAGTGCGGAACAGGATCAAGTAGGCAAATTGCGCAAACGCGGCTTGTTTGAACGATTTGATGAGATACTTGACCAAGATTACAACCACGAAGGCTAGCCCATGTATATTCGCTCCATTCGTCTTCTTGACTGGAAAGCCTACACTGATGTCAAATTTGATTTTCCCGCACCAAGAGCGGGAAAAAATGTCATCTTAATCGGTGCAAAGAACGGCTATGGCAAAACGAGCCTTTTAGAAGCGATCCTACTTGGCCTCTTTGGCCGCGATGGGCTGCCTCTTGTGGGGCGTGCTAGCATGGGGAATGCCGAGGATAATAGACTCGATTATTCATATAACACTTTTTTGGAAAAAGCATTTCATGCCCATGCTAGAGAGCATGGTCGCTCGTCTATGACTGTTGAACTTTCTTTTATAACAGATACCGACGAACCTATCAGCGTGCAACGCATATGGTATTTCACAGGTAGCGGTAAGCATAGGGCCGCTGAAGAAGAGGTCAGAATTTGGCGTGGACCGGATGACGAAATTGTCACTGTTCCTCCTCTTGAAGAACGTGATGAATTCTATCGTGGATACATTGCGCAACACTTTTTACCCCATCATTTGGCTCAATTTTTTCTGTTCGATGGAGAACAAGTGCAGCGACTTGCCCGGCAAGATATGTCAAGTCAAGTGCAGATAGGCATTGAAGGCATTCTTGGGGTGCCCGTCCTTCGTGAACTTGCGGGGGATTTGCGAAAATATGCTAGCGATAGACGTCGTTCGGCTGGTGCAGTGGCAGATGAGAAGATTAATCGACTCCGCGCCGAGATCGTCGACCTCGAAAATGAAGAGGAAACCTGCCAATCCGAATTGAGAGGCATTGAGCCAAAAATTGGACCACTTCGTGACCAGAGAGACCAGTTTGTGCGAACAATTAGTGCGTTGCGTGGTGGTGATTACGCTAGCCTGAAACAGCTGTTTGAAGATAAGGAACGTTATCAACGTAATTTAGATAGGCATATTGATGAATTACGCCGGTTACTCTCTGTGAATGCTGCTCTTGCCGTTGCGGGAAAACCTCTTCGGGACAGGACAACTCGTCGATTGAAAGCAGAGGCTATCCGAGAACGATGGGAGGCAGGAAAAAAACAAGGAGAGGACAGTTTTGAAAAATTTATAAACTGCTTTCACGAGGCTCATCCTGTTTTAAATCCTGAGCTCACATCGGAGCAAAAAAGTGCTCTTAATGAGCGTTTGCATAATGCATGGCAAAATATCTGGTATCCTCCTCCAAATGATTGTGCCGAAGGGTACAGGCATAGCCATCTTGATGACGCCACTAGAGTTCAGGCAATAGCAAAGCTGGAAGAAGTAGATAAATTGGCTATCAATAGTATTATGGACATTATTCGTGATATCGGAGAAAAGGAACGTGAGTTAAAGAAAATTGATGCCCGCATTGCCTCACAGCGTGGCATTGATGACGATATGAGGAAATTTGGAGAGGATCAAGACCGTGTTGTCGGCGAACTAAAGGACCTGGAACATCGGCAGCGAGAGTTATTGCGCAGATTAGAAGGGCTTCGGGGGCAGCTTAACCCCAAGCGTCAGGAACTTGGTAAAATGGAAGAAAGTCTGAATACGGCGGAACGACCTTTACGGCGTTCAGGAAAGGCTGACAGGGTTGCGGACCTTATCGATTCCATCATAGCCGAGGCGTTCCCAAGTCACATTGATAATGTAGCTGATGCCATGACCAAAGCATATTGTACTATGGCACACAAAAATGTTGTGGAGCGTATTCAAGTAGACCCTGATTGCAAAGTTCGTCTTCTATCTAACAGTGGTCGCGATCTTCGCGAAATGGACCCCGCCGCTGGAGAAAGTCAGATTTTTGCATTATCCCTTATTGCTGCTATTGGAGAAGTCTCTCAACGTAAATTTCCAATCGTCATGGACACCCCCCTTGCACGTCTTGACAGTGATCATAGACGCAACGTTCTTAAATTTTTTACCGACATGGATTGCCAAATTGTACTACTTTCTCAGCCAGACGAGGTCCATGGTGAATACTTTGATTTGATCCAGCACAAGCTTCAAAGTGTCGTACACTTAGAGTACGAAGTGATTTCTGATGGTGTCGGGCGCAGCATCCTTAAGGATGGCTACTTTGGAACTACGGGGGATGTATGACATTCAGTCTTTTAGAACTTGTCAACACAGATTTTAGGACTACCAAAACAGCTGACGATATTAATGCGAAGTTCATGCAGGCGCTTGGCCTTAAGTTTAGATATGTTCCAGCTAGACTAGCATTGTCTCGATCTCTTTCCGAATCGAAACAACCTGATTTATCGCCTTTTCTTCAAGAGGAACAAAGCAAGCCAATAAAAGGTGAAAATCTTTTTGGACTTGGCGTTGATCTCGCCACCTGGATTTCACTTTTCATTGAACATGCTCAAAAATCTGATCTTGCAAAAAAAGATTTACAAAATCTAGTCGCAGGCCACTGGCATAGAGGTGCCCACCTGTTGTGGCAAGAGTGGGAAGGCTGTGGGAAAGATTTCGATAAATTCCTCGTGCTTGTGCTCGAACGTGGAGGCTTGCAAGAGGGAGAGGCCAGTGCTTTCTCAACATTCTCCGGTGATGGTGCCGATCCCGTCACGTCTGGCGCTTTGCCATCTCCCTGCCCCATTGATCTTAAGCTTGGAGAACCTGGCATAGACCTGCGCACTAACGAACCGCTATTCTGGCGCATCAACGGTAAAGGCACGTCGCCTCATATTGGTATCATGGGGGCATCCAGCACAGGGAAAACACGCCTGGCTATGCCCATGGTACGCCATGTAAATGAGGTAAGTGGTTGTGCTATTCTTGCATTTGACATGGGCAAGGGCGATTTAGCTGCTGATGCTGGTCTTGTTAAAGCTCTGAACGCTACAGTATTGAGCGTTCCAGACACATCTATTCCCTTGAAGATATTGAATGTGCCGCATCGATCTGAAGGCGATATCAATACCGCTGCTGCATATTTCAGGGATTCGTTTACCAATGCGGCGCGAAGCGGTATTGGCGCTGTGCAGCAAAACGCCATTAGAGAAGCGGCTAGACGTTCATTAATGCGACAAGACACGGTGTCTATTCAAGATGTCTATGCTGTATTGCGTGAAATGTATGAAGAAAGCGGCAGGAAAGAAGATGTCGTCACTGCAACTTTCGAGGAATTTAACGCTTACAATTTATTCACTACGGAATTTACACCAGAAGAATTCTTTAATCGCAGCTGGATCGTTGATGTGCACAAAGCACCAGAGAGTGTACAGCGTTTAGTCGTTTTTCTCATGCTTGACGCCGCAGATAATTATCTTAAACAACTTCAAGATGCCCCTATTGACAACGAAGGCAACAGATCCATGCGACTTATGCTGGTTATAGATGAAGCTCGCCGAGTTCTTGGGTACAAGCATGGCTCTTTGGTCGAACTGATCCGTACTAGCCGCTCAAAGGGTGGATCAGTGATGATGATTTCCCAGTCTCCAGACGATTTTGCTGGTGAAAATGAAAATTTCTTGGAAAACGTCGGACTTACTGTGTCTTTTCGTACTAATGCGACTAATAGTAAAGTGCTACAGGCTGTTTTTGGGCAAAAGCTTGATTTGGCGGGTCTACCGAATGGTGTTTGCGTGACTCGCCTCCCTGACAAACAGGGTGTGTTGCGAATTCAGGCTTGGCAATAGAAAGGGGCTACTTTTTACAAAAGAGATACCTAGGTAGGTTTTTTTTCTCGCCTGTATCGGTGCCTCGGTTGATTTGGAAAATCTCGCCTCAGCCTGGGATGTTGGCGCGTGCCCTCCCTTTCGGAGCAGCATCCCGCTAATGCGTCCGGCACGAAGCTTGTTTTGCGATGCTTTTATATCAACTTTGCTAAGTAACGTCACAAGCCAGCTCTTTTGGTTTCCTTGAACCCGAGCTTTTTTGTCGCGTGGGCCTCGCCCCTGCCGGGTTGGAGTCTAGTGAAAGTGATCTAGGTAAGGGCCAATGTACGGTAAATACTCGGTACTCTCTCGTAAAAACGTGGATATTCCTGTCACAATCGATAAAGCTTACGACCATGTCTCATGTGGTGTTCACACTATCTCGGTGATAACTACTCATCATCGCCGTATATTTCGTCTTTGAAAGTATCAACAAAACTTTGGTACTCTAAATAGGAAGAAATCTTAGTCGCTGTTTTACTATTTAAAGCGGCATACGCCTCTTGTGTTCTGATCTTTTTCTTCTTTCTGCGCAGTGTTTTTAAGCGATCGATAATTGCTACACAGTCTTCTTCTGTCAATGTTGAATAAAAGTAGACCTTTGCAAGCCGCGTCATTTTAGACGCCAACGAATTCATTTTTTTTGACAGTTCATCTGTTGTCAAAGATTCATCGATTTTTACTTCGAGATCGAAATGCTTGTTTCCATATTCAATAATAGCATCACTTACTAGGTCGCCAATCTTTCTTAACGACTTCTTTGATATTTTGTCGAGAACGTCGATCGTTTTTTCGTCAAACCACAAACTTCTAGATTTGTAGCCTTGACTTTTCATCTCTTCACGATATTTTTTGCTGCTTTCTGATTTTCCCATATGGGTCCCTCCAAAGTATTTCAGCTAGATACTTGATGCCACGATACCCGGCAAGGAAACGGCCTCCGCAGCCCCCTCGCTGGAGACGTGTAAATCCGCGTGTAAACCCCACGTCGCTAATGTGGGCTTCGTAACCAAAGATGTCCCTAAAATCCATTGAATTTGTTCATAAATCAAGTACGAATTGGGCGGGACCACATTTCTTTCACGCCGGTAACAGGGGTTCAAATCCCCTTGGGGACGCCAAAGAATTCAAAGGCGTCAGGGTCCCGCGATAGCGGGGCCTTGACGCCTTCCCTTTTTTCTTCCGCCTTTTTCGACATATCCCTCCAGCCCGTGGCTGTGCTGCAAATGCACACCACGGGCTTTTTTGTTGCCGGCCCCCACCCCTCGCTTCATCAACCTCAGAAAGGGTCGTCCCGCATGAGTGGGACGACCGGGAGGAGGCCACAATGCGTTTCTCGGCCGACCCCCCTGAAGGCTTCGTCGGGCGAGGCTTGGCCAAAAATCGATTTGGCCAAATCGTCCGCCAGACACGCGGAGGGCATTTCCGTCTTGTTCTGCTTCGGTCGCGTCCCGGCCGGTCTCGGCATACCCATCGGCACGCCGGGTTCGAGCGCGCTAGTGTCGCGTTCGCGAATTTCCGTTATGGCATTTCATACGGCAACATGTTTGATTTGTTGTTCATCTTCTCAACAAAACAGACATGTTTCTTTGAGAACGCAACACTAGCACGGCACAGCTAGTCCATCCATCCATAAAACCAACTATGCAAAGGCCGCTCCGAGATTCCATGATCCCGGAACGGCCTTCAGGAGGCCGCATGTTGACCAGCTTGGCACATGCCAGTCGTGACGAGTCGCAAAACGGTATCAAGGAGCAGAACGCTTGGATTCTTGCCAACGCCAAGCCCGTCACTTGCACCCTGGAAGGGCTCGCCCGCGAGTCCGGGCAGTCACACTTTTATCCCATCCATGCCCCCCTAGACCGCTTCCCTTGTCTGTTTCGCCACATCAGGCATCAATGTGCGTCGGCTTGATCGATCCGCCAACACCGTCTGGCGGGCTCGGCTTCAGGCTATTGGTCCTTGGCGCTCCCTGTGCGGCTCGGATTGTTACGCTTTGTAAAAGCAATGGCCCAGGCGCTATTATGTGAGCTGCGACTTGCCATATGACATACAGTTAGGCATGTCCCTGGATTCGTGAATAAAACTGGTGTTCGTGAAAAGACCTTTTTTATAGCATTCCTTTGTGCATGTGCTATGGCTTCCCGTAAGTCCCCCATAGGGACATATCATGAACGGACTTCTTTGGCTTCTCCTGATCGGCCTGATAGCCGGAGGGTTGGCGGGTGTCCTGGTGAAGGGCGGCGGGGTAGGCATCCTCGGCGCGGTGAGCGGCGGATATCTGTTCGGCTCCGCCGGCATCGGTGGAGGAGAGTTGCTCGGTGCAATCGTCGTGGCCACGCTGGGGACGGTTACGTGATACCCGCCACAAGGAATTCAGGCCAAGGTCCTTTCCAAAGGCTGGAGCGTGCCGTGAGTCTATTTCGTTTGAAGACCATTCATTCGTATCTCACAACTCTTAACCGAGGGTAGGCTTATGTCGATTGGCACTATTTTACTGGTCATTTTGATACTGGTTCTTCTTGGAATTATACCAGTCTGGCCGCATAGCCGGTCTTGGGGGTACGGACCCAGCGGCTTGGTCGGTACAATATTGATCATTCTTCTCATCCTATTTTTATTGGGAAAATTATAGCCAGGGGAAACTCATGAAGTCCAGCCCGAAAGACATTGCGGAAGGAGAGATGCAAGGCAAAGGGCAAGATAAAGGAAGTGGTCGGGGCCGTCGTCGACAATCCTGCCCTGGAAGCCGAAGGGAAGGTTGAAGGCGTGAGCGGGAAAATTCAAGAAAAGATTGGCCACGTCGAAGGAATCGTGGATAAATAGGAGAGATGCCTCGCCCCTGCCTGGACCGGTCGGAATCGACCGGCGGTTTTACCCGTAAACACTGAACGACAAGGCCCGGTCACGGCAACGTGACCGGGCCTGTCGCGTTCCTTGCCTTAGCGCCAGGTGGCCAGCCATCGCCGGCGCAGGGCGTCCTCGCTTAACAGCCAGAGCCTGCGGTGGGTTTCGATCAGGGCGGCGCCATCCCCAAGCAGCGCCGTTTTCTCCGCCCGCGTCAGGCCGTTTGGTCCGAGATTTACAGCCTTGTCCACGAGGTCCTGACGCGTCGGTCCAGCCGCCCTGTCGGCGCGGGAGGGCCGGCCGATCAGGCCGATCCGCCGGCCGCAGGCCGCCGGATCGACCACGGCCAGGGCCACGCCGTTTTCCCTGGGGATGGCAAATGGCCTTGAGGCGCGGGCGTTTTGTTCGTGCAAGGCAGCCATTTCCGCCAGTTCCCGTGGCGGCGCCGTTTCCTCGGGGATGCGCAAAACTCCGATGCGTCTGAGCCATCGGCCAAGGCCAGGCAGGCTCGTGACCACGGACAGGGGGATCGAAAACAACAGCGGTCCAAGGACGGGGCTGATCCACCAGAAGAACTCCCGGTTCAAGAGATACAGCACGCCGCCCCACAGGGCGGCCAAAAGCGTTCCGCCGAGATGGAACCGGATCGCCTCGGACCAGGAAGTGGCGCGGTCGTCGCGGACTTGATGGCCCCAGCCGGTTTCCAGCCCAAGGAGCGTAATGAACACGAATTTGCTGTGAAAAAGCATCCGCACCGGGGCCAGCAGTGAAGAAACGAGCACATCCAGGGCGATGCCGGCCATGAGCCGTAGAAAACCTCCGAAAAGCCGGGAGCGGCCCTTGGCGAGCACGAGGATGGCAGCGAAGAGTTTGGGCAAAAAAAGCAGAACGCCGGTTGTGGCCAGAATGCTCAGGGCCCACCAGGGCTCCCAGATCGGCCACTCGGGAAAAAGGGTGCGCGTGGGCGGAAAATAGGTGGGCGGGGTGAGCGTCTCGATGACGGCTTCGACGCTGGAGACGGCCAGAAACAGGAACCAGAGCAGCGCCGAGCCGTAGGCCATGATGCCGTTGACGAACAGGGCCCGGTGGACCGGGATCAAACCTTTGGTGAAAAGCAGGCGCAGGTGCTGCATGTTGCCCTTGCACCACCGCCGGTCCCGGGCCAGTTCGGCCAGCAGGTTCGGCGGCGATTCCTCGTAGCTGCCGGGCAGGTCGTAAGCCAGCCACACCCCCCAGCCGGCCCGGCGCATGAGCGCGCTTTCCACGAAATCGTGGCTGGATATTTCGCCGCCCAGGGGGGGCTTTCCCGAAAGCCGGGGCAGGGCGCAATGGCGCATGAAGGGTTTGATGCGAATAAGCGCGTTGTGCCCCCAGAACTGGGCGTCGCCAAGCAGCCAGAAATGGAGTCCCGCTGAAAACATGGGGCCGTAGAGATGGTTGGCGAACTGCTGGGACCGCGCCAGCGGCGTGTCGTGCCCGACCAGGGCGGGAACCGATTGCAGGATGCCCACGTGGCGCTTGGACTCCATGACCGAAACCATGCGCGCGATGGTGCTCCCGGCCATGATGCTGTCGGCGTCCAAAACCAGCACATAGACGTAATGCGCCCCGAAGCGGCGGCAGAAGTCGGCGATGTTGCCGCTTTTCATCTTGGTGTTCATCCGGCGGCGGCGATAGAAGATACGGTCCTGGCCGCCGACCCGTTCCCGCAAGCCGGCCCAGGCGGCCTCTTCCTCGGCCCAGGCTTCCGGGTCGCGGGTGTCGCTCAGGATGAAAAAATCGTAGTGGCCGATGTCGGCGTCTCGTTCCAGGGAGCGGTAGACGGCTTCCATGCCGGCCGTGACCCGGTCCATGTCCTCGCCATAGACAGGAAAAACCACGGCCGTGCGGACGTCCGGACGCGGGACCATGTCGGAGGGAGCGGGACGGGTGATGGCAAAGCGATCATAGCGCCGGGCCAGGGCGGCGAAACCGGCCATGGCCGTCCAGAACCCGATGGATATCCAGGCAAAAAGGGTCGCGAAGACCGCGAGCAGGATCTTTTCCAGAACAGTGCCGCCCCCATGGGGCAGGACCGCGGCCATGCGCAGGACCGCGAAAGCGGTCGGCCCCAAGATAAGCAGCGCCAGGACAATGCGGCGACGGCCGGCCACCTTGCTCCATGACGGGGCGGCGTACGTTTGGGGCAGGCTGGACCGTTCGGGTTCGCGCCCCTCCTCGGCCGTCGCGGTTCCCGCGGCCTTGTGCGCGATCCGGCTCCAGGCCCGCGCCCCCATGGATTCCGGGGCCATGGGGGTGCGCTTTATGAGCGGCGTCGGCCGCAGGGACAAATCGGGGTGCGGCGTGCCCAGACGTGTGAACAGCGCGGTCATGGCCATCCGCTCGACCTCCCCGGAATCACGGACCGCGCCCGGGATCGTCCCCAGGCAGTCAAGCGCCGCCTGAAGCCGCTCCGGTTCGGGCATGGGCACACGTCGCAAATAGGCCAGCAGCCGGGCGCCCACGGCCTCAAGCCTGGTTTTTTCCGGGGCAATGTCCTGCTTGGGGCGGGAGTCCGGGCTCATGAATTCCCCGGCGTCACGGCGTAGCTCCAGGTCTCGCTCACGCTCTTGTCGTCGAATTTCAAAAACGCCCGAAGCTCGATGGGGCCGCGTTTTTCCGGCAGCATGTTCTGTAGGGTCGAGCCGCCGTCAAGGCCGATGCGAAACGTCAGCCGAAAGCCGCCGGTGGCCGGATTGCGGAAGCATTGCTGCTCAAGCAGCTTCCCTCCCGGGCCGACGCTGACCACGGCCTCGGCTTTCGCGTCTTTCTTGAAGGGCTTGCTCTTGTCCCCCAGGAAATCCACGACGAAAAACCGGCTGTTCTTGTCGGGCTGGGACGTCCGTGTCGCGATGGTCATGACGCCGGGCGGCAGCCCGTCTGGAGCCGTCAGCCAGCGCATGCGGTAATCGAAACGCATCGGCTTTCCGGGTGCGGCCTGTTCCCGGGGACTGAAAAAGGCCACGACATTGTCGTGAATCTCCTGATCCGAGGGAATAAGGACCA
>Ga0310040_1002816_pt1 | contig 10567 bp, 8 predicted proteins | sample EPASupsiteHSE623_FD_200237 | JGI IMG/M metagenome (GOLD analysis project Ga0310040, IMG submission 200237) | Bioremediated contaminated groundwater from EPA Superfund site, New Mexico - Sample HSE6-23 (v2) (version 2) | ecosystem: Environmental > Aquatic > Deep subsurface > Groundwater >... | reverse complement strand
CGACGCGAAGGCGCCGGTCTCTGCCTCTGCCTCTGCCGTGAAAGCCCCGGCTCCCGACGCCAAGCCCGCGTCCGCGGCCAGCGCGCCTACGGCAAACGCTCTCGCCGCCAAGGAAGCACCGGCTCCCAAGCCTATCCCCTACGCGGATTTGCCCGTAGAGCAGCGCTTTCTCAAGCTCGTTGCCCTCAAAGTGGCGAAAATCGTCAAGATAGAACGCCATCCCAAGGCGGACAAGCTCTATATAGAAACCCTCGACGACGGCTCTGGCGTCGAACGCGTGATCGTGTCCGGCCTCGTGCCTTTCTATAAAGAAGAGGAGCTCCTCGGCAAGCACATCATCCTCGTCGACAACCTGAAGCCCGCGAAGCTGCGAGGCGTGGAGTCGAAGGGAATGCTTCTCGCTGCATCGCTTTCCGGCCCGGACGGAAAGGAAGCGGTGGAGGTGTTGAGCGCTCCCTGGGCCGCGCCGGGAACGCCTGTCTCGCTTGAAGGAATGAAAGCCGACGGCCCCGCCGATGCTCAGATCGACGTGGACAGCTTCTTCTCCGTACCGCTGGCGGCCAAGTTCGGTTATGCCCAGGCAGGTTCCGCCCGGCTCAGCGTCGACGGCAATCCGCTCAAGCTCCAGACCGTGCTCGACGGCGAGATCGGTTGATTTTGGAAGAAAAAACCTTGCCTGAGGCAGATGGCGACAGCGGCGATAGCGGCGACGAGACCTCCGCGAGCCCGAACCCGAGCCCGTGCCCCAGCCTGAGCCGGAGTTTCATGCAGACCACCTTCTGGGCCCGTTTCAAGGAAAGGACGGGCTGGAAGGTCTATATTTTCCCGAGCGGTACAACCGAAGGGAATCGCGCGGCCGCAGCGGAGAGAAAAGGCGAGGGCGATATCGTCGTTCTTGTCCGCCCGCTGAGGCTTGGATTCAGCTTTGCCTATGTTCCTCACGCTCCGGCCCTGACTCCCGAGATTACCGATCCTTCCGCTTATCTCGAATCCCTCGCCTCGACGATAGCGGCCGCCATAAAGGAAAAGATACTCTTTCTGCGCTTCGACCTCGCTTGGGATCGAGAAGGCGCCGCGGGCAGGCTCCTTCTCGAGGCTATAGGGAAGGGCGAGGGGAGACTGAGGCGGGGTACGGCGGTCCAGGTGCCTGACACCGTCCTTCTCGACCTGAGAAGACCGGAGGAAGAAATCCTTTCCGGGATGAAGCCGAAATGGCGCTACAACATCAAGCTGTCGGAAAAGAAGGGCGTGGAGATAAGCAGGGAAGGCGCCGCGGCGCTGGACGTCTTCTATACGCTCTATCTGGAAACGGCGAAGCGGGACGGCATAGCCATCCACCCGCTGGCTTACTATGAAAACCTTTTCGTCACCGCCCGGGACGTTGAAAAATCGTCGGATTCGCTTTCTCCCAAGCTATCGATTTGGGTGGCGCGACATGAGGGAGAGGCGCTGGCCTCTATCATCACCCTCTTCCAGGGCGAACACGCGACCTATCTGTACGGCGCTTCCTCGGGCGAAAAGCGTAACCTGATGCCCGCTTACGGTCTCCAGTGGAAGGCCATCCAGGCCGCCAAAGCGGAAGGCTGTGTCGACTACGATTTTTTCGGGATTCCTCCCGACGAAGATCCCCGCCATCCGATGGCGGGACTCTATTTCTTCAAGACAGGGTTCGGCGGAAAGATCGTGCACCGGGTCGGATGCGTGGATTACCCCGTGCTGCCCCTTGGATACGACCTCTTCAGAAAAGCGGAAACCTTGCGTCTCTTCTGGTTCAAGAAGATCAAGAAAATGCTCAAGGGATCAGCCAGAAGGCCCTGAAATCTCCGGATCGCTTTCGCCGAACACGATTCCCTCGAAGATGAAAAGCTGCGTATCCGCTTCCTGCCAGGCCCCGGGGGGAAGCCCCGCCTTGAGGCATACATGGTTCAGGAATTCCAGGCGATTCCATCCATTTTCCGTGGCGACTTGCGGAAGAAGGACTCCCGACCTTCCTCTCGCGATGATATAGATTCCATGGTCTCCCACGATGATTTCTTCGGCGCTGGCGATTTTTCGCGGAATGCCCAATACGGTGATCTCTATCGTGATGTCGGCGATTTCCGCGCGGCTGACCGGGTCGAAGCGGGGATCCTCAAAGGCGGCGGCCAGGGCCATCTCGCTTATGGTCTCGTCGAGCGGCAATTCGCTTCGCATGCGGCCGATACAGCCGCGGAGCTGTCCGTTTTCATGCAGCGTCACGAAGGCTCCTGCGGACCCAGCGGCTCCAGTTGACCCTGCGGCTCCCGTGCGCCGACGGAGGTCTTTCTCTGAGGCGGGCATCGCCTGAGCCCTATGAAACAGGCGCGCTTCGATGCTCTCCCTGGCGATGGCGCATAACGCGCGCTTCTCATCGAGCGATAAGGCTAGATCCATGGCTACATCCTCGCAAAGCCCATTGCCGCGTAGCCGACGATAGGTTCGCCCGCTTCGGCGAGAACTGCCGAGCTGTTCAGTCCGTAGAGGAGCGGCCTGGTTCCCGATGAAAGCGCCGAACGCATATATCCGGCTATTATCCTGCCTCCGCAGAAAGAAGGAGCCGAATCGCAGAAGGCGCGCAACTCATCCATCGCCCTTTTTTCGATGGATTCCACGATGGCGCCGCTCTGCCTGAGACAGGCCTCCGCGTCCTCGTCGACGGCCAGATTGGTGGTGAGCACGAAAAGGGTAGATTCCAGACGTCCGCCCAGTATGAATCGCAGATTGGAGAAAAGCCCATCGAGCGTCTGGTCGTCGGCGCCGGAGACGATGATGGGCAGGATAAGGGCCTTGGGAAAACAATGCGCGGCGAAGATAAGCTGCATTTCGATCGAGTGTTCTTCGAAATGGGGAATATCGCTGAGGCTGAGGCTTGTGCTACAATGGAGCAGTTGCCTGACCGCGATCCTGTCGACCTTAAAAGTACAGGTGGGAACGGAGAAATCATGCGCTTCCGGCATGAAGATGCCCGGCTCGAAGCTTCGATGCGAAGGACTCACGATAACGATAGTCTCGATATCGCCGCCCGCGGCCGCCTTCCATGCTCTTGCGGCCATAGCGCCGGAATAATCGATGCTCCCGTGGGGGCTGACGATCGCGGCGCAGCGATCTGTCTGGGGAGACGCTTCGTTCAGCAGGGTGCCTATTTTCTGCGCAAGTTCCTGCGGAGATGCGGGATAGAAGAGGCCGGATACGACGGCAGTGCGCGTGAACCGCGATGTATCCCTTCGGGAGGCATCGGTTTTATTTTTCATATCTTTGAGTATAAGCGCAGATTCATTAAATTCAATGCGATTGAGGGAAAAAACGGAGTAATGCGGTGATGCGAATTCTTATCGTGGACGATGAAAAACAGCTTGCCTTTTCGCTAAAGGATTATTTTGGACCGGATGGAATCGAAGCCGACATCGCGTTGGACGGCAAGACAGGGCGGCAGAAACTCGAGGAGCAGGCGTATGACGCCCTCGTCTCCGATCTGAGGATGCCCGGACTTGACGGCATGCAGCTGCTTCATTGGGTGAAGGAAGAAGGACCGAACATTCCCGTCATCATGATATCGGCCCATGGGGAAATCCGGGACGCCGTCGAGGCGATGAAGACCGGCGCCTATGACTATCTCGTCAAGCCTTTCGACCCTGACGAGCTTCTCATACGCATAAAGAAAGCGGTGGAGAATCATCGCCTCACGCTCTCGCTCCGGGCGGGAAAGAGCGGGAAAAAGGCCACGGGAGAGATGATCGGCGAGAGCCAGAAGATGAAGGAGATCGTAAGGATCCTGGGTAAGGCGGCTCCTTCTGGCGCGACGATTCTCCTCACGGGGGAGAGCGGAACCGGCAAGGAAGTGGCCGCCCGTCTCGTCCACAACCTTTCCAAACGCGAAGGACCTTTCGTTCCCATCAATATGGGCGCTTTTCCCGAGCACCTTCTGGAGAGCGAGCTTTTCGGCTATGAAAAAGGCGCCTTTACCGGCGCGGATTCCCGGAAACAGGGTCTCTTTGAAAGCGCCCAGGGCGGAACCCTCTTTCTCGACGAGATCGCCGAATTGCCCCTCCACCTGCAGGTGAAGCTGCTCCGCGTCCTGCAGGAACGCAAGGTACAGCGGCTGGGCTCGCTTAAGGGCACGCCCATCGAGGTACGGGTCGTGGCCGCCACGAATCGCGATCTCGAAAAGGAAGTCAAGGAAGGTCGTTTCAGGGAGGATCTTTATTATCGCATCAACGTGATCAGGGTGAGGCTGCCTCCGCTGCGGGAACGTCGGGAAGATATTCCCCTGCTCGCGGGAGCCTTCCTATCGCGCTTTTCGTCTGACATGGGAAGAAAGGTGGAAGGCATCGGGAGCGAGGCCATGGATTTTCTCATTCGCTACGATTTTCCCGGAAACATCCGCGAACTGGAGAACGCGATCGAGCGAGCCTGCATCCTCACCGAATCCGACCTGCTTCAGTCCCGCGATTTCGAGTTCATAGCGCCCAGGGAAGCGAGACCCGGTCTTCGGGGCGAAGGCGCTGAAATGGCTGCCGAGGAGATGGGCGGCATTGGCGCGGCGAGGACCCTCGAGGCGATGGAAAAGCAGGCCATTATTGAGGCATTGAGCCGCAACGCGAACCATAGGGAGAAGACGGCGGCCGAGTTGGGGATTACGAGGCGCACCTTACTCAACAAGATTAAAGAATACGACCTGGACAAAGGAAACTGATGAAAGCTCTATTCGGACCCGCAAAATTCTATCGCAGCGCGCTCGTGGTGGTCGTTCCCATCATGATCCAAACCCTCCTGACCGGACTTGTCTCCCTTGTCGACAATTTTATGGTGGCCGCCTTAGGCGACTCCAAGATGGCGGGAGTGAATGTATCCAACCAGATCAACTTCATCTATCTCGTCATCATCAATACGATATGCGCCGCAGGTGGCATTTACCTGTCCCAGCACAGGGGAGCCGGGCACAAGGAAGGGATGCGCCAGGCTTTCAGATTCAAGCTCATCCTGGCCCTCGGCATTTCCGCCCTGTATACCCTCATTTGCCTGTTCTTTGCGGAACCCCTGATACGGATGATGCTGGGCGGCAATTCGGAAGGGGAAGAAATCGTCAGGGAGGGCGCGAAATACCTTCGGGCGGTAGCCCCCAGCTTCATACCGATAGGCCTTTCCTCGGCGATGAGCACTTCCTTCCGCGACACGGGCGTCACAAAGGTGCCGCTCCTGGTCTCTGTCTGCGCGGCCCTCGTCAACACATTCTTCAACTGGGTGCTGATCTATGGCAATCTCGGCGCGGCGAGACTGGAAGTAACCGGGGCTGCCATAGCCACGGTAATCGCGCGCGTCGTGGAGGCTCTTGCTTTCGCCGCGATGATTTGGCGTAAGAAGCCGGGGTTCGGATTCAAGCCTTCGGCGCTGCTCCGTATTGACCGAAGACTCTTCGGGGAAGTGCTTTCGAAATCGGGCATGATGCTTTTCTCGGAAACCGCCTGGGTCGTTTCGGAGACCATCATCACCGCTCTCTACAACGGGAGAGGCGGGGCCGAGACGGTGGCGGGCATGGCCGCGGGCTGGACCATAGCGAACATCATGTTCCTCGTGTTCCCGGCAATCCATGCAGCGACGGGCATCATCGTCGGATCCACCCTGGGTTCGGGGAAGCTGGACGAGGCCAGGGAGAAGGCCCGATGGATACAGTCAGGGTCGGTCATCCTCGGCCTGGCGGCCTGCCTCGTGGCTAGCGCTTCGACCCTTGGCATTCCCCTGGTCTTCGGCAATCTTTCCGAAGAGGCCAAAAAAGTTACAATAGGGCTAGTCTTCGTCATCGCCGCCTACCTTCCGCTCTGGTGCCTCCTCAACGCCCAGTTCGCCGTGTCCCGGGCTGGCGGCGACACCCTCATGGGAGTATGGGTCGACGTGGGCATCAGCTACGCGATATTCATCCCGGCGGCCATCATAATCTCGCGTATCAGCTCCTGGGGGCCTGTCCTTCTTTACGGCGTGGCGAAACTGTCGGACTTCCCGAAAGCCTTCTTGGCGATGTGGTGGCTGAAAAAGGAACATTGGGTGAAAAACCTCGCGGTTGAAAAAACGGTCGCGCCGGAGTAGTCCATCTCGCTATCCCTGGTGCGCACGAAATGCGCACCAGGGGAAAGTATGGATGCGCAAATATTGCGCTTCTGTAAAAAAAGCGGCGATAATTGCCTGTAAATAATTTTAAAAACTAAATTATTCTATATATATAATAGAATTATAGTTATAAATATCGATTGGCACGATTCCTGCTCTAAATATTGCGAGGAAGGAGAACCCGCAATGAAAAAGAAATGGATAGCAGGAATTATGGCCGCGGTTTTAATAGCGAGCGCCGCGATGCTGCTTTTAAGCACCCGAACAGGCGAAAAAGCAAACGTATCTAAAAGTGATTACGAATTTATCTCGGCATCGAGGGGCACCCTTGAAACCGTAGTGACGAGCTCAGGCACACTGGCGCCTGTCTCGAGCGTCAGCGTCCTCTCGCAGATGAGCGGCAGAGTCGAGAAAGTTTTCGCGGACTACAATGATACCGTCAAGAAGGGACAGATCCTCGTCACGCTCAACACCGACATGCTCGAGCTTGAGCAGAAGGAAGCGCAGGCTGACCTCAACATAGCCCAAGCCAACTACAATCTCGCGGCCCTCGATTATCAGAACAATTCCACGCTGGCAGCCAAAGGCCTCGTGTCCGAATACGATCTGAAATCAAGCAGGACAACGCTCGATGTGAAGAAGGCAACGCTTAGTTCAGCCCAGTCCGCGCTGAAGGTCATCGAGACCCAGCTCAACCAGTACGCGCAGATCAAGTCTCCCATAGACGGCATCGTCCTCGAGAAGGACGTCGATGTAGGGCAGAGCGTCGTGGAAGGGTCGAGTTCCAACGCGACCGCGCTATTCACCCTGGCCGAAGATCTCTCCAAAATGGAGATAAAAGCAGAAGTGGACGAGCTCGACATCGGCTCCATCAAAGTCGGGCAGGCGGTGCGCTTCACCGTGGAGGCCAATTCCGGAAAGACCTACTCGGGATCGGTGGGGACCATAAGGCTCGTGCCAGAAACGACGGACAACGTCGTGAACTATTACGTGATCATAAAAGCCGACAACGCGGACGGCACGCTTCTGCCCGGCATGACGGCCAACGTGGAATTCATAAAGGAAACCAGGGAGAACGCTCTCCTTGTCCAAAATTCCGCGCTGCGTTACCAGCCGTCCAGCCTCGGCGCTCAGGAAATACAGCGCATGGTCTACGCGGCCGGCCTCGCGGATCTCTCCGAAGACGCGAAAAAGGCCGCGCTCGCCGAATACGACGCCGCGCTGAAGGCCACCGACCTCGCCAAGAACGCAAGCTCAACCACGACGAGCGGTCTCTCCAGCATACTGGCAGGCGGCGGTCAGGGTGGCCCCGGCGGTCCCGGTGGATTCGGAAACAAGAAAACGGCAGCTGCGGGGACGGAGTCAGCGTCGGACGCGGCCGCCTCGGCGACGGCGGATTCAACCGTGGCGAAAAAAGCGCTCTGGTATTTGGACAGCCAGGGGAAACTCGCCGTGAGAATGGTGGGCGTAGGGTCGACCGATGGCGCGCGTACGGAAATAATCGGCGCCGACGATCTGGAAGGGATGAAGATCATCCTTCGCGAAAAGGCGGAGTAGGCATATGGCAATCATCGAGCTGCGCGGCATCCAACGCCGCTACGAGTTGGGCGACATAACCGTAAAGGCTATCAGAGGCCTGGACCTGGACGTCGATTCGGGCGAGTTCGTCTCCATCATGGGACCTTCGGGCTCGGGAAAATCGACGCTCATGAACATACTCGGCTGCCTGGACAAACCCACGGCGGGAAGCTACTTCCTCGACGGTGAGGATATCGCCGCGGCAGACGATACTACCTTCGCGGATATACGCAACAGAAAGATAGGTTTCGTGTTCCAGGGCTTCAATCTTCTCGCCAGGACCACGGCGCTGGAGAATGTCCAGCTGCCCCTCCTTTATAGGCGCGGCGGTCTCGACGGCGATCCCGCCAAGAGAGGCGTGGAAGTGCTCGAAGCCGTGGGACTGGGCTCCAGGCTTCACCACCTGCCTTCCCAGCTTTCGGGCGGACAGCAGCAGAGGGTGGCCATAGCGCGGGCGATGATCAATAACCCGGCCTTCGTGCTGGCCGATGAGCCCACGGGCAATCTGGATTCGGAGATGACGCTCGAAGTCATGTCGCTGTTCCAGGAGCTGAACGCCAAGGGAATAACGATCGTGATGGTGACGCATGAGCCCGAAGTGGCGGCTTATACGAACAGAATCATCACCATGAGGGACGGCGCCATCATTTCCGACACTGCCGTGGAAAAGCCAGGGAACGCGGCGGCCGACCTGGCGGCTAAAAGAACAAGGGGGGCGGCATGAGCATAGGAAAACTACTTTCTCTTTCAACGAGGAGCATCCTCAGGAACAGGATGCGGAGCCTGCTCACCTCGCTGGGAATCATCATCGGCGTCTGCTCGGTGATCGTGATGGTCGCGGTAGGCCAGGGATCCCAGGCTCAGATAGCCAAGAACATAGCGTCGATGGGCACCAACCTCCTCATGGTGATGCCGCCCCGCGGTCCCCGCGAAGCCAACAGAATCAGCGAGAGCGATATCGAGAAAATAATGGCCGAAGCGAGCTATATCTCAGCGATCTCCGGTTCGGTGCAGAGCAACGACACCGAAGTGGTAGGAGGCTCAGGCAACTGGCCCACCACCGTCAGGGGCGTGCAGACCGGATACACGACCATTAAGCAGTGGACCATGGCGCAAGGCGAGTTCTTCACCGAAAGCGACGAAACATCCAGGAACAAGGTGGCCGTCATCGGCAGCACGGTGGCCAATGAGCTTTTCGCCGACACGGACCCGGTGGGACAGAGGCTGAGGATAGGGTCCACGATCTTCACGGTGATAGGCGTTCTCGAATCCAAAGGGAGCAGCAGCATGGGCGAGGACCAGGACGATGTCGTGATGGTGCCGCTCTCCACGGCGCTGGCGCGGCTCCAAAAGAGCAAGTACCTGAATTCCATAGAGATGAGCGTGACCCGCGAGGATCTCATGGACGCCGCGCAGGCCGAGGTCACGACGATACTGCGCGAAGCCCACAGGCTTGGGCAGAACGACGATGCCGATTTCGACGTGATGAACCAGGCCGAGATCATCGCCACGGCCTCGGCGAGCGCCGCCACGCTCACGACCCTGCTCGCCGCCATCGCCGGAGTATCGCTGATCGTCGGCGGCATCGGCATCATGAACATCATGCTCGTCTCGGTGACCGAAAGGACGAGGGAAATCGGCATACGCATGGCGGTCGGCGCGCGAAGCAAGGACATTCTCCTGCAGTTCCTGTCGGAGTCGATACTGCTGAGCCTCTGCGGCGGCGTGATAGGCATCGCTCTCGCCTTCATCATCGTGAAGCTGCTCGGAAGTTTCGCCCAGATACCGGCCATCATCAATCCGCTTGTCGTGGCCATTTCGGCAGGCTTTGCCGCCGTCGTGGGCGTTTTTTTCGGCTATTATCCGGCGAGGAAAGCGTCGCGGCTCTATCCCATCGAAGCGCTTCGCTATGAATGACAAGGAGAAAAACATGAAATCCAAAGGTGCGATAATTTTTCTGGTTCTATGTATGCTCGGGGGAATGAACCTCTGGGCGGGAGAGGCCGCGAGCCAAGGCCTGAGCCTCGAAAAGGCGAGACAGCTCGCTCTCGCGAAATCCAACACGATACAGCAGGCTCTCCTCAGCGTGGATTCAAGCCTCCTGGCCGAAAAGGCCCAGCGCTACGAGCTTCTTCCCCAGGCTGCGTTGGGCCTGAGCGGCGGAATCACTTATCCCGCCGGCAGTACATCGACCGTAGCCGACTCGGCGACGGTCACGGCTTCCTTCTCCCTGTCGCAGACCATCTACGACGGGGGCGAGAACGCCATTCTTCTGGCGATCGACAAGCTCGCCACCGAGAGCGCGAGGAAAGAAGCCAGAACAGCCTATCTCGATGCGCTCGAGTCCACCGATTCGGCCTACTACGCCGTGCTGGAGGCTCAGGCTGTCGTAGAGGCGGCCGAGAGCGACCTTTCGGCCTCCAAGGCTCACCAGGCCATAGCGCAGGCCAAATTCGACTCAGGCATAGTCATAAAGGCCCTGGTGATGGAAGCCCAGGCTGAGACGGCATCGAAGGAAACGGCGCTGAGCCAGGCGCGAAGGACCTTGGCCGTGGCCAAGGCGAAACTGAAGTCGGTCACCGGCTCCACGCTGGCGCCGGAAGCCGTCGATTTTTCTCGATACGATACGCTGATGGAGACCCTCATGTCCTTCGACGATTCGTCGACCGATGCTTTCATCGCGAAACTGCAGGCTTCCGCCCTCGCGAACAATCCGGCGCTGGCGGTGTCTTCGCTGGCATTGAGCCAGGCGGAGAAGGAAGTAGAGGCTGCCAAGACAGGGTATCTGCCCTCCGTTACCGCTGGATGGACCCATGCGGCCTCATATGAGGCCGCGGGCCTGGATTTGGCCTCGAAGGGAAGCCTAAGC
>Ga0310040_1002812_pt1 | contig 10573 bp, 19 predicted proteins | sample EPASupsiteHSE623_FD_200237 | JGI IMG/M metagenome (GOLD analysis project Ga0310040, IMG submission 200237) | Bioremediated contaminated groundwater from EPA Superfund site, New Mexico - Sample HSE6-23 (v2) (version 2) | ecosystem: Environmental > Aquatic > Deep subsurface > Groundwater >... | reverse complement strand
AACCATGCTGGCCACTCCCAGCCTTGCCGCCGCAGTGTGGAACCGTGGCGGGATTCCCCGCCGAGACCTGGTGCAATTGTGACCAACCCAAAACAACCGACCGGGCGCGATCTCAAGGCAATGCTGACCGGAGGGAAACCTCCGGCCCAGCAGGGCCAGCAGCTCAAGCAGGAAGCCACAAGAACCTTCACCGACTGGCTGGGGAAACCTACCTAACCTATGACGCCGGCAGAGATTTTCAACGAGCTTTTCAAGGGAGGGAATGAACAATGAACAATCTCGACTATTGGGCAGGTCAGCAAGCGGCCAACCTCACCAATCAGAGAGAGTTGAATGATGCCATTGCCGAATGGCAAGCCTTCGCGCGACGCCTTCAAGGCGAGATCAATGAGTGGAAGGCTCACGCCCAACTCCTTAAAGACAAGCTTGATCAAGCAGAAATAAATCAGGTCAAGGCAGAGGGTGTACAAGCTGCCAATGAAAACTTGTTGAGCGCGATGGAACACGAGTTGCGTCGGCTTGATCCTGATAACGCGGTACTTCAACGTCAGCAAAACATCAAAAAACACGGTATGACAAAGCGGCTCGCCGAATTGGGCTACGACTATGACCCAGAAACAAACACTTTCACACGCAAAGGAGCATGATCATGAAGAACTATCGCAACATCATCGCAGTTATCTTTTCCTTCACCATCTCGGGTCAAACGTTGGCCATCGATCTGGCCCAAACGACCAATTTCAGCCCAATCGCCGACACTCTGCCAGCCGACACTCCGCATGAAATCATCCTGCAGCATGATTTCGTCGAGCAGTTTAAACTATTCGACCAACCCAGGTTTTACCTGCTCTCGAAGTTTGTCCGCGACACAGCGTCAAAGCTTACCGGACCAGAGATGAAGGCAACGATTATCGCCCGTGATGAGGCAGAGGCCGCACTTGTCGCCGATACCTACATGGAATACGGCGCACGCATCAAGTTCGCTCACGCAGTTGATCCCGACGCGAAAGCGGTCACGATCAAGATATACCGGTGAAGCCTCCCGTCAGTTGCCCACAGCCCGGCGCTTCGCGCCCCTAGGGATAACTCGCCTCTTGCCATGCATAGGCTGGCAGGCGAGTTATCCCCAGGCTACGGGGCAATGGACAACTGTCTACAGTGCCCCATAAACATTCACCTTTCCCTAGCGCTGGCTTTTGATTCCAGTGCGCTGAAAAACTCCCGCATCAGTATTAGCGCAGGTTTAAGCAGAGTTTAACTCGCACTTGTCGCATCGCACACGCCAATATCCGCTCTGATAAAAAGTCCCGGGTGCTCCGCAGATTTCGCAAACGACTTCTGATCTGTCGCTAGCCGCAATGAGGCGCGGATGTAAATCTGAAAAAAAGCGCGCTTTAGGAAAGCTACGCACATAGATCGTAAGCGTTCCCATTTTTTCTTTGACCTGGGAAATGAGTGGTACTTGCTTGCCAGCGGCTTTTATCATCCGGGCCTCGTTTTCCAGCCAAGCAGCCAGATCCTCAACGATCGGAAACCAACCAAGGCCGCACTCGATGCCACGCCGCGAGATTGGCAAAGGATAGCGGCCAAGCTTGCCGGCAGCGCGGAAAACGATAGGGTAAGAGCCAAACAGAAGATACTCAACAGTGCGCCCCATAAACATTCATCTTTCTAAATTCGACAACCATCCCTGTTTGCTTATGCGGGCAAATGGAAGCAGTAATTCCTTGATACAACCATCGCAGAGATCAATATCTAAAATGAGGCCATCGCCTATAACCGAATCAAAACCACATGTGTGGTTTATATGTATGAATTCTTGGGCAACAGAGCGGTTCTCAAGGCTATCGAGTACTACACGCTTACCGCAACGATCACAAACCTTGCCGAAAGCATCAAATAGGATGGTTCGCATTACGCAGCCTCTCGACAATCGCCTCTGCATCACCCTCTGTTAGCCCGGTTTCGTGATTGACCAGATACAGGTTCGGTCCCACAAACCAGAAATCCGTATCGTCCAGGGCTAGCCAAGGGCAGTTTTCCTGTTTGTTATCGCGTAGCCAGGTTAGGCACTCTGTTTCACGATGGTGGCTATCCTCGCTGTGAGGTAGTACGGGCGTGATACCCAGAAAGCGGCTCGCCAGGTCTTCACCACCGTTGCAAGTGACGAAATCAAGCATTTCATTAAAACTGTGTAGCTCGCGCCATGATGTTGAAAATACCACTTCCACTTCCGGGCAGGCCCGCAGGATTTTCCATAGCAGTTCAACACGACAGAAGACTTCAACATCGTGTAGTTCCGGGTGTAATACGCCGTCGAAGTCGAGGAAGAGGATCATGGTGCTTTAAGATCGTTGCGAGAGAAATCAGAGTCTTCGCCAACATTCGGCATTCTTGCCAAGGCTTCGGCAAAACATCGCTGTTTCAATTCGTCGCCTTTAGCCGCCGCCCACTTCTCATGCAATTCATTGCCGCTTACCCGCGCATACGGCAGCAGTAATTCCTTGATGCAGCTATCGCAGAGATCAATATCCAAAATGAGGCCATCGCCTATAACCGAATCAAAACCACATGTGTGGTTTATACGTATGAATTCTTGGGCAACGCAGCGGTTCTCCGGGCTATCAAGCACTACACGCTTACCGCATCGATCACAAACCTTGGCAACAGGTTCATCAACCTTGCGCCGAACGGACTTTGTTTCGATCATTAGTCACGCCCCTCTTCAATGAGCGCCTTGATACTTATACCGTTAGGCAGTGTTACCGGCGTGCTATAGAGATCCCGCCTGCGCCTAGCAATTTTTTGGTTCGTTGCGCTAACCACTGCGTTGGCTTCCTTCAAGGCGCGTACGGCTCTACGGGTACTCGCGATTAACTTCGCAAGAATTGGAAGCATCCTTTTTTTCGCCCGCTTCATGTTAATTTTTACAGTCCGATTTTTGCGGCATAAGCCGCGAAAGGCTCAAGCAGCTTGGCGCGTTGCCAACCACTGCCTGAGCTTGTCCAGAACGCCAGGTGTCGCCAGCCCAAGATCGGGGTCACAAAGCAGTAGATGCGCTTGCTGGTCTGGTGTCGGTTCCATTGTTCCCCACACAGCGCCAGGCTGGTCGTCGATCATCAACCAATTGCTAATGCCACGGATTTCAGAGATAGCTCGACATTCCTTAAACCGATTCGCCGGTAGCTCTCCGGCCACGTCGACATTATTGGTTATCGCAACTATGCGTGAACCATGCTTACCGAACAGTTCCCGCAGTTCATCTAGACTAAGATGATGCCGCCAAGACGACGAAACGGCGATTATGGCCTCTGGAAACTCGTCTAGCACTTCTGCCAGAAGCGGCAGGTGTTTGAAGAGATTCTTGCCGCTATATTCGATGCCGGAACTGGCGTACTCAATCTCAACATCGTTTACACCGTGCATTACGCCATCGAAATCGAGGAAGAGGATCATGGTTGCCCCAACTAGCAAGGATTTCTTGTGGGTTCGTTTTCAATATCCCCGCCAGCAGCTATCCAACCCAGGCGATTGGCCTTTGCATCATCGAGGGAGTGGTGACGGCGCAGGCCAGAGGCAAAAGCCTTCTCGACTGCCTCCACAAACTTGTCATAGTCGTTGAGGTAGTTCATCGTGAGCAACAGCGGTTGGCCGTCAAGATTGCTAGGCCAGTCATTCAGTGTGCCGTCCCCGGCAAATATCTCTTGAATCCACGGCCAGTCCCATGACAGGGAATCCGTGGCCAGTTTCACCGGCTCATTGAATTCCTTGATCCATCCGCCAAGGCACATCGACAACGCTGCCATGCTCATGCGCGCAGCGCCACCTTCAAGTTGCGGCAGAACTGCGGCCAGGACGAATTCTCCACATTCCTTGACCTCGTAAGTGTCGGTCAGTTCAGCATAAAACTCGCGCTGGCCATCTTCGGACACCAGCCCAATGGAAACGAGCCTGGGGTCAGTGCAAAGGTCGGTGAATTCAGTGTCGAAGAATATACGAATCATGTTTGCAGCCCTATTTTTACAGCATACGCCTCAAAAGGCTCAAGGAGCTTTGCACGTTGCCACGCCTTGCGCAGCGCACAGGCATCATTCAATGCATTGTGATCCGGCTTGTCCAGGGTAAAGTATGCCCCTCGATATATCTCCAGGGTTTCACGGTATTGCACTCCTAGCGAATTGGAATCAAAACGAATTGGCGCCGCTGCCAGATTATGTGGCCAAGGATTCAAGATCGACTTAACCAACTCGAAATCATATTCGGGCGCATCCGTAACGATCCGGCACTTGTCTGGCTGATCCTCGATCCACTTGACCAGGCGCTTCACCAGTTTCACTCTCGGCACTATCCAGGTTCCGCCCCAAAGCAGCGGCAGGACGTTCTCACGCACCCACGGGCTGGCACTATAGCGGTATTCCTCGGGCGGAAGCTCGGCATAGAAGAAATCGCCGAGTTCATTCACCAGCCCGATGCTGATCAGGTCTGGCGGTTCTTCCAGGCTGGTGAACTCGGTGTCGAGAAAGAGGATCATAGTTGTGCCTCAATTCGCCCCATAAACATTCACCTTTCCTCTAAAGTCTCAGCACAGACCAATCGATCACATCTTTCTCAAAAGCACGCTGCCGATGTGATGCGATCCAGTGCGCGCGGCGCTCGTAGATTAGCGCCCACTTGACCAGGCGATGCGCGCCCAACTCGTCGTCAAGCTGCAAGTTTTCGGCCCTGGCACGAATTAGCGCAAGCGCGAGCTGCTGGCACGTCGGGAAATGCTCGCTACGGTCAATAAATGTCTTGGTCAGACGCTCGGCCAAGCGCCCGTTGATGATCAAGTCTTCATACGCGCCAAGGTCGCGAGGATTGTCAATCGACGTTATCAGGTCAAACGTAGTACCGTTTAGATCCAGGTATGCATACGAAAGTGGGCGATGCCCACGATAATCCTGGGTCTGTACCCGCGCGAAGCGCAGCCCAAGGCCATGTTGCTCGAACAGAAAATCATCAAGCTGAACGAAGTGGCCGCCAGGCAAGACGACGGCTGCTTCGATCATCTCGCGCGAATGGCCGAGATATAGGTCATTATTCAAGGTTGCTGACCGCAAAACTGACCGCCGCCGCACGGCTCATGCCGCGCGAATTTGCCCATGCATCCAGCCTGGCAAGCAAATTGGGGTCTATCGACAGGGTAATGATCGACTTACGCCCGGCTGATTTGATCGATTTTCCAGAAACCGGATCTCGTGCATCCGGCGCACCATCGATGAAGGCATCGGCCGCTGCCGCCGGAATCGCTGCTTTTTTCTTTGTAATCGACATAATCTTTCCGTAATCCTTAAAGTATGTTTAATGCAAGTTACTGGAAGACTGCCGTAACGAGGCGACGCATTTCTGCCGTCGCCTTCGGGTCGCGGCCCGGCTCTTCGAGAATACCTCTGCCCCGACCAGCGGCATCCGAGATCGCCTTGCGCCTACCCACTGATGCCGGCAGGAATTCGATGCCTTCCGGGGCCGCGCTTGCAGCATCCTCGTTGTCTTTGCCCTTAGGGTCGGCCATCGCCAAAAACGCGATGGCGCGAATATCCCGCGCGGCCCTAGCCTCAGCCAGCAGCGCGGCCATATCATCAAGCGCCCAAACATCAAAAGATCGAGGCATGAAAGGAATCAGAACCAGATCAGCTAGCATAAGCGCGGCCCGAAGGGCAGAGTTATCTCGGCCGCCGGCGTCGATGATGATGTCAGCGTACCTATTTCTGGCCATTGTGACCTGCTGGCGCAAGATCTGGCCATCGGCGTAATGCGCGACAGCTATTTGTGGGTGTAGGCTATTCTCACGGTTGGCCAGGGCAGCGATCAATGACCCTTGTCGGTCACCGTCGACGGCCAGCACGTCGCGACCGATCAGGGCACGTGTCACAGCTAGGTTTAGAGCCGTGGTTGTCTTGCCAACACCCCCTTTAGTGTTCAAAACAGCAATGATGCTCATGATTTAACTTTTCCAGTATGTTGATATCAACATGCTTGTGTCTTTACGGAAAGATACAAGCAAATTAGCCTTGGTAGCCTTATCCACGGCCCATACCTGTGGAAAAGTCGCTCGCCAGCCTGCGCATGGCGGAAGGCGACTTTTCCATCAGGCGGCGCGTAGCGCCGGGGCGGTGGATAAGAACCCCCCTCTTTTTGCAAACTGCTTTTCAAAATAGTTGAGTACCCACTGGATGTAACGCTTCTCCAAGCGTTACCCTGGTCGATTTCGATCTGCCCAGGGGGGGCATGTCTCGCAAGTTTTCCACAGCCCTGCCACCTCTTGTTATATATAAATATACTTTCTCGTTAGAGGGCACCTGATGCACCTTTCCACAGTGAATAGGTGCACCGGATGCACCGATTGCTGATAATAGGTGCACATTGGACACGTGCACCTTGTGCACCTATCAGTTATCCACAACCTCTGGCATGGATAGCCGCATGTAGATCTGCCATTTTTGCCCGCATCCCAGGGTCTTTGATCAACTCAAGACGTGACATGGGATCGCTAATATTCACCTGTGTGTTAATTCCTCCTTGGTTGATCTGTACATTCATCACAAGTCGCTCTATATGCACTATCTTGGCTGCACCAAGATCCCCGGTAATGAGGACATCATGGATGTCTGCCCGTGCTTTCTTTACCAAGTCAGGAAGGTAATCGAAAGTGGCCACAGCCGTCGGACGTCCTTGCTCATCTTTAATCTGTATCTTTTCGCGCAAGGTGTATAAGTTCCTTCGTCCTTTTTTTGTCCTGACGATGTAGCCATGATCTTCAAGCGTGTGAAGACATTCCTTTACTTTTCTCTCAGATATTCCTGACTTTTCGGCAATCAGTTCGATACCCGGAAAAGCTTGGCCCGTACTGAAATTCGTGTGGGCCTTGATTATCAGGTACGTAGACACAGCAAATGGACCGAGCTTGGCCACGTCGCCACTATCGATCATGGCCTTGAATACGTGAAACCAAGTGGTCTCTGCCTTAAAGAGTTCTCCTTGTGAGGAGCAAGCCGGCGCGTAACTTGACAAGCGCTTTATCATTTTGTCGGCCCGCCAGCTTGAGATTGTTCTCTCTTTAGTCGTTCCCCAAGCTTATGTAATCGAACCTGTTCGGCCTTGCGTGACCGGCCACCAGTTCCTTTCGCCTTTTCTGGTGTTGGGGAGTCGTCTGGCTCAGGTATTTGTGGTTGCGGTACGTTGCAGTTCGTTGGAAGCATCGAGCGGCGGCGGATCCACTCTCGAACGTCGCCAAGCCGCCAGCGCAGGTGCCGCGATGGAGTTGGAAAACGTGGTGGAAAATCTGAGTTGCGGTAGGCAGCTTGCCGTGCGCTTGCAGGTGTTAAACACAGTAGCGCAGCCAATGCAGACACATTTATCAATGTGTCGTCTCCCAACTCTTTTAATTTTGTTGCCAGTTCCAAGTCTGGTATTGACATACTGAGACGCTCCACACAACATAATGACAATGTCGCTAAGCTACAAGTCAACTAGAAGAGATAGAAGGACGTTAATTACGAAATTAATTGTGAAATTCCCGTCCGGCGAAGTCAGATTTATAGAAAGTGGACAACATGGATAAAGCGGTAAAACTGAAGAGAGGACCTAAACCCAAGACTGAAGCCTACCGACAATACATTGGCAAATTCATGTGCCAGTGGTACTCGCGTGTGCAATCAAGGTCTGGGCTAAGCCAGGACGAACTTGAACCGAAATTGCATGAGCAGCGCTTGGATCCCGATAAAGCGCTAGCTATGGAAGGACGGAATCTGCGGCGACACAGGCTTGGCCAAGCTCCAAACTCAGCGACATTTGCAGCAATGCAATCTGTTGCCCTAAAAAATGGTTGGATCAACCCACTAATGGGCATGATGCATATCATGACGCCGGCAGAGTATGACGAATGTCAGCGTCAAGAGAACTGGTCTCTCGAAATGGACGAGCGGGATTGGACGCTGGAAAAACGCGCTGTTGAACTTGAACAACAAGCCGCTGCACTGCTCAGCGAAGCTCGATCAATTCAACGCTATTTGTACCACCCGTAACCGTATTCTGTGGGACAGAATGTTCTTACAAGTGCTTCCAGAAGTTAAGAAAGATGGCCCTTTTTTTTCTGTGGTCGGTTTTGTCTGTGGGCTGATTCAGTACCTCGGCTACAACTATTTCGATAAGGCAGAGTGGGGGAGCGAACTGCTAAAGGAACATATTGCCTTCGGCTCGATCGCAGTGTTGATTGTGTTCCTATGGCTTTGCTGCGTAATCCTACGTTGGAAACCGACATTTCTTGGACGGGACTACTTGGATCAACTCGTGACCCATATCTCGGAGCGGGCTGTAGCGTTTGCACTGGTGGCTGCTTTTGTAATCATTGGTTTTGGATTGGCTGCTCTTTTGTTCAAGAGCTACGGAAACGCTGTTAAATTCCTTTTCGCAGGCCTATATTTCATAGCACTTGCTGAACTCGCCGCTAATCCGAGGATTCAAAACGATAAGAGTACGTGTTACTGGCCAGCGTTTGGTTTCGTGATTGCTACACCCTTCAGCTTTTGAAATAGCATATCCTTTGCCACAATCTTGCCACAGCGACAAAGTTACAACAAGAGATTTCATGCCACTTTCTGTGACAACAACAGAATAACATTCAGAGACATACGATTACACCCTGTTACTGCAAAGGGGTTTATTCGCGTTCGGGACGCAGGAGTCGGAGGTTCGAATCCTCTCACCCCGACCAAATAATCAAGACAAATCAACAGGCGACTTTTGTCTTGCGACGCATTGGAGCAAAATCCAGGCGGTTTTGCTCCAATCGTGCTCCAATTTCCATGACTTTGACGCGACAACCTTTACGAGGTTGGTCGTGCCTGCACGACGGGACCCCTTAGCTTTCATGGGTTCTGTCAAGGCAGCAAAGTCAGCTGGTTCCCGCAATATCAAAAATTGTTCAGCCTGGGTGGTTCAGATTCGCACTCAGACGAACCGCAGCAAACCCTTTTCCCACACCAAAACTTGCGCTCGGATATGCACATTGACATTGATTGTGCTCAAGCGCTGGAAATAATTGTCGATATTTCAATCATGAAGGGATAGCTTCTTGTTAACGACGAACGCCCGGCAACACGATGCTTTACCAGGCGTACATGGGTAACGGTTCAAACCGCTGACTATAGTCTCCAGTGTGAAACGGTTACTCGGTTGAAAGGAAGAGATCATGAATGTCGAAGCCGTACTGCCCCCCCTGAAGGTGAATCCCAAGCAGGATTCACAGGATAATGCGCGACGCGATCAACGGCGCGAAGGGCAAGCTCAGCACCGCGATAAGGATGGGAAGGAAAACGCTTCCCAGCCACTCCTCAATACCTATGGTCAGGTCATCGGGAAGACGATCAACATCACCGCCTAGATGAACTTTAGGTGGGAACTCGGCTTTAGTTGACTATGAACATTGCCGTTAATACAGATGAGCGTGACTGTCCGCGCTCGTAACCAACAGAGGATCAATCCATGAACGTTGGTTCTATAAGTAGTGCCTACACCAACCTTCAGACCCAAGCCGTCCAGCGTATGCCGGAAGCGGCAGAAGTCAAAAAGGCTGGGGAAGGCAATGATGGGGACTCGGACAATGGTGGTGCCAAGGCGGTGCAAGCCACCCCAGCCCCGACCGTGAATCTGAAAGGCCAGAAGGTCGGCCAACTCATCAACGTCTCGGCGTAAGCACTACTCGCATACGGCTTCCTTTCGGGGAGGCCGTATGCCCCTCAGGCTCCTTGGAGCCGTTTAGCCTCTATTCAAACACCCCTGACCTCGTAAAAGTCGAACAACGCATCGATGTGTTTGTGCGGCGTTTCGAACAGGTATTTCGTAATGTCCGGATTAAACTGCGTGCCGGATTCCTCCCGAATGATCCTGTAGGCTTCATCAAAACTCAAAGCCTTTCTGTATGCCCGGGTGGAGGTTATTGCATCAAAGGTATCGGCCACGGCGATGATCTGGGACAACGTGCTTAAATCAGCCCCCTTGGCATGCTTGGGATAGCCGCTGCCATCAAATTTTCATGGTGCGCGGCGCAGATGGGGGCAATTTCGCCCAGGGATGAACCCATATTGAGGATATCGAAAGACTTCTGGGGATGTCCCTGAATAACCTGCCATTCTTTATCATCGGGACGCCCGTTCTTGTCCAGGATTTTTATGGGGACGCCCACTTTGCCCGCATCATGCAGCAGTCCGGCAATCTTGACCTTGATGATATCGTTGGTTGGCAGATGCATTTTCTCGGCGAGGTATTTTGACAATATCGAAACCCGCGCCGAATGTCCCTTCGTATAGCTGTGCTTGGCGTCGATCACCCGCGCGAAGAGGCGCATGATCGGATACGGGCCGGACAATCCGCCCTCATCCCAGTACATTTCACTCGCCTCGGAAAGCGGGGCATTGATGAATTGGTTTTTCAGCTCGATAAACTTGTCCGAAGGCGTAGACTGCCCGGTTGACCTGCTCCCATCCTGCCATACCGAAGTAAAGTAGAGAAGTCCGTCAAATCATGGAGAATGACG
>Ga0310040_1002796_pt1 | contig 10640 bp, 19 predicted proteins | sample EPASupsiteHSE623_FD_200237 | JGI IMG/M metagenome (GOLD analysis project Ga0310040, IMG submission 200237) | Bioremediated contaminated groundwater from EPA Superfund site, New Mexico - Sample HSE6-23 (v2) (version 2) | ecosystem: Environmental > Aquatic > Deep subsurface > Groundwater >... | reverse complement strand
CGAAGAATGGTTTTCTGCGGCCTGACTATGCCCTAGATCCAATTTTGGTCAGGACGGCGGGTCCCTTGAGGGATACATTCTTGCCCCGAATTTGGTTTCGCTTCGTTTTGGTCGAGCGTGAATCGCCGGTCACCGAGTAGGCTGGCCGGGGCTCGCTTGCTTCTGGCAGCTCCGGGGCCTGGACCCAGTAGGGTGACATTATCCTTGTATCGGTTCGGTGGGGCAATGTCACGCAACTTGGCCCGGTTGCTCTCATGAGCGATTAGCCCTTTTGTGATAACATTCTAATAGTCTTGGTTGTCTCGCCGGGGATAAATTGAACAAAAAGGATAAGGATGCCAAGTGGACTTTTCGGCCTACTAAAAATTGGTAAATTTCTTCTTCACTGCATACCCACGCGATCCTTTAGCGCCCGGATATCTGCTTGTACCTGCCTGAGATCGTTTGCATAGCTGGGCTGAATGTCTTCCCTCATGCCCTTGATCTCTTCCAGCACTTGAGGAAATACTTCGGTATTTGCTTTCATTGGAGGGATCATATTTGTGTTGTCTCTGATTGCCAATAAGACCGGAATGGCTTTGTTCAGCTGAACCGTAGCGCAGAACTGCGCATACTCCCCTATCCGCATGACTTCTTCCCTATAGTCCTCGACGATGACTTTCGAGACTTCAGCATGTTCGGGATGTCTGGTCTCTGCTAAAGCCCTGAATGCCAGAACCTCTTTCTCGCCACCATCGACCAGGACGAGGACCTCTTTTCCCGTTTCCCCCTCAACGTTATGGGCCTCAAACATCCTGATTCTATTAGACATGGCTAGACCCAATAAGAAGTATCTGTAGCCCACGTCATGAACTTTAGGACCAGTGATTGTTATCAGGAGCTTCATCCAAGGTGATATGTGCTCATCGAGAAGAAAAGCATTTTGGCAGTCTCGCGCCAGTTGATTTTTGTGGGCCGATTCATCCTTGGCAGGTGGGATCTTGGTTCGGATGCAGCCTGGGCGGCAGTTGATTGCGGGTCCGGTCGAGCGTGAATCTCCATCGTCGGTCGCCGGGCAGGCTGGCCGGGCCTCGCTTGCCGGTTGGCTGCTTGCATGGCTGGAGTGAATGCATCAATGCAGCCACGGGGGCGGGATGGATGCTGCTTGGGCGGCCTAATCCTCGATCTCTGTTTCCCACTTTTTAAGTATCTCCGCCGATTTTTCGTAGACAAAATTGTGATGATCTACATACAGAAATGTAATTATATTTCCTTTTAGAATATAAACAATTACATAGGGGTCCACGTGCGAGCCGCGGGCGTGCTTCAACACGTGACGTTTTGGGTCTCCGATGTACGGATTTTCGAGGATTTGGTTGATTTTATTAAGAAGCCGCTTTTCCAGAGACTTGTTCTTTCTGGTAAGCTTTTTGAAGCTCTCTTTGAATTCAGGCGTTCGATGAAACTTATATTTCATGGAGGAGAAACTTTACTCAACAAGAGTTCTCAGGAATTCATCCTTATCTTCGAAGGTCTCAACCTGGCCTGATTTATACTGCCTAATAGCCCTTGCTAGGCCTGCCTCAAACTCCTTCAAAGCGGTTTCGTTGGGATCCTGGATGATTGCCTTCTCCTCAACTCCAGACATGATAGATACTCCTCGCTCCAGGGCTATAAGGATTGCGAAAAGGGCCTGGATTCGCATCTATACAACGAGGGGCGGCAGAGATGCGCGTATTGTGCGGGGCGTGGATGCCTGCCCGGAATCCGATCGAGCGCGGATCGTCGGTCACCGGGCAGGCTAACCGGGCCTCGCTTGCTGGTTGGCAACTCCGGGGTCTGGATTCCGCTCGGCGGCTCTCGTCCGGTCGCGCGTGCTCGCCGGTTGGCCGCTCATGAGCCAGGATGTCTGCTGGCCTGGTACTGTAAGGCTGCAGGGATGTGAAGCCACCAAGATACTCATAGAGATGAAATTCCTGCAGCTGCTCTGGGGGGTCGTGAATCAATTATAGGCTGTAATTTTGGTCTGCGGCTGCATCTCGCATCATTGGATGCTGATTTAGATGATGGGTCCCGATTAGAACTTGTTCACAAGATGGATCTCTGTATGCGAGTTTTAAAAACTTCAACCTATTTTTGGATCACGACCAATTTGTGGGTGGAGGTGTCATTATCTTTACTCAATCGGAACGCAAGGGCAAGCAGAAAAATATTAATTGTAATAAATAATAGTATTTATAATTATATTTTGAGAATCGATAGCAAGAAAAATACTCGCTTTAGGAAGTTAAAGTGCGGAATGTTGGTTGGATGGTCACGATAAGCATTTATACTCAAATGTAATTATTATCAATTACAATTATCGAAAATGGAGGTAAGGGCGATATGCAGTTGAGCGGCATTGTTGGTGGGGTATTGTTCGTTATATGAATAGTCGCGATATTCACTTCCGGCGGCAACACTACGAATATGGTTGCTGGAGATGCTCTGGTTTTCGCCGCTGGTGCAGCTATAATAGCTTTGGGGCGTGGAAAGCCCGCATAAAATCCTTGCTAAAGCGGATCTCAATTCACAATCCCCTTTTTACTATCCATTTGGCCAAAGGATATCATAGTGCGCTGGCTTATGCCTCAATTCTATGCTTCGGTTTATTAGTCTTAGGCGAACAATAAAACAGTATTTAAATAATTCTATTATTCTTCATAAAATTTTAAAATAATCTATTTCAATTAAAATTTGTTATAAATGATTGACCTGGAGCCTTTCGAGTGCCTGGTGTCTTGCCACCCATTCTCAATTCGCGTTCTATAACGTTCCAACCATAACAATTTTTCAAAAGGACTTCTATATAATTTTCATCTATTTCATATCGCGATGCATCGGAGCCGCTTGTTACTGGCATAAATATGTTCAATTTTGAAAAGATTCTTTTATATGGTTGTCTTCCATATGAAAATCTCCACTTTTGCTTGTTGATCATGAACGCTATAAAAAACAATGTGGTAATTTTGAATGGGGCCTTTGGGGAACAAATCAATACATTGTCGGTTGCTATAAAGTCTACTAATTGAACAAAAGCATCTCCCGAAACCGTAGACACTGTTATCAGACCCTTATTATATGTCTTTGCGTTATCCGGTTTTTCAAAAAATCCTGTCACACCATTATCGTTACAAATACGCGAAACCGTAGGAATATCACCCAAATCCAATCTATCGAGTGCGTGAAAATCTCCTCGATCGATAGTTAACAATTTAGTTATATTATATGATTTATAATTTTCATTATGTGTTATGGTCGAACGTGCGTTTTGCGGCGGGAACCTAGAAGACAAATTTATAGTCCGCTCTTCATAGTTCGAAAAGTCAATTTCCATGTTCTCTAATCTGGTTTTGGACAATTTCCTTCCATAATTAAACATCCATTTCTGCAAGTTTATGCATGATGATACATAAAACAGCTTATTTAAGCTCATTTTGGAGAGCGGAATTAAGACAGATATATCATCTGGAACTGTAGCATAATCCATCAATTGAACATGGGCTTGACCACTTACTCTTTCGACTGTAATTGATGGAGCTTTAAAAGTTGGATCTATATCCACAAAATCAATGATACCGTTATTGAGATTAGTGGCGGACACCAACGGCGTTTTCCCGGCTTCTACCTTTTCTCTGTACTCGCCGCTTCCTTTCTTCACTTTAAATAATTCTCTGATCTTAGTCAAAGTGCATTCCTTCTTGCTTTGCTTTAATCAGATACGCGACGCATTCTCGTATCATGCTTTCGGTGCCGTTTTCAATTTCAACCAGACTGGGCGATCTAATATCTATATACGTTTCAGGAACCAGCTCAAGTGACTTATCTGAGAAGTCAATAGGGGCAGCCTTTTGAATTTCTGGAATATTTTCGATGTTCGTAGTAGGATCTGTTATAAAATTTTTTAGATTTCTCTGCGCGTTTATTAAATCATTCATAGCTCTTGAATTGGGTAACCTTTTTCCTTTCTTCTTCAGCAAACCATCGTTCATTACTCTTATCCACAATACGTTTTGTCCTTTCGGCTGTGAAATGCCCTTTTTGATAAATATGCCAATTGTATGCTGTCCAATAGGATAGAATAAGTCCGATGGAAATGTTATAACCGCCAATAGCGTATTGTTCTGTAATAATTGCTTTCTCCAAGCAAGGACTTTTCCTGATTTTATCATTACCGAAGATGGTAAAATGGAAAATAAAATGCCGCCATCTTGCATCTGTTTCAATGCATACTCTATGAATTTATATTCTTTTTCGCTGCTTGTTTTGAGTGCAAACGGCGGATTCATTAGAACCTTTGTTATTGGCTCCTGATTTTTATTAATTTCTGCAGAGCTAATATATTTGGCAGATGGGTTCCCATTAATTGTTGTGGATATTAAATTTTTTTGAAAACAATTGCCTTCGATGATATTGGTTTTTCCGTCTCCTCTGAAAATCATGTTGACAAGGGATAGGGCCACAACATCAGGTTCTTGTTCTATGCCAAATATATTATTTTGTTTGAATCTCGTTAATTGTGTTTCATTAGCAGTTTTCTTGACAAAATCCAGAGCAGCAACTAAGAAACCACCAGTCCCACTTGTGGGATCAAAAACTAGATCCTGCAAAGATATATTCATAACTTCTGCTGCAAATTTTGTAATATGCCTAGGAGTTAGGACAATTCCTATTTCTTTTGCTCCGTTTCCATATTTTAAGAAAACTTCATAAAATTCTCCCAAAACATCCGCCCCAGAATTCATGGCAGATCGTATTTCGAGGCTGTCCAACTCTTGTAACGTTTGAACTAATGCATTTCGGAATTTAATATGGTTATCTTCTGTGGGCGGGAGCGCTATTTTAATAAATTCCGCAAAATTTCCCTTTCCCTGTAGCGTCAAGACTCTTCTTACCCTACTGTTTATTTCTTCGATTAGAACACTTGGAGGGTTATTTCTATTTGGTGGTGTTTCATCGATTATGGATAGAAGTAGCGACGCCATCACTCTTGCTCGATTATTCTTATTTATTGCACCTAAATGCAAGATGGCATTAATCTTTTCTGCCTTTGCTAAGAATAATGTTCTGTCAATCGGGAGATCTACTAATTCCGGAGTGCACTCTCTAACTATTCGTTTAGCTATCTCTTTTTGCAATAGGCCAGTGATTTCTTTTCCATTAATTGTTATCGGTCTAAATTCTTGCCCATCCCAAAATGCGCTCCGGGTGAGATAACCGTCATATTCGTTGCCCGCTACACCCGATACAACTACTGCCTCAATCGTCCGACTTTCATTGATACTAGTGGCGTATTCTTTTGCTTCATTTAATGCCTGGTGTAATCTCACATGATCTTTCTTAGATTCGATAACCCAAAAAGTATTTTCAGCTATCTTTACAACATTTTCTGGTTTGCCTCCGTTAAGTCGGTTGCGAAGTTCTTCGTGAGCAAAGACCTCATTTTGAGTATATACCTCACCTTGCGGATGTCTGGCCGGATTCCTTACATCCCATCCCTTTTCTTTTAGATCATGCTTAATCCAGGCATAAGCATCCGTTTCCGTGTCATGTGAACGAGGCATCAGAATCACCCTTTTTAATTCATCATGACGATTTAAGGATTTTGCGACATTATTTGCCTTTTCGACAAAAACCGATGTCATTTTGATTTATCCTCGACTATTTATATCTGCTTTTGTCTTCGTTCGCGATTCCTGTTGGGTGAATTGCACTTAGGACTTGGGCATACCGTCGACAGCTTTTTCGATCTCTTGGATTTTTCGAAAGCTCCTCTACCTCCGATAGAATCGCAGCCCGGTCCTAGGCGCACAAGAGCACCATGGATGGGGGCTTCAGGAAGATTTATAGCCAAAGCTAAGCCTTTGCTGCCTTGAGATATTGTAGCTTCTACCTACAATATCTTCAAGCGGGAATGGGTTCAGGAGCGGTGGCCATCAGAGGGTTTAGGTTTTCGCTCTTCCCATTTTTCGCATCTTCTTCAATTATCACACCATGCCCCTCTAGATACTCGCGAATAGCCTTTTCAGCCACTATTGAAACACCACGCATTTGGCCTGTAGATTCAAAGGCATATTTTCTCAGAGCGGCAGCCGTGCTTGGCTTGATTTTAATATTCAGTTGCACTAGCTCGTCCACCATACTAGATCTATACTTAACTATCAGAATAAATACTTTTCTAAATAGCAAAATACCAAAATATCTTTATACTAAGCTAGATAACTATGCTATGGTGATTCGCACTATGGCCGCTTCAACCCAATCCGCGCCCCCAATCGGGCAGCTAAAACAGATCGCCTACACCTCCCGTGCAGGCACCGAAAGGACCCTCTCAGTCGAGCAGATCCCCGGAGGCTACCAGCTCCCCTTTGCCGTCCTCTTCAACCAGTGGCAGCTCTACGGCCACATGAGGGGCCGGATTTACCCCACAGTGGATGCCCTCCTGGACGCCGCCGCGCAGGGCTGGAAGACCTGGCGGGAGCACACCACTCAGCCGGTCCTCACGAACCGCCAGGAGACCGACCTCATCCGGACCGCCCTCCACCAGGCCGGCATCCGGCCACAGAGCGTCCGCCACTACCTCGGCCCCGTTATCATTGAGATGGGCCGCCCGGAGGAGTACGTGGGCGAGTTCCGCCGCATCAACGGCCTGGCCTGGGACGCCCTGGACTGCGCCCCCGGTGCCCGCAACCTCTGCATGGGCATCCATGTCTTCAGCCGGTTCAGAGGCAAGCGCGCCGCAGGCTACGATCACTTCAGGAGGCACAGGAGATGAAACCCAAAAGCAGGAGCGTATTGCAGCAGGAAGCATCAAACATTTTCCAGGACCTGGAAACGAAATACCAGCCCTGTGAGATGCTCTACATCGTATCGGAACTGACGAAGACCATGTCCCTCGCGATGCTCCGGCGAGAGCAGGAGGCGTAAAAGATGAGCAAAGCGAAATCGAAGAAAGCTGAGATGCCCCTCGGGGACTCGCCGCGGGAAGTTCGGAGGATCCAGGCATGTCCGATGAATGCGAACTGAAGGCAGATGTCCGGTGCCGCAGGTGCCACCGCGCCCTGAAGAACCCGGCTTCCAGGGCCAAAGGCTTCGGCCCCATATGCATCGTGAAAGAGTCCGGGGATGGAATGCAGGCCGAAGAACCGGCGGAGGCCGCAACTTGAACACCCTCCACTATCTCCTCATCCTGCGCCGCATATCCTGCCGCTATCTTGCCGCTCTTCCCGGCGACATAACTCCCGAGCGCTGTGCCGTGCGGGACCTCATCCAGTACATAGACAACCTCACCGGACCCCGGCCATCCCCGGCGGTCGCCCTGGAGATCGCCTGGGACCTCTGGTTCAGGCTGGAGAGCTCGATGCTCAGAGGCGTGAGATGAGAGCATCACAGCGGCCCGAAGGAAAGCCCTCCCGGCTGGACTTCCGCCCTGCCCGTCCGACCGCCCCTCGACCCGGCCTTCCACCGGGCGGCCAACGAGGCGGCCAAGGAGCGGCCACCGGCAATCCATGCGCGAGCTATCCAATTCTGAAAAGCTTAAAATAATCAAAAGGAGGAAAGGATGAATGCAAAAGAAAAATTGAGGCGAGAGAAGCGCAAATTCTGTGCGCGGATTACTTTCGCCCCGCACGCTACCGTTGTTTCATCCAAAAAGTTTATCGCCAAAGGAATCAAATGCGTTAGTAAAGCCTCAAAGAATATCGAAAAGAAAGTATTTGAGAGCCAAAAGCCGATCTGCACATCTGCCAGGATAGAACAGATCGGCTCATGGGTAGTGGAGACTATGCATTTATGCGTATATAGTCATTGCGAACATTGCGAAGGTTGCAAACCTCGCAAAGCTTGCAATGCTCCACTTCCCGCACGGCTCGGGATCGTGGGCCATGTCGGATAAAATAATCTATATAGATCCATACGATCGGGCAGTCTTGAAGTGGGTCAAACAGCAAGAAGACTCTCAAGCGCCCGCTATCATCGACATTTTTAAGGGACTGCAGGACAACACGAAGTGCTACAGCACCCTGCGCTACAGGCTCAAGAGCCTGATGAACGCAGGCTTCCTGGAGCTTGACAAACACCGCGATAGAGTCTTCGTAAAGCTGACTGAAAAGGGCCATGTCGCCGCCCAAGCCAACAGGAGGCCTGAGCGGTGAAATTAATAGCATCGTCCAGTTTTAAAAATCCTTCGAGTGCCCTGCAGCCAGTTTCCAGAAAATGCACTCGATACGGTCGAATCCTGCCGTCTACAGAACTCTGCTGCGCGCTCACGCGAGGGGGTGAGTAGCCTTGGCTGCATCAAAGCTTGAGCCTCCCTTTTCGCCGTTCCTAGTCTCCGCAAAACCCACCCTGCTCCAATTGGATCATGCGCTCTGGGGCTTCCTTCAGAGCGTCGAGCCGGTGGGCGGCGGCCTGGTCCAGGTGCGTGTGGATAACCTGGACCGGCTCCTGCCCGAAGAGCTGGCCCCCCAGCTGCAGAGCCTGGTCGGAAAGAATGTATCGATCTGCAGGGTCGAAGAGGGGTGCTGGGTCGGGGAGCTGAGGCTATGAGCGACACTCTGCGGCACTTGTTCCTGGCAGCGGTCGCGCTTCTGTCGGCTTTCGCCTTTCTGCATCCGGCTACTGTTTCAGCCGAAGCCGCTGACAACATTCGCCTCCAGGAGTCCGGCCACTTCAGCGGCTCGGGCTACCACGAGATCTCCGCCCGCGGGCCGCTCTGCAGCATCACCATCCTGCCGGCCAACGAATCCATTCTGACCGCCAACAACGGAACTGTCTGGAAGGTACTATCCAACGGCACACTCCGGGAGGTGGCCTAGAGTGCTCGAAGAATCCCTGCGCTCCGAGGCTTACGAAGCACTCTTTGGAGAGCGCCCGCCGGAAGTCTACCGCATCACCAGCTGGTGCGAATGGCGTGACCTCTGCGACAGGCTCCACCGGGCCTGGACTGACGGCAAGAAGCTGCAGGTCACCGTGCAGGAGGTGCCCGAATGAGACGCGATTTCGCCAGGCTCCGGGCAGCCGGCCTGAAACGCGCTCGCTTCTCGGCCCGCATCGCCAAAGTCACGCAAAAGGGCCAGATCAAACTGGAGAACATCTTCCCGCCGGTGGGCTTCGAGGATCATGCCTGGATCCGGCCCGAGCACTGGCGGGGCCGAGCCCCGCACGCCGGCGAGCAGGTTGAGTTTCTTGCATCCATCGAACCCTACTGGAAGGGCCCCGGTGTCGAGGATCTCGAGCTCACTCGTCTGGAGGTGCTGCCGTGAGATGCCTTAATGCACCCTACTGCGAGCGCCGTTCAAGATGCAGCCCTGCAGCCTGCGACTCATTCGTTCCGCTCGAAGACTTCGAGCTCGAAGGAGCGGGAGGACGCACAATGAGCCGCACCCAACAGCGGGGAGATGTGCCCTTCGTTCCGGAGGACATCGCCAGGATGGTGATCGATCCAGCCGTAAGCCGCCGGCAATATCGCCGTCGGAGATACGGGATGCATTTTTCGCTATCTAAGCCTCGGAAGATCGCAGCCAAAAGGAGCGTGGTCTGAATGGCCCAAACCAAGATCGATTGGGCCGATGTCACCATCAACCCGATCACCGGCTGCCGCAACTTCGGCAACCCGGAGATCTGCGGTGACTACTGCTACGCCGCCCGCATGGCCCGCCGGTTGAAGGGCCGCTTCGGCTATCCCGCAGACGATCCCTTCCGGCCCACCTTTCACCCGGATAGGCTCCAGGAGATCAACTGGAAGCACAGCAAAACGCCTTCCAGGATCTTCCTAAACTCGATGGCTGATTGGCTCAGCGAGGGCGTCGATCCTGACTGGATCCGGCAGATCATCGAGGCCGTTCGCAACAACGAGGACGATGTCTTCTTCGTTCTCACCAAACGACCCGAAAGGATCCTGGAGATGCTCCACTGCCTAGCCCTCCCGGAAAACCTCTGGTGGGGTGTCTCAGTGACAAAGCAGGAGGACCTCTGGCGCATCGCCACTCTGAGAGACTCCCTGCCCACCATCCACAAGTTCGTCAGCTTCGAGCCCCTGCACGGCATGATTTGCGAGCCGGATCTGAAGGGGATCGAATGGGCGATCATAGGTGCAGAGAGCAGTGGCCGCGCCGGCAGAATCGACCCGCGGCCAGGCTGGATTGCATACCTCATCTGCTGCCTCCCTCGAGATCTTCCGTATTTCATGAAGGACAACCTGCTGCCGCACATTCCCGTCGAGTGGGACTTCGTGCAGCAGTTCCCGGAGGGTCTGCAATGAAGTGGCAGGGCACCCTCATGGCCTCATTCCAGACGATGGGAATGCTTCACATCGGCGCATCCCTGGAGGGCTATCCGGACCAGGGCGAGACGAATGTCTTCCTCGAGAGCATGAAGGGCAAAAAGGTCCGCGTCACGGTTGAGGTGGTAGGCGATATCAGCCCACAGGAGGTCGCTTGATGGCTGATGATGCCCCTTTCCCGAGGATCTCCGCGAGGAGATTCGCAAGCTGCGGGAGGAGATGGCTCAGATGAGGGCTGACATGGATGCGATGGCAGCAAGCATCGCCACAATTCGATCCGAGCTGCCTGAATATCATGCAATGGTGCATGTGGCGCAATCCGCCTTCCAGAGAAGAACAA
>Ga0310040_1002780_pt1 | contig 10692 bp, 14 predicted proteins | sample EPASupsiteHSE623_FD_200237 | JGI IMG/M metagenome (GOLD analysis project Ga0310040, IMG submission 200237) | Bioremediated contaminated groundwater from EPA Superfund site, New Mexico - Sample HSE6-23 (v2) (version 2) | ecosystem: Environmental > Aquatic > Deep subsurface > Groundwater >... | reverse complement strand
TGCCTCGGGCTGATAATCATTCTCGAATCTCGTGACAATCTCAAAGAGTTCTTCATCTGAATGATTTTGCATAATATGAGTAAATTCGTTTTTCATTGTTAAACATTTTATAGTTTTTTACACTAGTGCCCACTAATAATTAAAGCACAATTGAACATGAACATTTTCAGGCATATCATCCATTCGTTTACGTGTTCTCCGGAGTTACATAACTATTGGACTTTATTAACTGTAACAGTTCCTGGTTCAAAAGAAAAAGGTTCAGTAGTTTCTGTGCCGTTACAACTATCAATTAAATTGTAAGCGCCCCAGAGTCTTTTTTCAGAAAGAGTACAATGGATATTGAAATGATACTTACAATGATCTATTTCTACATCGAAACTACTGTTATATTTCCACATTCCGTTTTCTTGGACAACTAATTCGCTACCTTTTAAATCTGCGACTTTTAAACTTTTTAAACTTGAAATTTTAGACTCAACTAAGGCAATACCAGAAATATACTTTTCATTCTGGTTTAAAATAAGTCCAACAATTAAAGGTTTTTCAGATTGACTTGAATGATTATTATTCAAATCAGGATTTGTCCAAGTTCCAGAAAAATCTGGTGTAGATTTACAGCTATAACAGACAAAGAGTATAATAATAATCAGTATAGAAAGAAATGATTTCATAATTATTTCCTTTGGGAAATTTATTTTTTGACTACTCAAGTATTTTCCGTAATTTTTGAGTGTCAGCTTCTCTCTGTTATTTATTTGAAGATGACGCGCTTTATTAAGGGACTAAATAAGTCGCCTTTTTCATTTTCGCTTACCCATCGGGTCAGACCAAGAATAACGTAAATCTTATTTTTTACTTCACCGTTGCGAAACTTTATATTGGCTTTTACAACAGATGTTGGTAAACTCCCTTCACCAGTACCAATCCGGCTACGTTCAATATCAGTTAAAGGCAGGAATTCCATTTCGGAAATGCTTGTCAACTTCATCTTACTCCATAAATAGGTATAAGTATTATTCTCTTTTCGTAAGTACTGCTTATTGATGTCATAGGAATAGAAGTACTCTGAATCATTTGTTTCGAGCTTTGCAGAAAGACTTGAGCCATCCTGAAAATCAATTTGTACCCGTTGACCATAATTTATACCGGAAAAACCGGCAAAGAGAATTAAAAACACAAAACAAATTAACGTGGTTTCACTTTTAGATTTCATATGTTTCTTTTTTTACTTCTTAATAATTACATCATCTATACTTGGTATCAGTCTTGATCTCCTTCCTTTTTAAGCAAATAGATTACTCAAGGTATCCTCCCTCGTTTGCCAAACTCAAAGCGGTTTGTCCTTTTTGGGACTTAGCATTTACTTGTGCGCCCGCTTTGATAAGAAGAGAGACGAGGTCGATCCTACCTTTCTCCGCAGCTAGGTGAAGGGGTGTTATACCCGATCTGTCAGTAGCGTTGACTTGTGCGCCGTTATCGAGCAGTATTTGTGCAGCACGGATGGCACCATTTTGCACTGCCACATGCAGAGGCGTTTGCCCTTTATGAGTCACTGCATTGACCTCAGCACCAGATTTCAACAGCAATTGAATCACCTCTCCGTAACCAAATACGGCAGAAAGATGCAACGATGTAAGTCCATATTCATTTGCGGCATCAATGTCTGCTCCAAGAAGAATCAACTCACGAACGATTTCTATATGACCGTTTTCGGCTGCCCAATGTAGCGGAACATCGCCAAACGAGTCGGGCTCATTAATACCTGCCCCAATAGCGACCATCGAACGGAGAGCATGCAGACAACCATACTTGCAGGCAACAGAGACAGGATCTCCGGGTCTATGTCCTGTTGAGTAATTCAGTTCGGCCCCCTGTTTTATTAAAAATGTTGCGATATCATCGCGTCTGTACTGCAAAGCATAGCTAAGGACAGGCATGTTAAAAGCATTTCGATAGTAAGTTGAAGCCCCATTATTTAAGAACAATTCTACCAATCTTTGATGCCCCCTGCTACAGGCATAATGAAGAGGAGTTTCTCCATTTTCGTCTAAACAATGTACTTTTGCACCACTTTTAATCAGCAACAGCCCCATAGCTAAATCAATATCATCCTGATCGTGTTGAAAGTCAACCCCTAGTGAAGCTATACTGCCATCCATATTCATTCCTCTGGCAATAAGATGAAGTGGTCTATATCTTTTCCCTAGCCAAGAAAAAGATACAACAGCGTTAGCCAGACTTGGTCTGCGTCTCAGTAACAAGGAGAGGTAATTTACATCTCTTGCAACAATGGCTGCAAGCAATTTCTTTCTTTTAAATAGCATAGCATACCTCCTATTTTAAATTTTAAATATGCTTTACTTTATTACATCACCAATCGAACGGAGAAGTTTATCAGCCCATTCTGAGTCCATCGTTTTTAATAATTTATATTCTTCGAGAGCGCCATCCTTATTTCCCATCTTAAGATAAGCATTCCCGAGATTCGCATGAACCTCCGGTGATTTAGGGTTCAATTCTATTGCTTTTTTATATGCTTCTATTGCCTCTTGGTAACGTCCTGATTTAAAATAAGCAATCCCCAGATTATAGTGCATTACTGCATAGTCTGGTTTTAGCTTGATTGCCTGCAAATAAGCTTGAATCGCTTCTTGACGATGGTTCAGTTTTTCAAAAACAAGCCCCAAACCGCCATGCGCCTCGGCATAAGCAGGGTTTAGTTTTATTGCATTTTTAAAAGTCTCAATTGATTCATGATAACGTTTCTTTTTCGCATAAGCGATCCCCAAATTATAATACGGCTTTGCTTCAGCCTGTTCCAAATTGATGGCTTGGTTGGAATCTGCGATTTGCTCCAATTCCAATACCACAACCGGATATTCTCTAACAACGCTTGACTTTTCGATTTCGTCGATAACGAGAACCGACTTGTCAGCAAATAGCCTTTGGAATACACCTTTTAAAAAAGTAACCGTACCTAATATAAAGATAAATGGAGATAATTTTTCCAGTATTCCTCCCTCTATTGCATGGGAAACTGCTCCGCCAATAATAGCCAGAATGCCCATTAAGATAAATATTTCGGCATCCTTTGCGTTAAGTGGCACTGGTTTACTAAACTTTTTTCCACAAGATGTGCATTTGAAAGAGAGTATTCCAGATACTTTTGTTTTCGCTTTACATGAAGGACATATTATCCACATATTCTTCCTCCTTCCTTAGTTTATAAATGAGCTGATATTCCTACTAATCATTCGCAGGTCCCTTTCTTCTTAAGGAATACGGTTACCTTAAGGTATCCGAACATGCTGGTCCAGGCTGGATCAGATTTGTGATCCCTAATTGTTTTATAGTTAGTCATATCAACTCAATATTTACCTTTTTTACATAACATCACAATTACTTAAAAATAATATCTTTTCCCAGTACCGAAATAGGGTGAAAGCTTTAATTCACCATGAAGAAATAATAGTCTTATTGTCTGTTACAGAGTTTTTATCAAAGTAGATAGTACCAAAATCATTTAAACTTCCCGTAGTAGATTTTGCTATAATGGTTTTACCTATTACGTTATAAGAATTGTCAACTTTAACTGATGATATGAACTCATCTATTGGTGAAGAAAAATTATGTTTTACTAATTTAAACATTGGAGAAAAATCAAATTTTAAATTATTTCCACTTACATCAACAATAATGGCAATCTGTTCTTTACCATCGACTGAATGGGAGCAATAAACACCTTTCGAGACCTCCTTGGTAATCCATGCCGGGCAATTCTTATTAGTTAACAAGATTGACATGCTTTTTTTAGGAAGTTCTTTTACCAATGCTGGGATATAAAATACCTCCTTCAAGAATATCGCATACTTGTCATTTACTTTTTGTAATATTCCAGATTCTGTTATTGTTTTTGATGAAGCAGGGAAATAAAAATCGACTATCACCTTTTGAGGCAGAGGAAAATCTTGAATTAACCATTCATTCCTTATGGAATCCCATCCTTTGCTAATGCCTGGTTCTAATTCCACATACAACTGAAAAGTAAACCTTTCTGTAAAGGGCGAAGTATACTGTATCAAACTACGATACATTCGGCTATTTGTCTGTGAAATAGCCGAAAAATTGACAATTAAAAACAACACTAACAAAATATTAAATCCTTTGATTTTAGTTTTTTCCATAATTTTACAATTAAATACTGTGATTTAAACTTGAAAACTATAGATTATAATATGCCTTTGGGATATATCCTTTGCTCCATAATCGCCTTAGGCTTACAAAACTGCTTTCCGCAAGAAGTACATTTGAAGAGAGTATTGCCAGTGCCTTTATCTTAGCCCTGCACGAAGGGCATTAAACCCGCATCGTTTTTTCAAATTATAATTTGAATCTTATTAAAATATTGAACATCAAAGATAAAAACAAAAAGATGACAAATCAACGAATATTAAAAAATCAAGGCCGTTCATTTCAAAATTGTTTTTAATTCTTTATTAATAAGGATTTGAATAAGGGCATGCAGATTCGTCCCGAAGAGTGCGGTGAGGCGGTGATTCAACTTTTCAATCTATGGTTTGATGATAATAATCCTCCATGGAATGCAGATTTCTCAGGCTATATTAAAAGTTTATTTTTAGGTCATAGCACCTTTTGTATGTTTAGTCAGAAATGTTTAACGGGTTTCCTTTGCCTGGATCCTAACGGTGATCTGTTTCCTTGCTCACGTTTAGCCAATAAGCATTCGGATTTCTATCCTGGTAATATTAGTAATGGTTTACCGGCAATTCTTTCCAAATAAGAAACTTCGAAAAAATCGAATGTAATGACTGCAAATGGCTTGATATCTGTCATGGTGGTTGCACAGCCTATACTTATTGGATGCATCATACCATTCATTCGAAGGATTACTTATGCGAAGGCTATAAAAAATTATTTCAACATATAAGCAATGTAGTTCAGATTATGGATACAAAAAAAACAGAAAGGAAACGAAACTATGACTGGAAATAAGAAATCAAGAGGAGAACTGGATTATAACATTCTTTTGAAACATAAAGAACATCCCATTTTAGGGAAGGTATTGAATGAACTTGTGAAAGAGGCAGATATGAAACAGTCGGCACCATTTGGCTGGACACAATCTGATTGGGCTGGCAACTGGACGCAATCCGACTGGGCCGGCAATTCATCATTATGAGCATCTCCAGATATATAACCGAACAAGGATCTGCTCATTTCCTTTCTTAACGAGCTGTTCAGGGGACGCAAGCAGATCACAGACCTGGTTTACAACAAGAATGAACACCCGGGCGATAACGATGAGATTGGCGAAGCTATTTTCGATCTGCTCTGCACCGGAGAAGACGGAGAGAACTTCCTGATCGAAGTCCAGCGCAGCAGCCAGACCAACTTAAAACAACGGATGCTTTATTATGCAGGGAGGCTGATATCGGACATGGCCCCCAAGGGAAAACGGAAGGAATGGATCGTTTCGAGTAAGTGAGAGCAAAGCTAAGCTTGCTTAAGCTTTGCCGAGCATGAGAAACGACTATCGAAGATGAACTACGCGATTAGCGAAGTATATGTGATTGTACTGATGGATGGCTTTACCTTCCCCGACAGTCCCAAAGAACGGTATTTGCACGATATTCCCTCAATGTCGCAAATGACATAACAAAGCGATGATAACTTTGTTATTTGACTAACCAGCATTCATCACAAACCGATAGGCAAAATGATACAACAGAACAGGTTCGGAATTTCCTGATGGAGAAACCATGCGATTTCCCAAAGGATTTTGATGTTAACGATTATGATCCGTTTGAAGGAGTTCCAACAAAAATACTGAAGGATAACGATACGATTGAATTAGGAGACCGAACAGTTCGGGTACTGCATACGCCGGGACATTCGCCCGGACATATATGCTTTTTTGAAGAGGATAAAGGTTACTTGTACACAGGCGACTTAATTTATATCGGGGAGCTATTTGCATTTTTCCCGTCAACAGACCCGATTGCTTATATGGATTCGATAAAGAAATTGTTGCCGTTACCTGTAAGGAGAATCTTACCTGCACACCACAACCTGGAAATTCGGTTATCGATTATTAAGGATATGGACAACGCATTCACTGAATTGTACGAAAAGAAAATGCTTCAGCACGGAAGTGGTACCTTTTCATATAAAGATTTCGCAATTAAGCTTTAAAATTTTTCAGTTAATTGTCGCGACGCTGTCACGACAGTTTGTTCCTCATAGCCAACCCTTTTGTTCGGCATTTCTGAGTCGGTTTGAAACAGTACCAGTGATCGGTAAAAAATGCGACCGCCACAGACGGTGCTTACGGGGCCAAAAGCTCAGGTGCCAGGAAAAAGTGGCACCTATACATTCTAATCAAACAAAAAAATGAGTAGGAATTCATTATTAGTACCTTTTTTTGGTACAAGTTGTCTTTAAGGCTCTAACAGCTATTTGATTTGAAGAATATTAGAATTGGCTTCACTTCTTTTTTAATCGCTTTCCTTTTTCAGTTAATACATATCGCTGCCTGCTGCTTTTTGGATTATTGGGGTTCGATAACTCAATTACCTCTGCTTCAATAGCGGGGTTTAAATAGTTTATTCTAAAATTTTTCCTGTCAGACAGCCCTAACATATCCTGTAATTCCTGCCTGTTATGCTCCTCTGCAAATACTTCCAACAAGCGTTCAACTTGGGGGGTAACTTGGGGGGTAACTTGGGGGGTAACTTGGGGGGTAACTTGCCTGGTTGCCGGGAAAACCATCCTCAGAAAGTTCTCCGTAAACTGAAAACATTCTTTACCATAGTGTTCTATAATTCTCGGAATACCTGACCCCAACTGCTCCACCAACTCCAAATCTTTATATATCCGCATCAATTCCTTGTTTCGGGGAATTGAAAAACCCTCAAAAAACTCCTTTTCACTCAAACCTTCGGGCAGGCAACCAGCGGAAGTTATTTCTATCCTGTCGAAAAAAATCTCAAACCTGGGCGGCACTTCCCGGGTATAGTCGTTATGGACCAGCGCATTGATAATGGCTTCGCGAAGAGCTATCGGGTTCCAGAGCCGCTGTTCTTTCCGCTCTTTGGAAGTGATCATGGCTGCTGTCCTGTTTTCAAGCTCAACTTTATCCAGAACGCTTTTGGTAGCCTTAATAAGCGAACAATATCCATAGTCATTATTTTCCGAAAGTTCCACCCGGTTCACGCCATTGTATTTGGCTACCTTTATTGAAATGTTATTTTCATCTGCCAGTAAGTACGCAGCATAATTGAGTGAGCCTTCTTCTGTAACCAATTCAAGGTTCTTTTTAAACTGTTTGTTTAGCGGTTTTTGCTTTTCTTCATAATAGATACGAAGCTGCTCAAAGCTCAAATCCTGGCGGTACGACTTTATTTTACCGATAGAATTGCGGGTACGGGAAGCAAATAGCTTATCTATCAATGCCTGTGTCATAGGCTCTGCTGCAGTACCTATCCGGATAAAACAACCCTTTTCGGTCATGCCGTACTTCTTTTTAAAATATGGCTTTTCACTTCCACTGGCAACAATAATTTTAATCAGTTCCTTGCCTTCCCTGTTTTCAGTAACTACATCAAACAACCCCATCGCCGAAGGTGAGATATTATTTTTGATACGATCTTTGATTTTGAGCATATCGCCGTCAGTATCCGATACTCCCGGTACCTTTCCCTGCTTGTCGACACCGATATAAATCAATCCGCCTTCGGGATAATTCAGAAAGGCAATGGCCTCCTTCTCGATATCCACATCGGCATTAAGTTCTCGTTTATATTCTATGCGGTTTGTTTCTGCCATAATTCAAATTTTCCTTGGGTGAATCTTTCAATGCTAAAACAATAACTTATAAAATGTTTAGATGATGCCATAATATCAGTATTTTACAAGTATATATCACGTCTTTTGTTCAAATCATTACATCCAAGATAGAGAGTAAAAGTAGCGAATTAGTTCTTATTTTCTATGCCCGTTCAGGAATGAATTCGTCCAGAGTGAAGTGCATGGTACGCATGAACAGTGGGGTTTCTTTATTTAACCCAAAAGGAAATCGCATGGTACTGAGCACTGCAAGCGTTTATTCTGCCTCGCCATTCTTTTATTCCTGGTTTGCTGTGCCGATTATGATGAAATTGAGGGTCTGGCCAGCCTTGACGGCTCTTACCGGCATTCATATGAAACTGTTGCCCGTGACAACCGGATTTATGACGTTCTTTATTTTTCGGATGATAACACCTCTGTTATAAGTGAATATAAGCACTGGGAAGAAACTCATTGTTACCTGCTTAATGGAACAGAAAGATGTTTGTTAATTGATACGGGACTGGGTGTGGAAAATATTTGGGAACAAGTACAAAAATTGACAGACAAACCGGTTACTGCAGTTACAACTCATGTACATTACGACCATTTTGGCGGACATCAATACTTTCCTGACTTTTATGTGCACGAAGCGGAGACCGACTGGATGAATGGCGGTTTCCCGTTAACAACAGAACAGGTTCGAAATTTCCTGATGGAGAAACCATGCGATTTCCCAAAGGATTTTGATGTTAACGATTATGATCTCTTTGAAGGAGTTCCAACAAAAATACTGAAGGATAATGATACGATTGAATTAGGAGACCGAACAGTTCGGGTACTGCATACGCCGGGACATTCGCCCGGACATATATGCTTTTTTGAAGAGGATAAGGGTTACTTGTACACAGGCGACTTAATTTATATCGGGGAACTATCGATGGTTATTAATACGGATGCTGCATTAAAGTAGATCACTTTTATTTGTACTTTTAAACTTTTCCAATAGCTTTCGGCGTTATGCGTCAATTTAGAACAGCCTGTAATTAGCATGCACAAGATGATACGATATATTGGATTTCTACTCTTGATTTTTACAATCTCATGCGGACAGAATCTGAATTTTGATGAGATCCTTAAAAACGAGAACCAGTTTGAGTTAAAGGTTAATCCAAATGATAATGCCAATTTGGATAGCACATTGATAAAAAGAATAAATGCTGATTCCGAACTAATTCTCGATTTGAAAGTTTGGTTAAAAAATAATCCTGACAATTGGGAAAGTTCAATTGCATCTTGGGCTCAACCTGAAATTTCGTTAATAAGCAATAACTTTAGACTTTTGATTTTTAAAGATTTTATAGTCATAAGTTTCACTGACAAATCGGGAAAACAAAAACAATATACAAAAGTCACTGACATATCGGAATTTATTTTTTTGACCGGGAATGATTAAATCAAAATACAAATTCAAAGAAGGCAAGAATACAGCTTTTTTCACGTGTATACACGTAATGACCAAGAGCAAACCAATTTTGTTTGTCAGCCACAATGACGATTTAAGTTGGGAATTTTTATGTGGTGCAACTGGACACTTAGATGACGAGATTAAAATAATAAGTTTAGAGGAAGCAACAGAAATTGATAACTCAATTAATGAATTGGCTGACATGCCTGAAGGAGCTTATGCGGAAAGGTATGGTGGAAGGAAATGTAAACAGGTTGAAGAACAAAAAAAGAGAAATGTCAAGATCAGTTGAACTTTTTCAAACATTTCTTGACGCCTTCCAGGTAACAGATCCGCCAGATCCAGCCTTCAGTTATTGTTATAATCGGGTATCCTTGTGCATAGCCCCGGACGGGTCGGTCAACACCGACTCACCGCCAGGTCTTGCAGACCGCTCAATGTCCTTTTTCCTTGTCTGCAGTATCTAATATTTAATAAAGCAATTTCCATATTTTTTAAAAAATGAGACAAATGCTTTATCTTGAAAATCAAGATGATCTACATTTTGTAGCCCTTTCGAACAATCTCTTAAAAGATATCTTAAAATATAAACATATTCTTTTTTAAGCGTGGAATATGTTTTTATCGGTTTAAACTGTTGGACAGGCAAAATTGCTGATGATTCATTAAATGTAGTAGGTACATCACTCTCCTTTATTATAATCTTTTCTCTTTGAGATAAGGTATAAAATGCTGTATCAAGCTTTAAAACATATGCATACAATTTGTAAGCCTCAAATTCATAATAAGTTTCTTCTTTGGGTATATCAAGTTTATATAATGTAAACTTATCGCAATATATCTGCTTTGCAAATCGTTTTGCATACCTTTTCTCATCATTTATATAATACCAATATTGAACAGAGTTATAAATAATCTGATCATCTATAAAACAGAACTCTCTTATTGAATCAGGAGTATAGATAACTGTGTAATCTGAATCCATTCTTGGTTTAAATATAATCTCAAAACTAAGGTCAATATTTCTTGTTTTCATGATTTGCCCAGATAAAGAATCCCCTTGGTTATTAATAATATATCCTCTTTCATATACTTTTGCTAAACAATAATCTGTAACAGTAAACAATAAAATAATAGTAAAGAAATAATTCCAAAAGCTTCTCATAATAATTGAATTTTTAATGATTTATATTCCCTTTCAGGGCTTTGGCAATTTCGGGCTGTTTCTAATTTCTTTTATTTGATAATCCACTAGTGTCCAAAAGATTTTTTTAAAAACCTTTGTAAGTTATTATTATATAGTCAATTAAAAGCAAAGAATCCACGTGTCGATTTGAATTCATTTCGCATCTTGCAGCCTGGAAATAAACCCGGGC
>Ga0310040_1002772_pt1 | contig 10700 bp, 8 predicted proteins | sample EPASupsiteHSE623_FD_200237 | JGI IMG/M metagenome (GOLD analysis project Ga0310040, IMG submission 200237) | Bioremediated contaminated groundwater from EPA Superfund site, New Mexico - Sample HSE6-23 (v2) (version 2) | ecosystem: Environmental > Aquatic > Deep subsurface > Groundwater >... | reverse complement strand
AAATAAAGTTCTTGGTTTTACAAGATACTTCAATCAGACTATGGCAAAGCCCTATAAATGGACATATCAAGGTAAACCGCTTACAGCATAAATGTATAGTTATTTAAGCCTAACTGCACTAGTACAATGAGGCTGAAATGGCGCCACTGATGCAGCAGGATAGACTATTCTGCATGCATGAAGGAAGGAATCGGGGTCTTATCTCAGTCTGGATGCAATAGCTGTCTCGGCTGCCACTTGAGGCTTGGACCTAAAGCGCGTCCATGGGGAACGTTATCTCAGGGTTCGAATTGAGAGCACAAATCTGTGAAGAACACCGAGGACTTTCTGGGCGAGGCACTAACTACCTGGGTGTCTCAGGCCGTACCCCTTAAAGCGCGGCCGCGAGGAACACTTACATTGATAGGCAAGTTTTGCCGGGAGCTGTTTGATGGAGACGCAAATCATTACACATACCTTTGCATTGGCTCAGACAGGCGGCCAGGAGGTGCTGATGCCATTTCGCATATTGAATGGTGCCCAGATAAGTTTAAATCCCTATTTAAATGTCACAATTAGCAAAGAGTACTCAGGGGTTGTCTCAGGAATGAGGGTGAATCTGAATATTGAGCTGAATCTGATATTAATTATAATCTTTTCACTATCGCTCAGCGGCTGCTTCGGAGATTATAATCCGCCAATAGCCCTAGGCACTCATCTCAAACTTATGAACATGGGACCGTATGTAGTAGAGTTGAACCTGACAGACAATAATGAATACTATATTGGTGATGTAATAACCGATAAGGGTAGTGTCAGGACCGGCCCTCCGGATCACTTCACTGACTCCAATTATATCAAATACAGCGGTGATATCATGGACAAAAAGGACGGGAAGAGGAAATTATCTCTGAATATAACGCATTATGAAGTTATAACGACTTCTGATGATAACCTTCTAGAGCACGGCCTCTCAAAGTGGCCCTGGGATGGAAGCAACCCATACCAAACTCGCTATATGGGTAACTACAGGTGGATCATAATCAAGGGGGCTGAGGATAACGAGATTGATGCAGCCTGCTGGATTGATGATGATACCATGTTCTCGCTGAGGATGTTCGATATTAATGAGAGCGATTCCCTGGCGGTATTAGGTTCTGTGACCTCCTCATACTGATGGCAGAATTAGTGCATTAAAACTGATTCTAAGGCCTCAAAGGCGTACCTTTGCGCTTCAAGCATTAGGGCCTTGTTGCCTGTTATACAAGCAACTATGTACAACAGGCATATTAATTACATATAACTGTAGGCTGTGACCGGCTACTTTTTTTGCAGGCGACCACGGAAACTTATTAATGAGCGGCTCGTAACGGCAGCCATGAAGTGCCGGGCCTGGCAGAATCAGGTAGGCGGCTATGCCAGTGCACATGCTGAGTTATCCAGCCGCCACGACGAGATAGGGACGACGCCTCGATCCTTCCAGACCCGATAATCTGGAAATTTGGCAACAACATCTGCTCACATTTGCAGGTCCATGGCTCGTAAAAGCCAAGTTCTTTGCGACTGATGCCATCAAACTTTTGCCCAAGCTCTGGCCTAGATACGCAAGTGTCCCCCGCGGCCGCGCTTTTGGACCAAGGCCTTGAGACACCCAGGGCATAGTGCACCACCCAGAAAAAATATTGTCCTTCCTCCCAGATTGGCGCTCTAAATCTGAAACTCGATAGAGTGCCCTATCCCAGACACGCTTTAAGGATAGTACTTCTAGCTATAGCCCCTTAATAGAATGCTAACTAAAGATAAAGCTTCTATTCAGTCATCCAATAAACTGATCTCAAGCCCTGCAGGACAAATTATCTGGCTCGAAGGAAAGAATTGGGGCCTCATTTAGCCTGAATGTACTAGCCCTGAGCGGGAAGGCTCCTTCATTCCCGCTCTATCCTCAAATCTTAATTCATCGCCAAATAGAACGACTTAAAATTCCGGTCTATTCAAATTCTATAGTCCCTGGCGGTTTTGGAGTCAAATCGTATACCACCCTTGCAACCTGCGGCATCTCACCTGTAATCCTGCTGGACATCCTTCTCAGAACCTCCCAGGGCAGCTCCATGACATCTGCAGTCATTGCATCTCTGGATGATACTGCTCTTACTGCTACTACCCATCCGTAAACCCTGTTGTCGCCCTTAACCCCTGTGGCCATGCCAAGCAGCGCAGCAAATGCCTGCCAGGGTTCAAACTTCATTACCTCTTCCTCGACTATGGCGTTTGCCTTTCTTGCAATGGCCAGCTTCTCTCTTGTGACCTCTCCAACGATCCTCACTGACAGGCCAGGGCCAGGGTAAGGCATCCTCTCGCTTATCTCTGTGGGCATCTTCAGGGCTCTTGCCACCTCTCTCACCTCGTCCTTGTAGAGGTCGCGAAGAGGCTCCACGATCTTTGCAAACTCCATACACTCAGGCAGGCCGCCCACATTGTGGTGGGACTTGATGCCTCCCTCGGACTCTATCCTGTCAGGATAGATTGTGCCCTGGATCAGAGTGTCTGCTCCGATCTTTCTGGCCTCGTCCTCAAAGACCCTGATGAAGGTCTCTCCCACGATCTTCCTCTTGGCCTCTGGATCTGTGACGCCCTGCAAAGCATCAAGAAACTTGGCTTCGACATCCACCCGTACGACGCCTATGTCCTTGAAGAGCTCCTGTATCCTGTCTGACTCATGCTGCCTCATAAGCCCGGAGTCTACATAGACTGGGACCAGACGATCGCCAATGGCTCTGTGGGCCAGGACGGCACAGACAGAGCTGTCCACGCCGCCGGATAAGCCAATAACCGCGCGACCCTTGACCTCGCGCTGGATCTCCTCTATGGCATTTTTGATAAAACGCTCCACGTTCATGGCCATAGTACCGGAAGGCCGGTTTCCTGGATAATAGGCTTGCGGTTAGGTCGCTTTGCCCGCCGCGGCGCCTCTAGATGAGATCAATATGACCCGTACATGAAAAATAGAGCTTTAAATAATGGGCTGCAAGAGGATTATGGCGGATAGGATGAGTGGGATCTAAAATTCGGCCTCCTGGGGAGGGCAGCCCTCCAGCCCTCCCTCCTCAGGTACCCTCTTCTTCTTCATCTTCAGTCTCATTGCCGTCATCAGTTATAATGACGGGCACATCTTCTACATCGACATCCTCTTCTGTGGTGTTCTCCTCGTCCTCCTCTTCGACTGGCAGATCGTACAGGCTATCCTGGTTCTCAGAGCCGTACCGGGTCAGAGGCAGGAGGCAGTTTAGCCAGCTGTCTTTTGTAATGCTGTGCGTCCTGTAGTAAACCGCCTTCTCTCTATGTACCACCCTGAAGCTTCCTGCCATCATCTCAGAGGCTCCCGTCCCGTTCCATTTGTAATCGTACAATGCAATGCCCTTGAATCTGGAGTCCTCAGCCATATAGGCAAGGCTCTTGCTTTTGGTCCCCCTGGTCCAGGCAGAGCTGTTCAGGCTGAGAGAATCTGCCGAAAGATAGTTCTCGCGAAGCAGTCCGCATACAGCAGGCACCCGGACTTCACGTTTTGCAAACCAGGACCCGTTGCTGGCCAGGTGGTAGCCTCCAAGGTCGACCTGCACGGGAGCCCTTGTGGCGGAAAGCTCCTGTGCCATGGACATGTTTGGCGTGTCGTAGCTCAGGGCCTCTGTTGATCTGTAGATCCCGGCTCCGTGCTCGCTGAACTCCACAGATGAGCCCAGAGCCGACCTGACCGCGGTGGTGGTCGATCCTGTCAGGTTGAACACACTGGATGATATAGTAACCCTGTTTGAGATCTGGTAGGGCTCAAGGCCAGTTGAGAAGACCCGGCGCACCGCAGTGTATCCATCTCCTTCCACATGTCCTGAGATATCGGCCTCAACCTTGGGCTTGAGGACCTTCATTTTGATCTTGATCTGGCCAAAGACCCCTGGTGGCACCTGCTTTATGGTCCAGATGTTGGTGGTCCCTGGATCTGGAGGAATGCTGGCCTCCATAAACGCAGTTCTTGGGTCATACTCCTCTATCACCTTGATGTCCAGAGGCATGTAGTATGTGTTTCCATAAGTTATGGTATAGGTCATGGTGCCGCTGTAGCTGGCAGACTTTGGGCCGGTCTTGACCTGCTTCTTCTCGAGGGGCTCAAAGCTTATGACCTGCGATCCTACCTTTATGAAATCCAGGTAGTATATTGTAGTGACATTCCCGTCCTTGTACAGGGTTATGCTGACCTTGGTTATGCGCTTGCCCGACATTAAGCTCTTAAAGCTGCTCAGCCCCCCCTTGAGCTTGCTGTCTCCAGTCTTTTTGAAGAGCTGGTCAAAGGCATCAAGCTCATTCCACTGGCCCGGCACAAGGCCCAGCTTGTCCCAGGACGCTTTGGTTGTGTACAGCCTTGCATCAGCCCCGCTCTTTGAGCTGTATTTGTCGTCACCATCGCCGTCCAGATATATAGTCAGGGCCAGGTCTCCCTCTCCGGCAGCGGGATCTATCCACATGCTCAGCCGATCTAAGTCCTCAATTGGAAGGGGCTTCTTCAGGTTGATGCCTATGCTCTTTGAAGTCTTGATTACGGATATCTTGGCTGAGCTTGGGCCGTGAAAGCTGTTCTCTCCGGTTATTGATGAATTGCCGGATTTGGATTTAGTTAAGCGGTAATCGATATCTGTCAGCCCTGAGGAGATCACCACCAGGGATAGGGAAATGATCAGGGCAAGAAACATGCCCACTTTTTGCATGATGTTGTCTATGACTGTTAGGGATAAAAAGTATTCGGGCCTTAAAATCAATAAGAAGTTAATTATTCAAAGGGATTAAAAATTAGGGCTGTCTGGTCGGATCTGTTCCAGATAAGATCTATATTACCCTTATATGAAAAGCAGGTCTTTAAACTTTGGCGATTAGTAGGATATAGCGGGCAGGCGAGTGGGGCCAACCGTCAGGCTCCTGAGGCGGCAAAATCCCTCCTTCCTTCTTTACTCAGGAGCCTGTTACTTCTTCTCTACCCTCTCTTGGTGATGATTGAGATCACATCGCCATCTATGAGGGCGTGATTTAAGCCCACTGACTGTCCCGGGAACTTGGCGCTCTTGCCCCATACCAGTGCGTACCTAAAGAGGTTTACGAAATCCCTGTGAAGGTGCTCGCACACGCTCTTCACTGTGCACCCGTCAAGAAGCACAAGAGGCACATCCAGATCTGCCTTTCCGCCTTTGGGCTTAAGATAGATCCTTATGAAGCCCAGCTTCTGGTATATCAGCTCTTTTAGCTCATCTAAGCCCTGATCTTTGACCACAGAGAGCTTCATGATATCCTCCCTGGAAAGCATCTTCTTGATATCTTCCTCCAGGCCCTTGTACTGGAGGTCGTACTTGTTGATGGCCACAATACTTGGTATATAGACCCTGTTTCCGGCAAGGAAGTCCACCAGGCTGTCTGTATCTATATCCTCGCGTATGGTCACGTTGGCGTTCACTATTCCATAGGCCCTGATTATGTCTGCAATATCCGCCTCTGTCATCTTCGTCAGAGGCACAGTGCTTCTGATGAGGATTCCGCCCTTGGTCTCTGGTGTGAGGTGAACATCCACAGGCTGCTTATCCATCCTGATTCCAGCCTCGTACAGCTCCCTCTCAAGAATGTCGAGCCTGTAGTTGAAGACATCTCCCAGGAGCAAGATGAGATCTGCAGCCCTGGCAGCGGTGATGACCTCTCTGCCGCGGCCCTTGCCGCTGGCAGCACCCTTGATGATGCCAGGCATATCCAGTATCTGGATCTTGGCTCCTTTGTAATCCATGATCCCCGGTATCACCTCAAGGGTGGTGAAGTGATACTCTGCAACTGCAGACTGGGCATCTGTAAAGCAGTTTAGAAGGCTGGATTTTCCAACCGATGGAAAGCCTACAAGTGCTACTGTGGCATCGCCCGATTTCTTTATGTAATATCTGCGGCCCGTTCCTCCGCCCTTGATCTTGTGCAGCTCCTGCTGCGCCTTCAGCTTGGCGATCTTGGCCTTCAGCTTGCCTATGTGATGCTCAGTGGCCTTGTTCTTCTGTGTGTTGAATATTTCTTCTTCTATCTCTTTGATCTGTTCCTCGATGGTTGCCATTTATATCTTGCCCTCGTGCTTAGAGCATCTCCTCTTTTTTCTCGTCAGGCTGCAAATTTCTACCCCCGCCTCTTAAGCCTACCCCTTAATCAACCTGCGCGTCTGGACGGCGCGATAGTACCTCGATCGAGGGTAAGGTGACGCCCTCGGGTCTAGATGAGATCAATATCAGGTCTATATGAAAAATAGAGATTTATCTCCCTACATAAGGTTAGGCTTTTGGCGATATGAGGAGTTGACTCACATCGCCCGGCTCTGATTGGAGAGAGAGTTTTCCCCTCCTGTCCTCTCTGCTCCAATCAGCAGATGATTTTTCATTGGCTGCCCTTCACCAGGATCTGGCGATATGGCCAGATTGCGATCTTGTGCCTTTGCCAGCCATGCTCGGCTGATGTCGCGGCAGATGCCACATAAATTCTGCATTTGAGGGGAGTACATCCATGCCGCCTGCGCCCTCTAAGCATTTTACGCGGGCGCGGTGCTGGTGAAACATTTCTTCTTGACCGGCTTGGATATGAGCAGGAACTTCCTATACACCGCCTTCAGTCTATTAATAATCTGCCTGATGATTGGTACTGATAATTGGTATTGATAACATCGCCTCTGTCATTTGGCATGACAGGAGCTGTTCTTATCGGAACTCAGGCCAAGAAAACACAATCCTGAGCCATATCTTTATCTGTTTTCGATGCCAATATAACAAGCTGATATTAAGATTATGGCTCTTGTATTGTTGCGGCATCATTCGCCATCATCATTACTGCCGAGGTCGTCATGCCCGAGATTTCCATAGAGCAAGGAGAGGTCACCGATGAAGGCTACCTGCCAATCACTATCTCCACCAGGCGCGGCAGAATAGAATGCAGGTACTGCAGATCTAAGAATGCTCGCAGCACTGCCCTGTTTGTAGGCGGAATAGGCGGCAATTTCGATACGCCGGCAAAGGGGCTGTATCCTAGGCTCTGCCAGGAGCTAATTTCTGAGAAAATAAGCTCGCTGCGGGTCAGCTTTCGTCACCCTACCGACCTGGCAGAATCAGTCTTCGACCTCTTATCCGGGATTGAATTTATGAGGACTGAGGGAACAGCCTCAGCAGGGCTTGTAGGTCACTCCTTTGGCGGAGCTGTGGTCATTCAGGCTGGAGCATCATCCGATCTCGTCAAGACAGTGGTCACCCTGGCCACCCAAGGCTACGGCGCAGATGCAGTATCCAGGTTTAGGCCGGATACGTCTATACTCATCATACATGGAAAGAAAGACACAGTTCTGACGCCTCGTTGTTCTTCAGCCGCCTATGATATGGCCCACGAGCCCAAGCAGATAAAGCTCTATGAGGGGGCGGGGCATGGTCTGGATGAAGTAGCAGAGGAGGTTCATGGAGAGGTTCTGAGCTGGATTCTGAGATGGCTGAAGTAGCGAAGATTTAAATGGGGTTCTATTCTGTATTTTAAAGGCGTGCCGCCAGCCCCCTCTCCCTGATTTTAATGCAGGGCTGATTAAGCAAGCCTAGGCCGAATGCCTCCTGCATAGGAAGGTTAATCTAAAATGCCCTCACACATCTGTCCATAAAATGCCAAGAGGTTGGACCGTTAAATTGTGGATGCTCATCCTGTGCCTGGCAGCTCTATGGACTGCATGTGAGAGCTCATCGAATACAGTTTGCGCTGCAACGGACGCTCTGGAAGGACCGGCCATGGGCGGCATTTATGCGCCCAAATATCATAACTTCGAGAATGGCACAGTCCCTTATGCCTCTGATGGCGCCAAGCAAGAGCCCCTTATGATTCGTCCCTTCAGTCTCAGTCCATCAGCCAGAGCAAGGCTGATAAATAGCGGCTCTAATACATCGAGCCAGAGTGCGTATCTCGGTGGCTGTATGAAAGCTACTCTCGATAGAATCGAAGGCGGCATTGCAGTGCTCTTGATCAGGGATGATGAGCGCATAAGGATAGATCTTCCAATCAGCCTCCTGCCTGAGGGCTCAAAAGAAGGAGATATCCTGGATATCACTATCCAGAGGGATGAGAATGCAACTGGTCAGGCCAAGACGAGGACCTCCGAGCTCATAGAGAAGCTGAAGAGAAAGAGCAGCTCTGCACGGTAGGCGTATTTTCAGAAAAGTTAAGATATGAGATGGTGAATTGCTCAGGCGATGAGTTTTCTCACCATCTTGTGGATGGCCCTGATTTTATCCTTGGCACTGCAGCAGGTGCCGGCTGCATCGGCCTATCCCGATGTTGTTACAGGAATACTTGGGATCGATGTTTTAGCCCTAGATAGATTCCTTGCAGCAAACTCTAATGCCGTTTCATTACCTGTCTCTTTATTTAGCTCCAGCAATCTTACTGCCCATATCCTGGATGTAGGCCAGGGAGACAGCATTCTAGTGCAGTTCAGAGGCAAGAATATTCTAATTGACGGCGGAGAGCGTGAGATGGGCTCCAGGGTCGGGTCGTACCTGAGGGATCATGGCGTATCCAAGATAGACCTTCTGGTGGCCACGCACCCCCATTCCGACCACATAGGAGGGCTCCTGGAGGTTCTGGATGAGTTCGATGTATTGAAAGTGCTTGATTGCGGCCAGCCCCATACCTCCAGGACATATGAGGATTTTCTGACAAGGATAGATCATAAGGAGATCCCATACCAGGTTGCTGATGCCGGACAGAGGATCGACCTTCATCCAGATATCGAGATAGAGGTTCTGTCACCTCCAGCCAGACGCCTGGGCGATGACCTCAACCAGAACTCGATTGTGCTCAGGATAGTCTATGGCAGGGTTGCCTTTCTTCTCATGGGCGATGCCGGAGTAGAGGCCGAGAAAGCGATCCTCTCATCGGGCTTTGAGATCAAGAGCGATATTCTGAAGGTGGGGCACCACGGCAGCAAATCTGCCACAGGGAGATCATTCCTGAAGAGAGTTAAGCCCAGGATGAGCATCATCTCTGCGGGACTTGGCAACTCATATGGCCATCCGGCAGCTGAGATTATCAAGCGCCTCCAGAAATCAGGCTCCCTGATATACAGAACCGATATGCAGGGGACGGTAGATGTCACCACGGATGGGACGGCCATATATATCTTGACTCAGGCTAAAGGCGGAGCTGCAAAGGCAGCCGCAGTCAGCCAGAGAGCCGAGGCATGAGCCGGCGGCAGACGCATAGATGCCGACCTTTCGGCAAACGATGGCAATGACCGCTCCTTCATTGAATACCCAGGAATGGTTCTCAGGCCGCTTTTGGCGGCTTGCACACCTTGCAGGCCTGGTATCCTGCAGACTCTGCTTCTTCTGGGGTCTGGAACCATACCTCGTTCTTCTTGCTGATCTCATTTGCCCATCTGCAGCTTGGATAATGATAGACGACCGATCCTGCAGATCCCACGTAGTTTCCGGTGGTATTTTTGGATGGCTTGGTTATCAGCGAAATATCGCTAAGCCACGTGGTATTTCCATTGTAGACCTCTTCTCTTTCAAAGGTGTTCAGGTCCAGCTTATATATCTTCGATCCATGGTCTGCATAGTAGATATATTTCGGGCTCACATACTGGATTCCCATTATGGGCCCGCTCTTATCCGTATAGATCTCGGAGTCGCTGCCGCTGACGGCATCAGGTCCGGCATCAGTTATCCTGTAAATGCTGGCGGGCCTCCGGTTCCCGCTGCTCAAGTAGAGGTTGCCGTCATCATCGAATGTGAAGCTTCCATCCCAATAGCCGGCAACATCGGTCTGCCTCATGGTGTATCCGACGCTGTAGTAAATGGCTGCCTTGCCGGTCTCGTTTAGGTAGTAGATGATGCCGTCGCCGCCAGCTCCAGTGGCATCGCTGAAGTACAGCCTGCGGACCCCATTGACAAATCTGAGCTGGAGGTCTCTTACTATGTCCTTATGGGTGAAGATGGCCTCTACAGATTTCTGGCGAGGCCTGACCTCAAATATGCTCTTGCTATTATCGTCCACGAAGTATAGATGCAAAAGGCCGTCCATGGCCAGGGCACAGATCTTGCCAGAGTCTCTGGCGAATATCTTATCCACAGTTCCCCCATCAGGATCCACAACCTTCACAGACCCCGGGTTCTCTTTTGAGTCCACAAAGGCAAGGTTTGTCGAGCCTGAGCTATTGTATGCAACTGCGGCAATTAATATTAGAAAAGTCAGGAGCGTTTTCATAGAAGTTCTCTCTCTTTTAACTATAAATTTGTTTTAAATGTTTTAAGCCTTTCTGCTTCAGGGGTCGGATATATGCCATCAATTTAGAACCTGCTGGACAATAGATTGCATATCCGGATTGAAAACAGTCACCAGTCTACTCAGCCGGCTTCAAATCTCCATGTTATTCTTTGAAGCCGGCAAAAGCCCTGAGTATAGCATGCGCAGGGAATATGGACGAAGCTTTAGCTGGCAATGAGGGCGCTCTTTGACTGCTAAAACTCTACAAGCATATGTACTTTAATCATATATTATATGCTTCAAGGGCACAATCTACTTTTCCAGTGATAATATGTAGGCAGGACACATCCACCTAAAAGTTTTTTAAGCTTAGGATAAATGTATCCTGTGGCCCCTACAATGACCACAATAAATCTAAACTTGAAGAA
>Ga0310040_1002755_pt1 | contig 10723 bp, 8 predicted proteins | sample EPASupsiteHSE623_FD_200237 | JGI IMG/M metagenome (GOLD analysis project Ga0310040, IMG submission 200237) | Bioremediated contaminated groundwater from EPA Superfund site, New Mexico - Sample HSE6-23 (v2) (version 2) | ecosystem: Environmental > Aquatic > Deep subsurface > Groundwater >... | reverse complement strand
TATTTTAATTCCGGGAACGAATCCGAAGCCGAGGAAAGTTTCGGTAAGGCGTTGACGTTTTCTCTTAACGAAAAAGAGAAACAAGATATTTATTCTTCGTTGCGTAATCTGCATATGCAGCGGGGTTTTAATTATTTTAATTCCGGGATGAAGGATGAATCTGAAAAGAGCCTAAATAAAGCCTTATTGCTGTATCCAACCCAGAAAGAGAAAAAGGGCATATACTCAGCCCTCAGGAATATATATATAACCCGGGGATTTTCCTATTTCAATTCTGGACAAGAAGGCGAGGCGGAAGAGAACTTGGTTAAGGCTCTCTCTTTGCGTCCCACCAAGAAAGAGAAGAATGATGTATGTTCCGCGCTCAGGAGTATATATATGAAACGTGGGTTTATGTATTTAAACTTGGGTGACAGGGATAAGATGAAAAGCAGTTTCAGTAAAGTTTTGTCCTTATCCCCTACGAGGGTAGAAAGAGATTATGTTAAATTGTGGCTCAAGCCTTTAAGCTTTGTCCCAATCTCGCCGGATCAGGCACCACTGCGTTATATAATTCTGCACTTTTTCATGTTTTTAGGGGACAGTGAATTTGTTGTTCGTTTGCCGTCCCTTATTTTTGGTTTGGCGGGTATACTGGTAGTCTATCTTTTGGGCAACCTTCTTTTCAATTACCCTACGGGTATCTTGAGTTCTTTTTTACTGGTTTTTTCTATGTGGCATATGCGTTATTCCGTTAGCGCGTCAGATTATACGCTTTATGCGTTCTTGTCTTCATTGAATGTTTATTTTTTCTATCGCTCATTCAATAAGCCCTCTTCATTGTCTTTGAGAATGGCGTTCATAGCCGTTTCTGTGCTTGGCCTGTATTCTTTTTACCCCATTGCCTCGGTCTTCTTGGCAGAGTTCGTGTTTTTGTGCATATTTGCTTCAGGCAAGGATAGAAATAAAGAGTTTTTATCATGGGTAATTTCATTTGTGGCTGTAACTCTTTTGTTTTTTCCAGTATTTGACAGGTTCTTTCACGGATTTACCTGGAAACAGGGTTTTGGCGATTACCGCTGGGGGTTGTCTTTAAAAGAACTTTTTCCCACGTTGGCATCCGTTTTTAACGGAATCAATAGCGCCATGCCGGTTAATTTTGTTATTTTTGCTTCCGGATTGGTTTTTGCATTTTGTTTCAGAAAAAAACACAAGGAAGCGTTATTGTTGGTTTTGGTTATTTTGATCCCGGTTGTCCTGCTTTTGCTATGTTTTTTCTTAAAAATCAATCTGGCAGAACGTTACCTTTTTTTCTTGTACCCTTTTTTTGTCATTTTATGTTCCTACGGCATAATATGCTTAAAGAACAAGTTCGTTGTTTTATTTTTATCGGCTATATTTAATGCGGCATTCATATTATCCTTTATGCCGTTTTTTGGTTTCTCGATGGATAAATATATCCCCCAGGATTATTTCAGGTGCGACGCGGATTTCCATTCTCTAAGGGAATACCTGGAGCTGAATTATCGACAAAGCGATTCGCTTGTCGTGATAAATGCTGCAGGGGTGCATGCTTTGAAATATAACCTGGATGCTGCCAATAGCTTTAAAGTTGAACGGATTCCCCCAGGTAGCTGCCAACGGTTAAAATATAGCGGAAAAGCGCTCAAAAGCGTGATCGGGCTGGATGTCTTTTGTGATTTAAAGAAAGATATAGAAGCAATTGCTAAAAAGTATCCTCGTGTCTGGATAGTAGATCTGAATATGATCCATTATTCTGACCATGGGGGCGCGATAGGAAAATGGTTATGCAGAGAGGCTAAGACAAAGGAATTCTTTACGGGGATGACGGTTTATCTGTTAGAGAATAAAAGGCTGCAGGATTGGGCGGAAAGATGAAGGAGCTGCTATATGTTGGATTAGCCGTGCTTGGCGCCAGATTCTTTAATAAGAAGAGCCCAGCGATAGTAAGCTGGTCTTTGACTGACAGGTGTGATCGGCATTGCGGATATTGCAGTCGCTGGAGGGGCCCTCAGGCTGAATTGAATACCGAGCAGGTATTTTCGGTTATTAATCAGCTGTCGGCGATGAAAGTACGCATAGTAATTTTTACCGGAGGTGAACCATTTGTTAGGCAGGATCTCAGGGAGATTATTAACTATACCCATAATAAAGGAATTTATACAATTTTGCATACCAATGCGGGGTTGCTTTCCAGTAGGTCCGGAGATATCCGTAATTTGAACAAGATAATATTTTGCCTTCTTGGCCCAGAAAAGGTAAATGACGCTTTACGGGGAGAAGGGTCTTATGATAATGTTTTATCGGGGATAAAGATTGCCAGGAGATATGGAGTAAGGCCAGGGTTATTGACTGTGCTTTGCAGGCAAAACCTTGATTCCCTTGAGCACGTACTTGAATTATGCGAAAGTTTTAATGTCCACGCTGTCTTCCAGCCCCTCGTCAGACATCTTTTGGATGAAAATAATGCCCATCTTGTTATTCCCGCCGAAGACAAGTATCGAAAAGCAGTGAATAAATTGATTTTACTAAAAAAGAAAGGCAATAGATATATAAATAATTCTTTGGTTAGTCTTAAACATCTTCTTTTATGGCCTGCTCCGATTCGCGTAAAATGCCCGGGTGGTTTTGTCTACTGCAGGATAGACGCAAAAGGCGACATTTCATATTGTGATAAGCCTGGTTGGCCGGCGGGAGGAAATGTTTTAAAAAACGGGCTAAGTCGTTCTTTTGCCAGCCTTACACCTCATTTCTGCGATTCCTGCTGGTGCGCTATGCGAGTTGAGCTTGGGCGTTGTATGGAGCTTGATTTAAACTGCCTGTGCAATTTTTTAGAAACAAGTTTGTTTTAGCCGGAGGAGTGTTTTGATATGGTTTCGGTAGTGATTCCTTTTTTTAATGAGCGTGGTAATTTAATCCCGCTTTTAAAGAAGTTGCAAGATATTCTCGGAAACGGTAAATACGATTATGAAATCATCTTTGTAGATGATGGAAGTACCGACAAAGGCAGTGAGTTGTTGGAAAAAGAGGGTGATAGAAAAGTTAAGGTTATCCATCTTAAAAAGAGATATGGGCAGACGCTGGCTACAGCGGCGGCATTTTCTCGCGCCAGAGGTGATGAAATCGTCACTATGGATGCAGATTTACAGAATGATCCGTCCGACCTCTGCCGGATGCTGGATAAATTGAGGGAAGGATATGATTTAGTTAACGGTTGGCGCGTGTTTAGAAAAGATTTTTTCTTAACGAAAACGCTTCCTTCTCTTGTAGCAAATTCCGTCATTTCCCGGATTTTCGGAGTTAAGATACATGATATAGGGTGCGCTTTCAAGGCCTATAAAAAAGAAGTTACCGATAAGCTGATTTTTTGTGGTAATATGCATAGATATATTCCACTGTTTGCTTTATTTGCGGGATTCAAAGTCACGGAAATAAAAATAAACCATTTCCCGCGTATCCATGGTAGGTCTAAATACGGTTTAAACAGGATTCCCATTGTTATTTGTGAATTGGCAAAAATCAGTTTTTACCGTTTTTTGTTGAAAAAAAGCATTTTTTGCCTAGGGAAAATAGTTCTTCCGGAAGACATTGTAAAAGAGCAGAGTTGGTAGGGTTTTGATTTGAGAATTCCCAGCTTTTGTGTAGTTTAATTTTCGTGAGATGGTAAAATGAAAGTTGCTTTAATAATTTGTCCGTTTGGCTATCTCCACATTCCTCCATACAACCTTGCTCTTCTTTCTGCTTGTTTAAAAAAAGATGGTAATGATGTTTTTTGTTTTGATTTTAACGTCAAAATACAGCGGTATAGCGAATCCAGGGTAAAGATAGGTGCACGTTGGCCAAGCGTAAACTCTTTAAACTGGTATGATAAGGGTCAGGTTTTGTCATTTATGAGGGAATATGACTATTATATAGATCTTCTCGTAGATGAAGTTCTAGAAAATGGCGTACAGGCGGTAGGCTTTAGCCTATATGATTCTTCCCGTTGGTTCAGCGAAGAGATTGCCTCTAGGATAAAAGAAAAGAACCCTTCTCTAAAAATTATATTTGGAGGTTATCCGTGTTTTAGGGAGGATTTTTCTGTGCAGATTATGACTAACCCCAGTGTCGACGCAGTTTGTTTGGGCGAGGGGGAGGTGTCTTTAGTTAACCTAATCAGGAAGCTGGGAAAAGATGGTAGATTCTCTTTTTGTCCGGGTTTTATATATAGAGAGAAAGATAATAATATTGTGAATTGCGGTAGAGAAATACCCATTTCAGATCTTGATATTACTCCTTTTTCGGATTTCTCCGATTTTGATTTAAGAATGTACGATACAGAAGGCATTGGAATTTCTACAAGTAGGGGATGTGCCAATCGTTGCTTATTTTGCGAAGAGACCATGTTTTTACGGCCTTTTCGCAGGAGGACGGCGTTGAATATCTATTCTGAACTATCCCTCCATTTTAAGAAGTATCCCGCCTTGAGATATGTATCTTTCAATGATTCGGCGATAAACGGGGATATGTCTCAATTAAGTGAACTGGTTGATCTGTTCATAAAGAACAAGCTTAATTTCTTCCAGTGGGGAGGTCAGGCAAGAATCAGAGACGGAATGGATTTTTCGTTTCTCAAGAAAATGAGAGAGGCCGGATTTTCTTTCGTCAGCTACGGTCTTGAGAGCGCTAGTCCGAGGATAGTAAAGATGATGGGGAAGAATTTCGACGTCAATCTTGCAGAGAACGTGATACGCGATACCAGCAGGGCGGGAATTCGGTCGACAGTGAACATTATAGTCGGTTTTCCTGGAGAAAAGCGGGAGGATATAGCGATAACTTTACGGTTTCTGCAGAGAAACATTGAGTTTATTGATGACATATATATTCATACATTAGTGCTCCTTCCTAGCTCCATACTTTATCGAAATAAGGAGAAGTTTGGAATTGCGGTTTCCAACTTTCATCCTGTATCTGGTTGGCATAGCCGTGATGGAAATAATAATTTTAAGTCTCGTTTAGCCCGTGCAAGATTCTTAAAAGAGGCTTTAGGAAATAAGGCAAAATTGTCCTTCGATTTAAGTTGTTAAACCCTGGAGGGTAAAATGTTGAAGAAAAACGGCAACGTGAGAATGGGGTTATTTATTCAGGTTTCTACATTCTTTATCCTGGTGGTTGTGGGAATCGTATTGTTCCTTCCTTCTGTCCCGGCTCTACCGATAGAAAAAATACTGTTTGCTTTTATGCTTACCATGCTCATTCTTAATTTTAATATGTCCTGTTTTTTTACCAGGAGCATGTTGAATATGGAGCGTCAATCCGGAGCGTTGAATTCCAGCCTTGAAAATCTCAACGCTTCATGCGTGAGCATAGACAAGCAGCTAGTTCACCTTTCCCAGGTACATACCCGGGAATTGAAGGAGACGCTGGAGCGTCAATCCGGAGCGTTGAATTCCAGCCTTGAAAATCTCAACGCTTCATGCGTGAGCATAGACAAGCAGCTAGTTCACCTTTCCCAGGTACATACCCGGGAATTGAAGGAGACGCTGGAGCAGAGGGCACAGGCTTTGGATAATGAGCTCGGTGCGATTGCTGAGCAGCTTAAACCCTTTTCACATACTCATGCGAAAATGTGGATATACTTAGAAAAGGCCACCGAGGCGTTGAAAACTTTGGAACGTGATTTGATAATTGTATCGGATGTAATGGAAAAGAATGCCAAGATTTGCCTTAAGCAAAGTAATGGTTCTTGCGGATAAGGGCGGAGATAATAATTTTAGGGGTGATATATGGGGAGTTTGACGGATAAATTATTGGGGCTTCAGCTTTACAAGGATTGGCATAGTAATTTTCCCAGGGAGCATTTGTCTCTGGAGTCGGTTTTTCCGGAGATGGTTCTATCGGAAGAACGGATAGATAAGTTGGCGCAAAGAATGAATCTTAAAGATATGCGTATTCTGGAGTTGGGGTGTCTTGAAGGAGCACATTCGCTTATAATGCAAAAACTGGGGGTAAAAGAGATTTTATCCGTGGAAGGCAGAAAGGATAATTTTTTAAAATGTTTAATCGTGAAGAATGCCTTTGGATTGGATAAATGCAGGTTTGTTCTTGGCGATCTGGAGGAAATCCTGCCGTGTCTGTCGAAACAATTTGACATTTGTTTTGCTTCAGGAATTCTGTATCACTTGGTCAATCCAATAGCCGCGTTATTCCGCATTTCTGAACTTACTACTAAAGGATTGTTCGTTTGGACGCATTATTCTACTGCGCAATCGCCCAAAGGCCCATTGTTGAAAATTGAATATAACGGCCGGGCCCACCGGGGAAAACACGTTAGAGAGAATCTGGAAGATTGTCTTTCCGGTTTGAGTAGGGATTCCTTTTGGATGCTTGAGGAGGATTTGTTCGCAGCAGTCCGGGAATGCGGATTCGGCAATATAGAAGTAATCCAGAGGGAAGTGCATAAACACGGCCCGGCAGTGACTTTTTTAGCGAGGAAATAAATGCAAGAATCGAAAGAGCTTATCGATTATTTTAGGGATTTCGAAGTTAACTTGGCGTATTATTTTTCAGAGAAATTGAACCGCCTGTTAGCAAAGCCACGTTGGATTTTTATAAGTTTAAGCCACCAGTGTACTTATAATTGTCAGATGTGCGGGGTAGTGAATATCTTGAAAGATTATCAGATTAGTACGCAGGAGGTGAAAAAGGTATTTGATGAAATATCCGGATGGGATTGGGATTTTACCGTCGTTATCACAGGAGGTGAGCCTTTTTTAAGAAGGGATGTATTTGAGATTTTTAGATATGCCAAGGAGAAGGGCATCAGGGTTGAGGCGGTAAGCAACGGTGCTTTGATTGACCAGTCTATGGCGGAAAAGATTATTTCTTCCGGATTGAGTAATATCGCCGTTTCTTTAGACGGAGCGAAAGAAGGAACGCATGATTTAATAAGGGAAAATGGCGCCTTCCGGAAAGCAACCCAAGCGATAAAGAATCTTTCTGACGCCAAGAAGAAAAGCGGGTCTGGCCCTCAGGTGTCCGTGTGGACTACAATCATGAAGGAGAATATAGGGGAGCTTTTTGACATAATAGGTTTATCCAGAAAATTGGGCGTGGAGTGTCTTGTTTATCACCCTGTAATCGTAGCCCATGAGGATATGCAGAATACTTCTCCGAACGCGCGTTTCTGGCCGGGGGAGAATGATATTGAAAGACTTACTGAGCAGGTATGCAGGATCTTGGATTATCAAAAAAAGAACGGTTTTATCGCATTCCTGCATAATCCTTTTTTTTGGGTTAAACATTTCAGGGGGGAGCTTACTAGAGAGGAATGGAAGTGTAACCCGTTTGTCTTCGTTAATATAGGTCCTGACGGGGAGGTAAGGAGTTGTGGGGCTTCCTTCGGGAATATGAAGAATATGTCCTTAGGGGAGTGTTTGAACACAAAGGAGGCTTTTCGGTCCAGAAGAGTGATGAAAGGGTGTTTGAAGCCGTGTCTGCAGACTTGCTGGGCAAATCCGGACGCCGATTCATTGATCGGTATTGTCAACAGCTTAATCCGTCAGATTAGGAATAGTCAAGCCGATAAAATAACCAAAAAAAAGATATTATCCATGGCCTTGGCAAAACTGGTTTTCTACGAGGAGATGTCGCAAAAATGCCAAACTTGAAAGAGGTAATAATTTCCATAACCAACAGATGTAACTTAAGATGCAGAATGTGTGATATCCCCTGCGGAGAGATCGACGAGTTGCCTACTTCGCGGTGGAAGGATGTTATAAAGGATGCCTGCCGGTTGGGAGCGCAAACAGTAGTGTTCAGTGGGGGGGAGCCTTTGTTAAGGGAAGACATTTATGAGTTGATCTTCTTTACGAAAGAAAACGGTTTGAGCGCCTGCGTTACCTCTAACGGTGTATTAATTGATGACCGGGTTGCCGGCAGGCTTTATGATTCAGGGGTGAACGTGGTAAATGTCTCCGTTGAAGGGACAAAGGGCACACATGATTTTTTAAGAGGAGAAGGAGGATTTGATAAGGCCATAGCCGCTTTAAAGGAGCTCAAGAAACATAAAATAGAATCTACCGTAGCCTCAACCGTATCCAAGTATAATTATGCTGATTTGCCTTATCTCCTGAAATTGGCCGGGGATAACGGGGCTACGACTGTAAGATTGCAGCCTTTTAATGTAATTTTTCTGCGTGACCTGAGGCGTAGGAAAGAGTTTTTGATAAGTAAGGCGGAAATAGCGGAAGTGAAAGAATCACTAAGAAATTTTATTGAGCTTTCCCAAAAGCATAAGATTTCCACAAACCCGTTGAATTATCTATATAAAATACCCGAATATTTATCGGGGAAGGAATTCTTTATGCAGCAGTGTGGAGCTCTTTGGTATTCCTGTCCGATAAATCCGAATGGCGACGTATTTCCCTGTTGGGTAGAGGCGAAAAACAGGCTGGTCGGTAATGTAGGGGAACAAAGCTTGTATGGAATTTGGTTATCCAAAAAGAGGTTAAAAATAATCAAAAATATCATGAAAAAGGGATGCAAGGGATGCCTTATGAGTTGTTACGATGAGGCTTTTGGAGAGGGATATTCCGGCGCGCGCGTATTCGGTAAAATCAAAAAGATTAAGAGATTCACAGACGGTAAGAAAATAATCAATAAGGTTCGGCAGTTTTTGAAGGGTGCGGTAATAAGGTTCCGATTGAGATACAAGTTTTATTCTTCTTACGGAGGTTCCTGGCAGGTTATTTTAAAGAGAAAATTATGCGGGATGTTTGGAAAAGTCGCTTCCGGCCGAAAGCGTATACAAGACAAAAGCGCGGATTTCTCTTCTGAAATAGCCTGTTTAAAGAAAAAAATAGAAAGAGAGATACACTTATTATGAAGGTCACTCTTTATATTCCCTGTTTTAATGCGGAGAAGACGATAGGCGCTTGTTTGAAAGCGGTTTTTTCACAGGAGAGGAAGGCAGATGCCGTTTTGCTCATCGATGATGGTTCTACTGATGCTACCGTAGGGATAGCTGGGAGTTACCCGTTAAGGATAATCAAGCATGAAAAAAATCAGGGACTTGCTGCGGCAAGGAATACTGCAGTCAGGAATACGGAACATGAATTTATTGCTTCTTTGGACAGCGACTGTAGCCCGGACAAAAATTGGTTGGCCAGTTTATGCAAAGCCTTTATTTCCCCGGGGATTGCCGGTTTGGGAGGTAGGCTTGAGGAGAGTAAGACTTCCAGCGTGTTGAATCTTTGGCGCTCTATGCATATGCAGCAGCACTGGGGTGATTCCAGCGAGATAAACCCCCCGTTTCTTTTTGGTTCGAACACCTTGTTTCGTAGGAAGCTCCTCGTTGAAGCGGGATTTTACAATACAGACTACAAAAATAATTATGAAGATGTAGATATGTCGAACCGGCTTCGAAAGTCTGGGTACAATCTAATTTACGAACCGCAGGCGGTTGTTTTTCACCTAAAAGAAGACAATGTTAACTCTTTGCTTAATACTTTTTGGAAATGGAATCATGCTTTTTATGTACAGGAGGGATTTTACGAAAATCCCGGAAAATTCATCGAGAAGATAAAAGACAATATTGGATTAGCCAATCGTTTTTTAAATGAGGATATCGCGAAAGACAAAAGCGAGTTGGTTTATTTGGATTTCTTGACGGCACTGCATCATTCATTCAGGGATTTCGAATATTTTAGTTCTCGGTCGACAGGTAGGGGTTTTGAGATGGAGCCTCCCTTTAAGCTATCCCTTTGGCTTTCTTTGCTTGATTTGACCTTTTTTTATCATTTCGACGGAAATAAGAAACGACTTTCTTCTCTTTTGCCGGAAAAGGATGCATCTCAACAGAATTTTCTGGCCTTAAGTCTTATCCTTTATGATTTTATAAAGAGAAAATTTACTGATAAAACTTTCAGGAAGATGTTTTACAGCCACCTGCTATCTTCCTTGTATAAAATAGAAGATAAATTGTTTTTGAAAAAGCTGTTTAATCTCCTTGAATCGCATAATGACTGGAGCATGCTGATCAAAAAGGGACAAGATAATTTGAACAGAGGATTTTTGGAGGCGTTATTGGTTAATTTAAGGAATTGGATAGAGCATTTGACAACCTCCTGTCCGGAAATAGTCAAGTTTATCGAGGTTGCAGCAAAGAAAACAGAACGGTCAATCGTGGCGTCTTAAGGAGGAGATATGAAAAAAAATACCCATAAAATGCCGATTACTATAATACTGTTGGGATTTTCTTATGTAACTGCGCTTTGTGGGTTTGGCGCGGGAGGCGTATTGATAATATCGGAATTCCGAGACGGAGATACCCTTATTTTCGGGCTGCTTGTTTTGGCGGGCGGACTAATGCTGGCAGCGTTGCTTAGGCTGGCGGCGAACATAGGGCAAATGCTTTTCGACATGAGGGTAGATATCCAGGATATTCTTAAACAAGATAATGAATTGGGTAGGGATCTGCGGATGTATCTTTGGACTCAGACAGAAGCCCTAAAACAGGGGATAACGGATATCTCTCAAATCCTTAACCGGCTCTCTATTGAGGAGAAAAAACTAAAAAAAGAACTTGCGCAGGATTTAAGAAATCAACTCCAAGTCCAGACAGAAGCCCTAAAACAGGGGATAACGGATATCTCTCAAATCCTTAACCGGCTCTCTATTGAGGAGAAAAAACTAAAAAAAGAACTTGCGCAGGATTTAAGAAATCAACTCCAAGTCCAGACAG
>Ga0310040_1002752_pt1 | contig 10736 bp, 7 predicted proteins | sample EPASupsiteHSE623_FD_200237 | JGI IMG/M metagenome (GOLD analysis project Ga0310040, IMG submission 200237) | Bioremediated contaminated groundwater from EPA Superfund site, New Mexico - Sample HSE6-23 (v2) (version 2) | ecosystem: Environmental > Aquatic > Deep subsurface > Groundwater >... | reverse complement strand
GTGAATTTAAGTGGAAAACATAACGATGAATACATATACCTAAATACGTATTTTTCAGAGGATAATTCGTTCATATTTGATCGTCAAACTTTTCAAGTATCACAAAATCAAGCCATCATCCCTAAGTATATTCAAAACCTATATGGTATAACGGTAGGTTCAAACATATACGTTAATGACGTCGCCATTGAAATTATCGATGTTTATGAAGATCAACTAGATCAATATCAATCCAGAATAACTGAAAGATTTGATGCGAACCTTGTTGGTGAAATTGTATATTCAACGGTGCCTGTATTGATGAGTAATGATGTAATCAAATCAACCGTATTCAGTAAAACCATAATCAATGATGACATAACTTTTAATCATTTAGAACAGGAAATTCAAACCCTTTCCGGACTATATACGAGCGTAAAATCAATAACATTCGACACAAACACGAACAGTTTAAGCCATAATGAAGTCATCGTCGTCATGAGTGACTTTATAGATCATGATCGAAAAGCAGTATTGAACCAACTCATAGATCAATCTATTTTGGTTCAAGATAGTTCCGATCATGATGATTTCGCATTATTTCATTATCTACAGTCAATGACCGTCAAATCCATCCTATATGTGAATGACTTAGATATTGGTTCAGTCAAAGTCATTTTTAGTGAACAATTAAAACAAAATATTTCTATGGATATTTTTCATAATCACTGGCTAGACAATGAAACGGTCATGTTACCAATCGTCGATCAACTGAACATGGATATCAGCAGAATACAACTCAATACCTATGATTATGTGCCGCATCCATTAATGTCTTTTTATTCACTCAATGCTTCAATCAAGCCATTCATGTATTTAACGACCATAATCCTATTAATAATCAGCATTTTTCTCTATTGGTTTGGATACGTTGGATGGATTAAATCCTATAAGAAACACAATTTTCTTTTCCAAAATATAGGCATATCATGGCCTTTAAGAGCATTTACACTCATGAGTCCATTACTGCTTATAACAGCACTTGGCATCACCCTTTCAGTCGTTTTAAGTAAACAGTCCATTCTTTTAAAGCCTATGAACGAAGCGTTTGGACTCACTGATCAACTCATTACTTTAACCCTGAATCCAATGTTTATCCTCGTGTGTTTATTTTCAACTGCTGTAATGGTATGTATGGGTTTTGTGTTTGTGCATATCAAAACAAGTAATTTGTTATCTATTATTAAAGAATAAAAACATCTGTTTTGAAATTTTGATCAATAAAGGAAGTGATACGTTATGGAATTCTATCCAATCAACCTGTTATATCTAGCTATATGGGTATTCAATGTGATGGCCTTTATGGTTGCTAGAAGTATCAACGATTTTTATTGTGAGGATCAGAAACAAAACAAATTCATCCAGTACTTATTCAATCATCAATGCACGATAGCCAATGTATTAAAAATGGTGCCAATATTATTAGTCTTTGGCTCTTTCGTATTGGTGATAGTTTCAATGGGTTCAAGTTTAGAAACCACTCAATGGATGATTGCTTTATACTTTGTAGTTACGATGATTAATTTGTTAGTAAATGGTCTGGGTATGACGTTATTCAAGAGAAATTAAGCCTAAAATACGAAAACGCCTCCCAAAAAAGGAGGCGTTTTAACTTGAATTTACTTTGTACTTACTTGTTTTTAGGCTGTATCAAATTTTAAACTTATGAAACAATACATTCACCAAAACCAGGATGGATGCTGCTATAAGCGAGATGGTGAATATCCCTTGTTTGATGGCTGATGTGTAATCTAGATTGATTTTATAGAAGAGCTCAACGGTAGAAAATATCGATAGTCCCGTTAATAATATCAACGAGAAATTTAAGATAAATTCAGCTCTCGCTGTACGTTGTCGATCGATTTCACTTGATAAGGAACTTAATATCTCAATTTGTTGATTGAGTCTCTTTAAACTACGTTCTTCTTGGAAGGTTGCTCTATACTTTTCAATGATATTAGAATAGATTGGGTGATTAGAAGCGTTATAGCCTTCAAGGGATGAAGATATACTCTTCAAGGCTAGCAAATACAAATTAATGGCGTTACGTTCGTTTTTTAAACCGATGAAGTTGTATTTGTTTTCACCTCTAGAACGATAGATTTTACCGATCTGATCAATATTAATGGATAAAGCTTTGATTGCAGCCCAGTTGGCTAATACCATTAATAAAGGGATTTTGTACTTATTGATGAAATCATTGGTAACACCATTAGTATTGTTTGATACGAATGTTGCGTGTGTATACCCTAGTGACACTTTCGCGTCATGTGTTTCCACGTATGCAATATTCGATAAATCCTCAGAACCCAAGAATAATTGATTTAAACAGTCACATTTATCTTGTTCATTTATTGAAAAGAAGTGGTTATAGATGGCGAACTGAAATGATTTATCCATCGCAATTTGATTCACCGCTTGGCTCGTAATGTAGCTTTCTGCGAATGATTTCTCATATTTATAGGCATGTGCTTTATAAGCGCTTTGTAACTGTTCGATGATTTTAATTAGTGTAGGGCGATATGCTTGTTGGTAATATCGATGCAGTAAGGAAACCACTTTCTGATAAGTCTCATTATCATAAGTATCACTATCCAAAAATACGGTAGATAAAAGCACACAGTTACCATTTTCAAAGACGAAAACTTGACTATCAGAGTAGCTTAAATATTGAAAGTCTTTGATCTTTCTAACCATCTGTTTATCCTTATTGGAAAAGGTGTTAACCAAAGTTGATAGTTTAATATCTTCTAATTGGCAAGTCAGTAAGATTTCCTTTTTACTGATGACTTCATAAGAACTGTGAGAACGAGAGAACGCGTTAAATGTATCTCTAAATTGTTGATAGTCTGCTTGGTCGTTAAATAAACCTGGATACCACTGAAGTAGTTCATCATTATTTTGTTTTAAATCATTATACATGTCATGAATGAATGCTGCCTTAACACCTTCTGTTGGTTGTAAAAAAACAGGATTCAAAAAAACATTTGTAATACCGACGCTACCCAATACCAGTGAAGCATGTTGAATATTCATATGTTTTCTCCTTGAAATGGAACGATTTCTATATAGTTAGTTTATCACATAACCAGTAGTTTTAAATGTAGAATTCAAATAAATAGAACTAACAAATGGAAAATGTTCCACAGAATTATAAATGATTAATATATATACAAAAGTTTAAAAATAGGATACAATTAAACCAATAAATTATGAGTTTTTGCATCACGATGAGGCTATTATGAAAAAGAAAAAACCAATAATCAATAAGTATTTACTGATTTTTGCAATCCTAACGGGTGCAATCCTCGCTATTTTCACAGACTTTGGACCAATCGATTGGGTATATATTATATTATTCATACCAATGCTGATACTGGCACTTCAACCAATCATCATCATCCATGAACTTGGGCATATGGTTTTAGGGCTTATGTCAGGCTATCGATTTTTAAGCTTTCGATACTTATCTTGGATCATTATAAAGGATAAAGAAGGCAAGTTTCACTTGAATCGTTATTCAATCATAGGTACAGGTGGTCAATGTTTGATGATACCACCAGATAAAGATGAACTACCCATCTTTTGGTACAACGTTGGTGGTGTCCTCTTTAATGCGATATCCATCATGCTTGCTGTATTCATGATGTTTTTGTTTAGTAATGCATTCGTCATCTATGTATCATCAGTTTTTATATTCATGAGCGTATTATTGATTGCTACCAACTGGTTACCCATCAAAGGGATTACCAATGATGGTAATAACTACCGCGAAGCTAAAAAGTACCCAGAAACTAGAATTGCTTTTAACGATATCATAAGGATGAGCATGTATTACACTTACGGCTATCGTTCTAATGAAATACTGCTTAAATCTAATCCTGCAAGTCTATCTTATGATCATACTTTACAGGCAATCATTTTGTTGTTTATGCATACGAGAAAGCTATACGCACTCGACATAGAAGGTTTTAAGCAAGGCATATTCGATATGGAAAATGCGTTTGAATCCAAACAAATCAAAATGCTTCCAGCAATGAAATTATATATATACTTCATTCGATTATTAGAAAGAAAACTGGATGACCCAATACTCACCGATAAAACACTACAGACGATATTGAAAAGATCCAAATACGAACCATTCTTCTATATCATTCGTTATGTAGAATCCACCTTACGTGGTCAGGAAGACTCAAATAAAATCAAAGAAGCCTTTTTTCAATTAGCACAAAAAAGCCACCTAAAAGGTGAGGTATTGGATTGTATCGACTTGATGGATTATTTAGACCAACACGTGTTATTTCCATCCTTTATGGACTAAAGCAATGTAATTTCAAAGCAATCCTATGAATGATCTATAAGCGATTAAAAAGGACTTTAAAACAGGATAATTTCAACACATACTTATGCACAAATAATATTGAATAATAAGGATAAAAAACGAGAGGATGACACATATGGCATTATTTCCTAGGACTTTAGGTGTCACGAACAAATTGATTGAAGATGTAGAAAAATTCTTATTCAAAACCACGATTGTGGTACAAACCATATTCTTTGGTTATTATGGATACTCCATTTATACGAATCTAAACAGTTGGATTTATCTAACCATATTCTCCATGCTTTTGGTTTTGTCTACCATCAGTTTTGTATACTACTTGATCAACCATCAAAATCGTAAAAATCGTAGTGTCAAAACAGTTAAGAAGTCATTTCGAATTTCAAAATACGTGATCAACGGGTCTATGTTGGCACTGAATATCATTGAAATTGTAAGGAATGGTGGAACTGAAATCGCGTATATGTTGTTTGCATTTTCAACACTATCCTTACTAACCCAAATCGTCGTTGAATTCATAAGAATCTTCATCAATTATTATGTGGAGCTCTATCGAATCGCTTTAGAAAAAGACGCCGAAAAATATCATAAATATTTGGATATCACCGACATCAAAGGACATTTAGTCACACTCGCGGATGTCCCTTTCGAAGCGCTTGCGAAAAAAATCGATGCCAAGAAACCTGTACTATCAGAAAAACAACTATTGGTCGAATCCTTAGGCAATCGAGTATCTGAAAAAGCCAACGAGAAGAAACGCTTAAGACGACAATCCAAAGTGGAACAACAAAAAAATGAAATTAAAGAACACCTTACGGTCATTAAAAATAAGATCTTTACTAAAAAAGAATCCAGTGATGACAAGACTTCAAATGAAAAAAAGAATAACCCTGATGTGAAGAAAAAATAAGTTTTTGAACATAAAAAGCGGATTAATATCCGTTTTTTGTTTTATTGAGGAGATTGTGAAATATATATGTAAGCAAAGTATTGTATATCATTACAACAAGTATGCCATCGTATATCCCATCTCAAAATTCGATTTTGTGACTTCACAATTTAAGCATGGTGATATTCATAGTACCTGATAATATGTGCGATCACAAACAAGGTAAAAAAATAGCGTAAGGTTATTCATGCCTTACGCTTTTTTATTGTAGGATGTTAAATTTTGAATTTGTGGAACATTAAATTAAAAGCGAATAATAGGGTCGCGAATATCAATGATATGGTAATGATGGCTTGACGAATCACCAAGTCGTAATCTAGATTGATTTTAAAGAATAACTCAACAGTAGAAAATATGGATAATGCGGTTAGTAGTATGATGGATGAGTTCAGTATAAACTCAGCTTGGACAGTTCTTTGTCGGTCAATTTCATTGGACAGTGAGGTCAAAATATCGATTTGTTGATTCAATCGTTTTACATTACGTTCTTCTTGGAATGTAAGACGATAATTCTCGATGATGTTCGAATATATTGGATGGTTGGATGCATTATATCCCTCCAATGAAGCAGAGATGCTCTTTAACGCAAGTAAGTATAAGTTTATTGCATTTCGTTCATTTTTCAAACCAAAAAAGTTGTATTTATTTTCACCACGTAATCGATATATTTGACCAATGTGTTCGAGATTAATCGATAAAGCTTTGATCGCTGCCCAGTTTGCTAGTACCATCAGTAAAGGGATTTTATAAGTGTTGACAAATGCTGTAAGGTCTTGATTACTATTTAACTTAACGAATGAAGCATGGGTATAACCTAAAGATATTTTTGCATCATGGGTTTCAATGTATTTTAAGCTCGTAGTATCTTCAGAACTTTTGAATAACTGTTCAAAACAATGACAGTCATCATTAGACCCTAGATCAAAAAAATGGTTATAAATGGCATATTGAAATGATTTTTGTAAACACAGTTGATTCACAGAATCATCAGTAATGTATTTATCAGCGAATGGTTTTTCATATTTATGTGAATACATTTTGTATGCTTGTTGTAACCTGCCAATATGTCCCAAAACAATATCCTTGTAAGCCACACTGAAGTATTTATGGAAAAGTTTACAAATTGACTCATAGGCTTTTGTATCATACGAATCTAAGAGATGAATGGTCGAAAGAACCACAGCATTACCATTTTCAAAAATGTATAACACACCATCACGATACATGTGATCAAGCAGTGAAGGTATTTCTTTTACCAGTTTTTTTTCTTCCTGGGTAAAGGATGATTTTAGGGAACTTAATCTAACCTCTGATAAACTACAAGTCAGTAATACTTCCTTTTTACTGATGATTTCGTATGAACTATGAGATCTAGAAAATCTGTTGTGTAATTCACGTAAATCATCGTATTTTGAGTTGCCATTGAATAAACCCAAATACCACTCATCAGTGCTTGTACCAACTGCTCTTAACGCTTGATAGATATCATTCAAAAAACTGGATTTTACACCTTCTTTGGATTGTAAATAGACAGGGTTAAGAAAAACATTGGTAATGCCAACACTGCCTAAAACAAGTGAAGCCTGTTTAATGTTCATAGTTTTCTCCCTATAATGTAACGTTTTGATATTTAATATTTTACCATAACCAAATTTGTATGAATATATGTCTCAATAAAAAATACGAAACGAATAGTTTTTGGAATCGTACCAAAACAAATTTATATAAAATTATTTTTATCATATCTAAATACATTCGTAATTTATTTATTCTAATACCATCAAGCAATTCGTCTAAAAAAATTCACATATATAATAAGAAAAATGTAATTAATTTCAAAAAAAAAAAATATTTTTTATAATAACGGACAAATTTTCGTTTTTTTTCGTTTTATTAGATGTAGAGTATATACAAATATATTCCGTATACATAAAATATAGTTAATCAATTTAGTTCAGTGCATTGACTACTAGTGTAGTTCAATAAAAAATAAAAAGGAGAAGAAATGAAAAAAATAATAATTTTAATTGCGTTAATGATTAGCATTTCATTCATGGGGAGATCAAGTATTAATGCAGCTACCCCGTCAGTAGGTACTCAGTATACATCCTACTTAACACAAACACCTGTGAACTCGCTTTTTGGAACAGCTTCTCGAATACAAAGTGGTATTGGATCTAAAAAGAAGGTAGTAAGCAGTCAAGGATGGTTGTTTTATGATACAAAACATGAAGATATTAATGACAAAATGTTTGCAGTGTACAAATTCTCAAATCCTGCCAATGCGAGAATTAGGAAACTACTCAACACGAACATCTTTTTAACACAAGGTTCAACATATTCACATTCTGTTTCTTTTACTCAAGGGCATACTTATACTTATGAAGTTCAAATGGCAACAGAACTTTCAATTAGGTATGGGAACAGTCTAGAATTATCTGCAGGAGGACTTGATTATGGTGCAATTAGTTTAAGCGGTAAAGCAACCACTTATGCTGAGGTCGAATCTAAAATTTCAACCTCAGTCACTCTAAATGAAACATATACATATTCCACCACAGAAACACATTCACATTCAGTGACTGCACCTGTTAGTTCTTATTATGTATACGAAGAAAGAGGAAATTTCGATGTATATGTCATTCAAATATATGAAGCGATTTACTCTGTCACATCAACTAAACATAAGAATTGGGCTGGTTATACTTGGACTGAATACGATTATCAAGTTGTTGGATACAAACTACTTGAACAAAATGTATACTATAATTATATTGATGACACACTGACTAGAGGATTCTTCAGATATATGTTATTATCAAATGGTAAATATTCATACAATGATATAAAAACATATGGGATTACTTACTTATAATTAGGTGAATAAAATGATTGAACTACGCAATATTACTAAAGTCTTCCATGACTCAAAGAAAAGAAAAGTGAATGCACTGAATAACATCAACCTTACATTTTCAAATCAAGGTTTTTACTCCATTGTCGGTAAGTCAGGCAGCGGAAAATCTACTTTACTAAATATTCTATCTGGGTTAATAAAACCCAGTGAAGGTGATTATTCGATTTTTGGCGTGAATACCAATACATTTAATGAACAGAATTGGGCTGATATTAGAAGAACAACCCTATCCTATGTATTCCAAGAGCATAACCTTATTGATCATTTAACCGTTGTGGAAAACTTATCGATTCCATTAATGAATAAAAAAGTGAATCATGATAAAATCCAACATAAGATTATTGAAACCCTAACTCAATTTGATCTCGACTCATTAAAAGATCAAATGTGTATGAATTTATCTGGTGGGGAGAAACAACGTATCGCAATTATACGCTCATTATTATCTGAAAGCCTCATATTGATAGCTGATGAACCCACAAGTGCTTTGGATGAAATCAATACAACACTTGTTTATGACTTGTTAAAAGAAGTTTCTAAAACGCGTTTGGTGATTGTCGTGACACATGATATGGAAATGACGAATCGCTATTCAGATGTCATCATTCAATTAAATTATGGCAATGTCGTATCTAATAACCCACCTATTACAATCCCATTACAAAATCAAAGAAGTGTATCCAATCCAAAACTTCACTTTAACAAAATTTATGTGCTATCTCGCTTTTTTAATCGAGGACAATGGGTTATGAATGTATTTATGATTCTATTTATAAGCATTGGAATGACTTTACTCTCATCTACTTTCGCAATTACTCAATTTAATGAGAATAATTTTGATTATCATATTATCAAGGATAAAGTGGACCTGAATTTCATTTCAACTTCAAACATTCATTTTTATACGAATGACTTAACTTCGGATATGAATTTAAATGACATTTTACCCGATTTGATGACATATAAAGCCTATAACAAAGTTTCTGCGTTTCATTCTGGCTTGTTTCATGATAACCTATCCAACACTCGTCTGTTTACTACCATTGTTATAAAACCTTTAGAGGACGATTATATCGAAATAACAGACTATCAAGCAAACATACTAAAAGAAGCAGGCATTGTTACTTATAATCGTGTTGATGAGTTGAATGGAACGACACTCTCTATATATGGGATTACTTTGACCATTTTGGATGTGATACATACTCAATATGATTTAAATAATATTATTCCCTATGATATTGAAGTGAAGTACGATGTTCTAAGTATCAATGAAAACACATTGAACAAACTCATTTACTACACTTATCCCAAACTTATTAATGACGCTGAGGATACTATACAAGCACTACATCCATACACACTAGAAAGGATGACATATGGTGCATATATTGGATCCAATCAACTCAGTAACTTAGATATCGTTGTTGACATAACCACATTACAGCGATGGTTGAATATCACATTTGATAGTCCAGAAGATGCGATACCTTATTTCGATTCGTATATTACGATTGATTTGATGATTGATAACCAAGTAATCAGTCAAACTTATCAATTGAAAGGTGTAGTTTTCACGGATATGCCAAGCGTCTACTTTAGCGAAACAACCTATCATGATTATTTTTATGAGTCATCCAATTTTGATCAAATGACGTCGACACAAGCATTTAAAGTCAATAATTATGATGATTTTATTAATATCAAATCTCATTTAGAAAATAATCAAATGTATATTCTTAATGCCTATTCAAGGGATGCTTATTATGCAAAATCATTCATCATGTCTATCATCCAAATATTTACAGCATTAGTCATTTTTTCATTTGTGATGGTTTCACTATTAATCTATTTTTTCACCTATGTATACTTTAAACAAAATCGATTTAATTATGGCATCCTTTTATCTATGGGATATGAAAGGAAGACGACACTGTACATTGGAATTGTCCAAATAATCCGAAACATTGTTATTTCATTCATAATCAGTACGCTAAGTGCATCTATAATTATTTATATTTTTAATCAAGGTTATCAATCGGATTTAAATATCCAAATGAACATTATCACATTTAGTTTATACCCATATCTAGTGACTATTCTTTTTTCTATCATTGTTTCTGTATTTGGAATTCTAACGGTATATCAATTCATTAGAAAAATAGACATTATCCAACTTTTAAAATAGATAGATGGGATTTAAATCAACATATACCCTTTAAATAATATTCGAATGTTTTTCGTAATAAAGAGTTTTAGATAGATGCTAAATCTATCTTTTTCTTTTATACTAATAGTAGGAGATGATGCATCATGCCATTTGAAATTCTAAGAAATGATCTATTAACCATGAACGTAGACGCGATTGTCAATTCTACCAGTTCAGAACCCTTCATATTTGGCGGATTGGATGCGAAAATCCACCAAATGGCTGGACCTGAACTTTTAAAAGAACGTACCAAATACGGTTCTTTGAAACTGTCTTA
>Ga0310040_1002744_pt1 | contig 10746 bp, 10 predicted proteins | sample EPASupsiteHSE623_FD_200237 | JGI IMG/M metagenome (GOLD analysis project Ga0310040, IMG submission 200237) | Bioremediated contaminated groundwater from EPA Superfund site, New Mexico - Sample HSE6-23 (v2) (version 2) | ecosystem: Environmental > Aquatic > Deep subsurface > Groundwater >... | reverse complement strand
CTTACAGGATATAATATTATTATGAGGTAGGGATAATAGTATAGGACAGTCAGGTGGATTGCCACAATTTATAAATCGGAACCCCGCGATTGTATATATCTCAGTGTGGGTTATCGATAACCACAAAAACAACTAAAATGAGGTTATTTAATGGGACAGGGTAAATTTGCAGCCAGAAAGATGGTTCGGGACTCAAATAAGTTCCGGTGGGCAGACAAGAACTACGCCCGCCGTGAGCTCAATCTTGATGTGAAGTCAGACCCGTGTGAGGGCGCTCCACAGGCAAGAGGTATCGTGCTGGAGAAGGTCGGTGTTGAGGCAAAACAGCCCAACTCAGCTATCCGTAAGTGCGTGCGCGTGCAGTTGATCAAGAACGGACGCCAGGTCACCGCGTTTGCGGTTGGCGACGGTGCAATCAACTTCATCGATGAGCACGACGAAGTCGAGATCGAAGGCATCGGCGGTCGTCTCGGTCGTTCCATGGGAGATATCCCTGGAGTCCGTTACGTGGTTACCAAAGTGAATAATGTCTGCCTCCATGAAATGGTCATTGGCAGGAAAGAGAAACCGCGCAGGTGATTGAGATGACAGAAACCGAAGCTAAGAGCGCAGGACAGAAACTGCTGTTCAACAAATGGGATGTTGTCGAAGTCAAAGTTACCGACCCCAGCCTTATACGCTATGTGACTCTCACCGCCCAGATCATCCCCCACTCCTGCGGCAAGTTCTCCCGCCAGGAATTTGGCAAGAGCAACATGATGATTGTAGAGCGGCTTATCAACCGCCTCATGCAGACCGAGAATAATACCGGAAAGAAGCAGCTGGCAATCCGGATCGTGCGGGATGCATTTGAGATCATCAACAAGAAGACCAAGCGCAACCCCGTCGAAGTTCTGGTTGAGGCAATCGCCAACGCCGGTCCCCGGGAAGAGACCGTCCGCCTGAAATACGGTGGTATCAACGTCCCGAAGTCGGTTGACACCGCCCCCATGCGCAGGGTCGACACAGCCATTGGTTTCCTTGCAGAAGCAACCCTGAAGGGATCCAGCACCAGCAAGAAGAGCGCAAGTGCAGTCCTTGCCGATGAACTCATCGCCGCCTCAAAGGGCGACATGAAGTGTTTCTCGGTAGGGAAAAAGGAAGAACGCGAGCGCATTGCAAAATCCGCCCGTTAAATATCTTTTTTTGAGGTTATTTTTATGGTCCGCGGCAAAAAATCGGTTGAGCGCGTAACTGAGCTCATGAAGGATCCGAAGCATATTCGGAACATCGGTATTGTAGCACACATCGATCACGGTAAGACGACTCTTTCTGACAACCTGCTGTCAGGTGCAGGTATCATCTCTGAGGAGCTTGCAGGAAAGCAGCTCTTCATGGACTCAGATCCGGAAGAGCAGGCCCGGGGTATCACTATCGACGCTTCGAACGTCTCGATGGTGCACGAATATGAAGGTCAGGATTACCTGATCAACATGATCGATACGCCCGGTCACGTTGACTTCGGTGGCGACGTCACCCGTGCGATGCGTGCGGTCGACGGAGCGGTTGTCCTCGTGGACGCAGTCGAGGGCACCATGCCCCAGACCGAGACCGTGCTCCGGCAGGCCCTCAAGGAGGGAGTCCGTCCCGTTCTCTTCATCAACAAGGTCGACCGGCTCGTCAACGAGCTGAAAGTCGATGAGATGGAGATGCAGATCCGCCTCGGCAAGGTTATCGATAAGGTCAACAAGCTCATCAAGGGGATGAACGAGGAAGCCTACAACAGCGGCTGGAAACTTGATGCCGGTGCAGGTACGGTTGCCTTTGGGTCTGCGCTCTATAACTGGGCAGTTTCGGTACCCTTCATGAAGAAGAGCGGAATCTCTTTTAAAATTGTTTTCGATAAGTGCCGTGCAGGCGACATGAAATACCTGGCAAAGAACAGTCCGCTATCAGATGTTCTTCTGGATATCGTGGTTCATCAGCTGCCAAACCCCCTTGAAGCCCAGAAGCGCCGTATCCCGATCATCTGGCACGGCGATAAGGAGTCCAAGGAAGGAAAGTCGATGATCAGCTGCGATCCCAAAGGTGCTGTCGCGATGATGGTCACCGATATCTCCTTCGATCCCCACGCCGGCGAAGTCGCCACCGGGCGCCTCTTCTCAGGGTCCCTCAAGCGCGGCGATACCCTCTATGTGATGGGTTCGGCATTGAAAGAGAACCGCCTCCAGCAGGTCGGTATCTTCATGGGTCCCAAGCGTGTCGAAGTCGAGGAGATCGTTGCCGGGAACATCGCCGCAGTCACTGGTCTCAAGGACGCAATTGTCGGATCTACGGTCAGCTCCCTCATGGAAGTTACGCCGTTTGAATCCCTCAAGCACTACAGCGAACCCGTCATGACCGTTGCCGTCGAGGCAAAGAACATGAAGGATCTGCCCAAGCTTGTCGAAGTGCTCCGGCAGGTTGCCAAGGAAGACCCCACCCTTGTCATCTCCATCAATGAAGAGACCGGCGAGCACCTGATTGCCGGTATGGGAGAACTCCACCTTGAGATCATCACGGGCCGTATCAAGCGCGACAAGGGTGTGGAAATTATTACTTCCCCGCCGATCGTGGTTTATCGTGAAACTGTTACCGGCACCGTCGAGAACGTAGAAGGCAAGTCCCCGAACCGGCACAACCGCTTCTACTTTACCCTCTCTCCCCTTCCCGATGAGATCGTCAACCTGATCAAGACTGGCGAAGTCTCCATGAACCAGCAGATGCTGGAGCGCCGTGACGTGCTCATCAAGGCCGGCATGGAAAAGGACGAGGCAAAGAGTGTCAAGATGATCAAGGGTACGAACATGCTCATTGACGCGACCAAGGGTATCCAGTACCTCAACGAGACCATGGAACTGGTCATCGAAGGTATCCACGAAGCACTTGCCGGTGGCCCGCTCGCTGACGAGCCTGTCCAGAACCTGAAGATGGTTCTTACCGATGTCAAGCTCCACGAGGACGCAATCCACCGTGGCCCTGCACAGGTCATCCCTGCAGTCCGTGGCGCAATCAAGGGCGGCCTGCTGCTTGCCGGTGACTCGCTCCTCGAACCCGTCCAGAAGATCCAGATCACGGTCCCGATGGACCAGATGGGTGCGGCAACCTCCCAGATCCAGGGACGTCGCGGCCAGGTCTTCGATATGACCAGCGAAGGCGACACGATAACCGTTGCCGGTAAGGCTCCGGTCGCTGAGCTCTTCGGGTTTGCCGGTGATATCCGGTCTGCGACTGAAGGTCGTGCCATGTGGAACACGGAGTTTATCGGATTTGAACTCGTGCCCAACAACATGGTCAAGGAAGTCGTTGTGACAATCCGCAAGCGCAAGGGCTTAAAAGAGCAGATGCCTACGCCGAGCGATTACCTCTCGGTATAATCTTTTACCCAATTACCCAGTCCCATTTTTCAATATTTTTTCCGACGTGAATTTTTCACGCTTTCTACCGAAATGGTAAACATGCTTTCCGCCCTATCTGTATGACAATGGCTGATGAAAGCAAACTGAAAATTGTCATTTTCGGTGCATTTGGGGCAGGGAAAACCACCCTGATCAAAACATTGGATCCTGAATCGAAACATATCGAGGCGAACTGTGCGGGAGGTACCACAACCGTTGCGCTTGACTTCGGGCGTCTCCGGAACAACGGGTGCAATATCCATATCTACGGGACCCCCGGGCAGGAGCGGTTTGAGTTTGCCCGGGAGATCATTGCAAAAGGCATGGACGGGGCAATCCTGCTCGTGGATGTGACAAGCCCGCTGGATGAGTTCTCCCGCCACCTTTCTGGTTCCCTGCAGGGGGCAAAGGTGCCTTTTGTGGTGTTCCTGAACAAGTGCGACAGAGAAGGGGCAAACCCGGATGCGTTTACCGGCCAGTTTGGTGTATCAGAAGTCCGGAAGGTTTCTGCCCGGGACCGGCAGCAGTCTTTGGATGCACTGCTGCGGTTTGCCGGAACGCTGGTGCCGCGCCCGAACGGGCGGAACCGTGGCTGATCTTATTTTTTCTGCACTGCACCACATCGCACCAATATCTGCACCAAACAACATAATTCAGAAAAATGGAGATTTTCTGGCAAACTATAGATCAGCTCATTTTTTTACCGGATTTTGCCTGGAAAAAATAAATCGAACCTTGATTAAAAAATATAAACCAGACTTTGATTTTATTTTTTCAACCAGACTCTGCTTGAAAAAAAATAATCAGACTTCACCCAAAAAATTTCAATCACACTTTGATTTGTAATTTTCAACCACACCTTGCCTGAAAAAAATAAATCAGACCCTGCTCAATAATTTTCAATCAACCCCTCAGCCCCTGCTTGAAAATCATTCGCAGATCAACCAGACTCTGCTTGAAAATAAAAAAACGCGATCCGTTTCTGATTCTGTAAACCAAAATGGAGAAAAACCGATCAATACCTCCGACGTGAACCCGCTCCGGCATCTCACCCAGGCAGTACCTCCGGCCACTCAGCCGGATCAAACGGACCCTGCTCAAAATTTTTCAATCGGGTACGCGATCGCGATTGAAAATCATTTCCGGATCAACCAGACTCTGCTTGAAAAATTCCAGCCAGACTTTGATTTCATTTTTTTAACCAGACTTTGCTAAAAAAAAAATAATCGGACCATGCTCAAAAAATTTCAATCACACTTTGATTTTATTTTTTCAACCAGACTTTGCTTGAAAAAAATAAATCTGACTTTGATTAAAAAATGAAAACCAGACTTTGATTTTTATTTTTGAATCGAACCTTGATTCAAAAAAAAGATCTTCCGGCCGGAAAAACCCGAAAAACCCGGCCCCGCAGGGAAATGCTAGTGCACCAGATCGCGGAACTCGTTGGTGCAGTCCGGAGCGTTTATGCACCAAAATCCAGATGGAAGAGATCAGTTTTGTCCGCTCATGCACCTGCTGGCCCGAATAACCTCCCGGTCAAGAGTCAGTAGAACCAGAACAAGCCCCACTCAAAACCCGGAACCGACACAAATTTTTGCAAAGCAAAAACGTCGCCCGGTAACAGAAAAAAAGAAAATTCTTCAGACCATCACGGCACGGATGATCTTCACATCCTTGGCCGGGCGATCGCCACGCAGGGTCTTGGTCTTGCCGATCTTATCGACAACATCCATACCTTCCACTACTTTCCCAAAGACCGGGTGTTTGTCGTCAAGGAAGTTGTTGTTGACAAGGTTGATGAAGAACTGCGATCCGCCGGTGTTGGGGCCGGCATTTGCCATCGAGATGGTGCCGCGGTTGTTCCGGTTGGCCGGCCCGAACTCATCCTTGATCGCGTACCCGGGCCCGCCCATACCGGTTCCCTGCGGGCAACCGGCCTGCAGCATGAACCCATCGATAACCCGGTGGAAGATAATGCCATCATAGAAGCCTTTTTTCACAAGCGTTTCAAAATTGCCCGCAGTAACGGGCATAGCGGGATCGAGCGCAATGGTGATGTTACCCATGTTCGTCTCGAGCCGCACGGAATTTCCTGCTGGTGCTGTCATGATATGCTGCAATAGTATTGGATCCGGTGATTCTTCTGTGTTGCGAATGTCCGCACTGTGCGGGCAGGAAAAAAAGGAGATCAGATCATGACCGCTTTTATGATCGTCACGTTTTGGAGCGGACGGTTTTCCTGTCCCCCGGAAGTCGGCACTTTGGCGATCTTATCGGCAACGTCCATACCTTCCACGACTTTGCCAAAGACCGGGTGCATGGTGTCAAGATAATTATTGTCGACCAGATTGATGAAGAACTGCGACCCGCCGGTGTTGGGTCCGGCATTTGCCATTGCAATGGTTCCCCGGTTGTTCTGGTTGTTTGTCCCGAACTCATCAGCGATCAGGTAACCCGGGCCACCGCGGCCGGTACCGGTCGGGTCGCCACCCTGGAGCATAAACCCGTCAATGACCCGGTGGAAAATTACATTGTTGTAGAATCCTTTGTTCACGAGCGTCTCGAAGTTGCCCGTGGTGATGGGCATAGCAGGGTCGAGCGCGATAACGATATCTCCCATATTTGTCGAAAGCCGGGCCCGTTTCCAGGACTCGGTGGAGATTGTGGCAGGCACGGTCATGGTGGGCGTGGCTGTAACTGTTGTTATTACGGGAGATACCGGAATAGTCCCGGTTGCCGCTTCTGTCCTGATTGTTGATGCCGGTTGCTGGGTGCATCCCGCAGCAAGAAGAAATACTGCAACGAGGACGCATACCAGCAGTGCGGTGCGCACTGGTGATGACATAGTAAGAATTTGGAATGATAAGAAAAAAGAAGTTGCGGGACAGCAGCCCCGTTTTATTGCAGGTCTTTACTCATCCTTCTTCGAGGTACTGCGCCCGAACAAGAAGATCGCGCCAATAGCAAGGATCATTGAGACGATCCCTGTCAGGAGGATCCATCCCCCGCGGGAAGTGTAATCATTGTAATCCGTTGCGGGCACATCGATTGCAAGCACCGCATAGGTGTTCCCGGTCGAATCCAGAACATTGTCATCGATGGGAGCATACGCGGTCATGAACGATCCGTATTTGGTAGTGTAAGGTTGTTCAGATGTCGTCGGGCCGGAAAGGGCGAGCAGAATATCCATTTTTGGCGCTGTTGACACTTCACCTATCTTTGCAGAGCCCTGGGGATCCTGGAGATAGAGATCGTCTACCAGGAATGTTACGGTCTGGTCGGGATTGACTTTGAGGATATAGGCATTGAGGAGGTTATCATCCATACTGCGCATTGAGCGCAGTTTCTGCACTATGGCCTTATAATGTTCCGACCCCTCATCACCGGGCTTGATTCCAGCAAGATCCCTGGGCGATATCTGGGTTGCCATCACGCTTACCGTGGATTCCATGCCCTGCTTGACCGAGTTCTGCAGGGCAGTGTTCTGGTTATTGTATGCGAGCAGGGTGAACGATCCTATGATTAGAATGACAAGGATCGAACTGATGAGGATCTTTTTTGATTGCACGAATGAGCAGATCATGGGCGTAACCTCCTTGTTGCGATACCAATCGCAAGAATTGCAGTGCAACCCGCGATCAGCGTCAGGATCGAGGGGGCGGATTTCGGGGTGGGTGCAGGAGCAGGCTGCATGCTGATGGCAAGCGGGGTCACCTGCCCGGCGGTTACCGATGCGATCGTGGAGTAATCAACATAGTTCGTGTATTTGAGCAGTACCTGGTGGTCACCCGGGGTAATGCCATCCAGTGTTGCCGGGGTATATCCCTTGAACAGGTTGTCGATGTAGACTTCAGCGCCGGTTGGCGTGGAGACGATGTTGAATCCACCGGTGGCCGGTACCGGTGTAGGGTTTGGTGCGACCGGTTTCAGGACAGCATTGATTGAGTTGACGACATTGGGCTGGATATACACAGTGTTCATCCATTCGTTATACCCGGGTGCAGTGACCTTGAAGATGTGGTTTCCGTTGGGGATGTTGTAGAGGGTGAGTGTACCCGACGGGGGGATCTGTCCCTGGGCATTGCTGTCCATGAAAACACTCGCACCGGGCATGGACGTTATGGCAACCGTACCATATACTGCCGGGGACATATCCGCGTTCAGTTTCTGGTTGGTGTTGGCATTGACGTAGAGTGTCACGGGAAAGTCATTGTAGCCGGGAAGGGTGAGCCGGAATGAGTGGCTGCCCGGGTACAGGGTCACGGTCATCGGGGCCTTGCCCTGGTACGTGCCATCGACGTAGATCGATGCATGGTCGGGATTTGAGGTTACTGACACCGTCCCGGTACTACGGGGCGCAGGAGGAGATAACTGGAGGTTCGGGTAATAGGTGGCAGTCTGCCCGGAGTACACGGTAATCAGCTGGGTATCCGATGTGTACCCGGAGAGCGACGCTTTCATGGAATAGGTACTCGGAATGAGGTTGGGAAGCGTAATCGGTGAATATCCCTGGAAGTTACCGTTCATGTAGATCGCTGCACCGGCAGGACTTGACTGGACATAGATTGCGCCATTCTGGATTGGAGGAACAGTGGTCTGGGTCGGGATTGGGTTGATGGTTGAATAGACTGCAACATGCTCGCCACTCTCCGGCATGCGGGAGAGCGGACCTGACCATGTGGTGTAACCGGATTTTGATACCGAGACGGTCCTGACCGGTGAACCCGTCGGGGATACCGCTACCGAGAGAACGCCGCCGGCGATAATACCCTGCGGGACACTATCGAAATAGACGGTGGCGCCATCGACATTGCAATAAGTATCGATCCATCCTTTCCCCCCGCCAACCTGGGTGGGTTCAATCGTGATGGTGACCGTTGGCAAGAGCGTGGGGGGCCGGGTGGTGGGCTGGGTGACAAACGTCGGCATTGTGGTTGGTTCCGTGGTGGGCACCTTAGTGGGAACCGTTGTTGGCACCGTAGTGGGCTGGGTGACAAATGTCGGCATTTCTGTTGGTTCTGGTGTTGCCTTTGTTGTCACTTCGGTTACCGGGGAGGTAACATCACCGACAACAATGCTTGCAGATACCGGGAGGGTACAGATCGCACACAGAATCAGGATCAAAAGTATCACGAAGAATCGTCTTTGCATTCTATCTCTTCCTGTACTCTAATTTCAGGGAAGCGCGCTATTTATAGCATACGATTTTTTATGGATTTTATGGAAATGGAACGTGGAGAGGGTTGTAATTAAAAATTATTGACCAGCAAGCCCCGTAATAACCCGGGCGAGCCGTGAAATCCCGGTTTTTATCATCTCTTCGTCCGGGTTCGAGAAGTTCAGCCGTATGGTATCCTCCCCGCCCCCGTCCACATAGAACGGCATACCGGGAAGCACGGCGACTTTCTCTCTCACGCCCTCGTCAAAGACCTTGCGGGCGGAGATGCCGGGCGGGAGGGTTGCCGTAAGGAACATACCTCCTTCGGGAGTGGTGTGGGAGAGCCGGGGCAACTGGTCATCGAGCAGATCGCACATCATCCGGCACTTCCTGCCGTACACCCGGGTAATGTGCCGGATATGGTCATCGAGATCGTGCGTGGTCAGGTACCGGTGCAGGATCTTCTGGCAGAGGAAATTGGAATGCAGGTCTGCGGCCTGCTTGACGACATTGAACGGGGTGAGAATTGCTTCTGGTGCATAGATCCAGCCGATCCGCATGCCCGGCGCGATGATCTTGGAGAATGAACCGGAGATGACGCTCTGGTCCGGCAGGTACTTTGTTACCGGCATCCGGGGTTTTGTGTCAAAGAAGAGTTCCCCGAAAGCATCATCTTCGTAAAAGACGGTGTCGCTCGTCCGGAGTATTTCGGCAATCGCCCGGCGTTTCTCCTGCGAGTACGTCCTGCCGGACGGGTTCTGGGAATTGGGAATGCCGTAGAAAAATTTCGCGTTCGTGGTTTTGACGAACTGTTCGAACAATGCAAGATCCGGGCCATCGTCTTCCAGCGGGACGGTATCGATGACCGGTTCATAGAGGGAAAAAGCTTCGATGGCGCCGAGATACCCGGGCCGCTCCATGCCGACATGGTCGCCGGTATTGAGAAAAATCTTGGCAAAAAGGTCAAGGCACTGCTGCGAGCCGTTGACGATCTGGATATCTGCTGCGGTTGCCGGTATTCCCAGCCGGGTCCGGTATCGGTCTGCAATGTACTCCCGCAGCGGCAGGTAGCCGTCAGTAGTTGTGTACTGGAGCGCGACAGGGGCATCTTCTTCCATGACCTGTCGTGTTGCCTGTGCAATCCCCTCAGTGTCTATAAGGGCTGATGACGGGAGTCCGCCCGCAAACGAGATGATGGACGGGTTGTTCGAAACGGAAAAGAGTTCAGAGAGAAATGATACCGGTACCCGCTTGATCCTGTCTGCGAAATGAAATGACATGAAATGCTCCCGCTGTATGTACTGGTACCTGATTAGTGATTCACTACGAAAAAACCCGTGCATCCGAATGGGACTAACGTTTTTATTCCCCTGCCGGTTACCGCATAAACTTCATTTCCTGTATCCCCCAACCGGTACCGTATGACACTGACCCGTGCGGATGATGCAGCAGCCATGTTCACGAACGGTTTTTCCTGTTCGCAGGCAGTCTGCCTTGCATTTGCAGAAGATTTCGGCATCGATCACGATACGGCCCTGAAACTCTCCTGCGCTCTCGGTGGCGGGATGGCACATACGGGCAATACCTGCGGGGCGGTTACCGGTGCCCTCATGGTGATCGGTATGAAGTACGGGCGAACCCGGCTCGACGATCTGGCAGCAAAAGATAAGACCTACGAAGTAGCCAACGCCTTCATAACGGAATTCCTGCTGAGGAATCACTCGCTGAACTGTACGGACCTGATCGGGTATGACCTCTCGGATCCGGAGGCACTCGCTCTTGCACGGGAGAAAAAACTGTTTCACACGAAATGTGCAGAGTTCGTACACGATGCGGGTGAGATCCTGGAAAAGGTTCTCTGATTTTATTAAAAGGAAATCTTTGCACGGGATACCATCGTGTCACCCGGAAAAAAAGGAGAGATTTGTTGGGTCCTGCCCGGAACTGCCGGGAGGACGTTTACGCAGTGTCAGCTACTTCGATCCTGATGATCTCGGAGTTGACTGCACCCATGGTCTTGTGCAGGACTTCACAGCGGGCTGCCTGTTCCCGTTCGATGGATTCACGAATACTGGCAAGTGCTTCGCCCTGCGTGCTGCCCCGGCCAAGAGCCTCCGATAACTCAACGCACCGGGCGGTATACCCGCCGTCTGCCTGAGCATCGAGGAT
>Ga0310040_1002741_pt1 | contig 10751 bp, 8 predicted proteins | sample EPASupsiteHSE623_FD_200237 | JGI IMG/M metagenome (GOLD analysis project Ga0310040, IMG submission 200237) | Bioremediated contaminated groundwater from EPA Superfund site, New Mexico - Sample HSE6-23 (v2) (version 2) | ecosystem: Environmental > Aquatic > Deep subsurface > Groundwater >... | reverse complement strand
CATATCTGCAAGATTTGAAGTTAAAGAAGAAAAATCTATGGCAGGCACGGGAAATTGCCAAAAATTTTTAACATACTGCTGGGCAGCTCCCCATACTCCGTCTTTTACTGCAGGACACGGCGAGCCCTGCGAAGAAGGACAAGTATATGTTTCTTTTGCTGACCTTATAGGAGCCGAACCTATTCCGTCAAATCGTACTCCATTATTTGATTGTAGCATGCCCCCCACCGTTTCATTACTGCCAATCCAAATTACGTCATTGCTTAAAAAAGCATACTGAGCAAGCGATGGTATACCGTATTTTACAGTAACTGTTCTTTTAATATTTGGCTGGTCTTCTGTTTGTCCTGTTGATTGTATGGTAACAATTGTAGAACCAGTAGGAGGAGGAGTGACAACCAAGCTGAATTCCCCAATTTTTTGCTGAGTGTCAAAATCAACATAATCATGCGTATAAGTGCCGGGCTGTCCGGTTCCGTCATAATAATCATTTGGATAATGAGCCAGGTGCCATTGATAATAATTTATCCCTGCTTCAGCAACTTGAAATGCCTGTTCTCTTACAATAGATGAGCGCAATATCTGTATTTTTTGCGTAAAATCAGCAACTACAGGAAGCATCACCATTATAAAAACAGCAATTATGATTATAAGATATGTAAGTATTACTCCTTTTTGCTTATTCATCAGCAATTTTTTAATTTCCTAAATTATCTTTTAAGTTTCTTATTGCAGCTCCGGCATTAACCAAAAAAGTTCCGGTGCTATTTTCTGTTGTATGCCTGGGAATTATTAAATTTATTTTTACAAATTTTACTTCGTTAACATTAATTGGCTGTGAAAGCGGGTTGCCTGAACCGTTAAAATCTCCGTTATAATAATAAAAAACCGGAACAGACGCATTTTCTAAGCCGGATATCAAAGTAGTTACGGTCTCTGAAGCTAAGTTGTAAACCAAAGGAATTCCCGTAGGCACCACAACTCCTTTGTATAAATTATTATTTGAAAAATAATAACGTATTCTGTTAACGGCCGTACCACTGCTCCCGTAATTGGAATAAAAAATTATTTCAGAATTGCTTGCCTGGTTTACAGGATAAGAGCCGTCGTTTCCGACTGAAGCGTTTCTGATTTCATTAGTAAAACCAGATGCCACTATGCGCGCCTGGTCTATCATATCAATTGCTATCATATTTTGTTCAGGCTGGCTGAAAACATTTAAAAATAATCCTATTACAACAAATATGAGCGCAGCAAAAATAGATATTGATATTATCAATTCTATTATTGTAAACCCCTTTAAATTTATATTTTTTTGCAATTCCATTTTTAAAAATAGAAACTAATATTCCAAAGAAACTTCTAAAAATCCGTGGCCGTTAATATGAATATCGTTAATTGTTTTAGTTTGGTATCCTGGCATAGAAATTATAACTCTGTAAGTGTCTGAAACCGATAATCCGGGGAATATTGCTTGCCCCGGAGTAAAACATCCGGAAATATAATTAAAATTAGCGCTGGTTAAAACCGGCGTTTTCAAGGGGTCTTCTGTAGAAAGAAAAACTTTATATCGTATATACCGATGATTATTATTAACAGAACTTATATTAGTTCCCGGAATAGTATAAAAAGTGCTGCTTGTGCCGTCTGGCCCCGAATAATTCCATGTTAAATTATCATTATTTGTTGCAACTTGGAATTTAACGCTTGTTGCCGGGTCTTGCGAAGTCGGCTGCCAGGTTAAAGTAGTATAAGATGTTAATTCTGTTCCGGTGTCAAAAGTGGATGATGTTAAAAACCCCGAAGAAACATAATAGCTTCCGTTTTTTACCAATTCTAATCCTGATGTGGCGCTGTTAAAATTTATATTTCCGTCATCTTCAAAATATCTTGCCTCATCAATAAAGTCCTGCTGGCCCGATCCTCCAGACCAATCCTGCTGGCTCCAAACGCTTCCTCCTGTTATTTTGGTTATGCTTACTGCAGGACTATCATTTTGCAGTTCAACACTGGCTCCTTCAATTGGGCTGTTTATTGCAGAATCTTTTACTAAAACCAGTAAACTATTATCTGTTTTAGGCCCCAATATCATAGTAAAATTTTGGGTTGTGCCAGGTAAAATTGCAACCGGCTGAATGGGAGAAGTGCCATAAATCATATAATTTATTCCGGTCAAAGCAGGAGTATAATTATCCCATTCAATATTTGGAATTAAAATTTGGCCGCTTGGATTGGAAATATAATTATTATCAAATTTCAAAACATCCGGCGTTCCTATAAGTTTTGCTCCTTGCACCCGAACATCTACTCCTGATATTGGACTGCATGTCGGACCTTGCGTTTTAAAAGTTAAATTGCTTAATTGGTCAATTGAAAAGCTTATTTGCGTCACCTGGCCGTCAGAAATAGTTGCATCCGGTTTTACAGGATTTGGGTTTTGCAAGGTTATAGGATGTGTCTGGTCTGCAGAAAAACCGTTTTTTGTTGCTTCAATGTGGTAGCTGTTTGCGGAATCTGGCAACCCGACTTCAATCCAGTTTCCATTAGAATCAGCCGTCCTGGTTAAATCAATATCCGGCTCAAGCAAAGTATTTGTTATATGTATTACAGCTCCCGGAACCGGCTCTCCCACAGCATTAAAAACTTTTAAAGAAAGCGCTCCCCCGCTTCCCATGCTTTCTAAATTTTTAGGAACAATGTTTGTTAAAAAACTATTTATTGAACTAGATGCTGTATTTTTAACATAAAGTTTAACCTGTTTATAATCATTAGGCGCAGGGTCTGTGCCCTGCAAAATAGTTCCGTCTGCAGGGTCATCAATATAATTTACTACATAATAAATTTGATAATTTTTATTATCAAATGAAATGTTTAAAGCATTGGGAAGATCGGGAAGGTTGCCCGGCGGATTTCCGTTTGCAGTTCCTATTTCTGAATATGGAAGATTGTGCGCAATTTCTAAATACTGATCAGCTAATGCAGATATGGTTGTTCTCTCTCTATAATAAGCAATTCCGTTTATAATAGCTGTAAAAAGCCCAAATACGCTGGAAAACAAAATTCCAATAATAGCTATGGCCACTATTATTTCTATGAGCGTGAATCCTTTTGCGTTTTTAATTTTATTTTTAATATTAAAAATATATTAATAAATTATTTTTTACCGTATGGATTGCAACGAAGAATACATAGGCTCAATTATTGAAAAAGCAAAAAATCCTACAGCCAGGCCCAAAAAAATTAAAAGAACCGGCTCAATCATAGTTGATAATTTGGCAGTTGTTCTAATAAGCTCTTCTTCATAGAAATCCGCCAGTGTTTTTAAAACAGTAGATGTTTTTCCTGTTTCTTCTCCAACTTCTATCATTTCTATTGCTCCCACAGGAAAAATATCTTTATATGGAATTAGGGTTTTAGATAATTTTTCACCTTTTTTAATTTTTTCTAAAGATTCAATAATAGCTTTTCTAAAATAAAAATTGCCAAGGGTGCCGTATATTACATCTAATGATTTTGTAAGAGGAACGCCCGCAGACAAAAGAGAGCTTAACGAACGTATAAAAGTGGCGCAATTGCTTTTTTTAACCAAAGCCGAAATTAAAGGAATTCTTAAAAGTGTTGTGTCTGCAAGCCATTTGCCTTTTTTAGTTTTTAATCCTATCCAGCCCAAAAAAACCAAAATTATAGGAACAGCAATTAGAAAAGGCCAATTTTTTACCGAAAACTCACCAAATGCAATTAACATTTTAGTATAAAAAGGAATTTTTGCATTAACGCCCGTAAAAAAAGCGCTTAAACGGGGCAGAACAACTACTGCAACAATACCCCCCACAACCAGCATCAGCGACGTAACAATTGCAGGATAAATCATAGCTCCCTGTATTTCAGATTTTAATTTATGCTCTCTTTCCAGATGCTGGGCTAAAAGTTTTAATACGTCTTCCAACGTGCCGGACTCCTCGCCGACTTTTATCATACTTAAAAAAAACTGAGAAAAAATATCTGGATAAGAAGACAGCGCGTCAGACATGCTTTCGCCTTTATTGATTTTTTCTTTAATATTAAGCAAAGCATCTTTCAAGTTTTTATTTCTAGCCTGCAAAGATAAAACTTCAAAACTATTAACCAAAGAAAGCCCGGTTGCCACCATTACCGCCAAATTTCTTGTCATTAAAATCTTTTCGGTTACAGGAACTTTATTGCCAAAAGAAAAATTAAATAATGTTTTGACTTTTGAACCCGCTACAGCAGCCCTGACCAAAATAAGCTCTTGGTCTTTTAAGCTTTGCGAAAGCTCGTGAGTATTTTCGGCAATAAAATCTCCTTTTACGGTTTTTCCGTCAATTGTTTTTGCTGTATAAAAATATTTTGGCATGAGTGAAATTTTAAATTCTAAATTTTAAATTCTAAATTTTTTTCTATTCCATAATAACTCTTAAAACTTCTTCTATTGAGGTAGCTCCCTGGGCTGCTTTTATAAATCCGTCTTCTATCATTGTGCGCATGCCGTCGGCTATTGCCTGCTGTGAAATTTCATTTGTTGCAGATTTTTTTACAATTAAAGTTTTTATTTTTTCAGTTACCGGCAAAACTTCAAAAATTCCTATTCTTCCTTTATATCCGTCCGGGCAGTCTTTAGAACCCTTTGCGCGGAAAAAGTTAACATCTTCAATTTTATCTTTGGGACCCGCCAGCTCTTCCTTTCTTAAAATTTCTAAAATTCTGTTTAAGTCGCAATATTTAGCCAAATTTTTTAAATCAGCAGGTTTTAATTTATACGGCTCTTTTTCTTCATAAATTTTCCTTACCAGCCTTTGGGCTATAATTAAATTTAAAGTAGAAGAAATTAAAAATGGCTCTGCTTTCATGTCTATAAGCCTGGGAATTGTTCCGGCGGCTGAGGTTGTATGCAATGTAGACAAAACCAAGTGGCCGGTTAAAGCTGCATTAATTGCCAAACTTGCTGTTTCGTCATCTCTTATTTCTCCAACCATAATAATATCCGGGTCCTGCCTTACTAAAACTCTTAAGCCAGCTGCAAAAGTAAGCCCTATTTTAGAATTAACCTGGGTTTGATTAATTCTGGGCATTCTGTACTCAATAGGGTCTTCAACTGTGGAAATATTTACGTCAGGGGTATTTAATATCTCCATCATCGTATATAAAGTAGTTGTTTTACCCGAGCCCGTGGGTCCTACAACCAATATCATGCCAGACGGCCTTTCAATGTTGTCGCGCACATACTCTAGGGCATTTCCAGCCAGACCCAACCCCTCTAAAGTAGTTGCCTTTGTGTCTTCTGCCAGCAATCTCATCACAATTTTTTCTCCGTTATATACGGGCAAAACAGAAACCCTTATAGAATATTTAAAATCTTCAGTTTCAATTTTAAACCTGCCGTCCTGTGGGAGCCTATGTTCGTCAAGCTTTAAATTAGAAAGAACTTTTATTCTTGCCACAATTCCAAGAGCTGTTGATGAAGGAAGCGTCATCACAACGTGCAAAATTCCGTCAACTCTGTATCGCACAATAACTTCTTTTTCCAATGGTTCAATATGCACGTCAGAAGCTCTTTGTAAAATAGCATGCTTTAACAAAGTATCAACAACTTTTATAACAGGCAATTCTTCAGCGGCTTTTTGTAATTTTTCTTTTCCTTCAAAAATATCCGAAAAATCCTGGTCTTTTATGTGCTTTACGTTTTGCGTTTCTTCTTTAATAATGCCTTTAAACTCTGTTTCTAAGGTTTTTTGATATTGGACCAATGCGTTTTTAATTCCGGCTGAAGTTGTAAGCCGGGAAAAAATTTTTAAAGCAGGATTGGTTTTTTTTATAAATTCAATTGTTCTTAAATCTTCGGGGTCTAACATTGCCACTTCAAGCTTGTTTTCTTCTTTTCTAAAAGCAATTATATTGTGCACCCTGGCAATGGGTTCTGGAATTATTTTTAAAATCTCCACAGGTATTGTTTCTTTTTCTAAATTTATAAAAGGAATTCCCAGCAAATGGGCTTTAATTTTTATAAATTCTTCTTCGGGCAAAAGGCCTGCAGAAACCAAAATATCGCCAACCTGCCGGTTACCTTCTTTGCTGTCTAATAAAGCTTTTTCAAATTGTTTTTCTGAAACAAGCCCGGCGTCCAAAAGAAACTTTTTTAAACGTTGCGGATCAACTTTCATAAAAATATTAGTTAATTATAACATGTAAAGCATAATCAAAAAACAATATGTTTTTCACACCCTTAAACAAAAACAAACGACTCAAATATATGAGCCGTTTGTTTTGAGAAAAAAATACTATTTAGTAATAATCCCCAACTTTTTTTAGTTCTTTGTGCTTTCTTAATTTTTCCAGCGCTTTTGCCTGAATTTGCCTAATTCTTTCACGGGTTACGCCAAACTCCTCGCCGGTTTCTTCTAATGTGTGCATTACGCCGTCGTCCAAGCCAAATCGCATTCCTAAAATTTTTAATTCTCTGGGAGTAAGCTCTTCTGAGAGTTCTTTTAACCTGTCTTTTAATAATTTTCTGGCAGCTTCGGTATTTGGAGCTATCGTTTTGTCGTCTTTAATAAATTCTGCCAAAACGCTGTCTTGCTTGTCTTTATCCTCTCCAACCGGAGTTTCCAAAGACACTGCTTTCTGGGCAATTTTTCTTATATGATGCACTTTATCAACTTCCAAGCCCATTTCTGCAGCAATTTCTTCTGCCAATGGCTCTCTGCCAAGCTCCTGTAAGAGATTTTTTCTGATTTTAGTATATTTTGAAATAGTTTCTATCATATGCACAGGAATTCTAATTGTTCTTGCCTGGTCGGCCAAAGCCCTTGTTATTGATTGGCGTATCCACCAAGTGGCATAAGTTGAAAATTTATAGCCTTTTCTCCAATCAAATTTTTTAACTGCCTTAAAAAGCCCCAAATTTCCTTCTTGTATTAAATCAAGCAGGGTTAAATTTGGCGACCTGCCCACATATTTTTTAGCAATAGAAACAACCAATCTTAAATTTGCCAAAGCCAGCCTATTTTTTGCCTCTTCGTCTCCCAGTTCTATTCTTTTTGCCAGTTCTTTTTCTTCTTTGGCCGACAAAAAACTGGATTTTCCAATTTCTTTTAAATACATCTGTATAGGGTCAATTTTGCCCAGCAAAGCTTTTTTTGCCTTTTTTTCTTTTTTGGGATGTATTTGCAAAAATTCTTGCGCTTCTTTAACCTGCACTCCCCGCTCCCTGAAATTATCATAAATTTTTTCCAAACCCAAAATATCCCTTTCTATGTTTGGAAATGCATATAAAATTTCCGAAGTTGTCACAAAACCCCGCTCATCCCCTTTTTTGAAAAGAGCTTCCATTTGTTTTTGATCTAAAACAGATTTTCTTGCCTTGCCTGCCTTAATTTTAGCGGAGGCAAATTTTTTCTTTTTTTTCAAAACTTTTTTGCTCTTTTTTACGGTTTTAACTTTTTTTGTTTTTTTCTTTTTTTTATTTTTTTTCATTTAGATGAAAATTTTAATTTATTAAATTAAATTCTTTTATTAAATTATTTACTTTTTCAAAATCTTTTTGCTCTTCTGCGCTTTTTATTTCTTTAGATATGCTGGTGCGCCTGTCCCTTATATTAATATCTTTTAATTGAGCCAGACAAAGCTGAATTTCTTCGCATCCGTCTTCTTCATATTCTATTTCAGACCTCAAAGATATTATATCTAAAAAATCTTTATAACCTTGCTTTTCAATAGTGCTTGCAAAAACCGCCCTTGAATTTCCCTCTTCCGGCAAAATAATTTTTTTAATATCTTCTATAAATTTTCTTGTTTTATCGCAAAATAAATTATAATGCGGCTCTTCAATTAAATTTAAATTTTCCGGATTGTTTAAAATTGACGAAATAATTTTTTCTTCTAAAAGTTTTTTCCTACCTGCCGAAGCCTCCAGCGAAGGCGGGCTGCCTGCCTCTTTGCTAAATTCTGGTTTTAAAACTTTTCCGGCCTGGCCGGGAAAATATGCATTATCAAATTTTACTTTTTTAAATTCATCTAAAATTGCCTCTTCTCTTATATCTAACTTCTGCGATAATTTTTGCAACCAATGTGATTGTTCAATTGAGTTGGGAAGCCTTTTTATTGCCGGTAAAATTATTTTTGAAATTTCTTTTTTCCCGCTTGGCGCATTTTTATCAAAACCGGCAAGGGCAGAATCAAAATAATAATCCATTATTGATCTTGCTTTTTTAAGAGAACTCTCCCAATTTTCCGGATTTTCAAAAATAATTTCAGCAGGGTCTTTTGATTTTGAATAAGCGTCTATAACTTTTATATTAAATCCCTGAATTTCTGCCAAATTAATGCCTCTTTTTGTTGCTGAATCTCCCGCCACGTCCATATCAAAAGCCAACAGTAAATTGTCAGAATATCTTTTTAAAATATTTAAATGCTGTGAAGTTAAAGCTGTGCCCGATGAGGCAACCGTATTTTCAAAGCCTGCCTGGTGGCACATTATAACATCTGTATATCCCTCTGTCAAAACGCATTGGTTGTTTTTTCTTACAGCAAGCTTCGCGTTGTTCATTCCGTAAAGAATATTACTTTTATCGTAAAGCAATGTCTGGGGTGTATTTATATATTTTGCAATTTCTTTTTGATTTTGCTCTTTAAAAACCCTTCCGCCAAATCCCACAACCTGCGAATTCAAATCAAAAATTGGAAATATAATTCTGCCTCTAAATCTGTCATAAGGATTTTGGCTTTTTTCAGATTCTACCGCCAGCCCGGCTTTTACAATTTCTTCCCTTTTATACCCCCTGCCCACTAAAAAATCCGACAATCCCTGCCAAGTGTCCGGCGAATATCCCAGGCGCCACTTTTTTAAACTTTCTTCTTTAATGCCTCTTTTTAATAAATATTCTTTTGCCTCTTTGCCCCATGAGCTGTTCCCCAGCTGTTTTTCAAAAAAAGAGCAGGTCAAATCACAAATTTCATATAATCTCTGCCTTTCTGTCCTTAATTTTGGATTTTCTTTTTTTAATTCTACTCCGGCTTTTACAGCCAAAATTTTCAATGCGTCTCCAAACTCAACCCCCTCAATTTTCATTACAAAATCAAATATAGAGTTGCCTGCTCCGCATCCAAAACAATGCCACATTTGGCGGGCAGGACTTACAAAAAAAGAGGGCTTTTTTTCCGAATGAAAAGGACAGACGCCCCTGTAGTTAGCGCCTGTTTTTGTAAGCTTTACATAACTGCCTACAACATCTATGACGTTCAGCCTATTTTTAATTTCTTCAATTTGATTATCCATATTACATTCTATGTTCACATTTTACATCTGGGCTCACTAAATGCAAGTGTAAATGGTCTACAAGCTGGCCCCCGTCTCTGCCGACATTTATAACCAATTTGTATCCTGACAAATTTTTTTCTTCTGCTATTTTTTTTGCAACTAAAAATAATTCTCCAATCAGCTCTTTGTCAGCTTCTTCTAAATGTTTTACAGATTCAATATGTTTTTTGGGGATAACTAAAATATGAGTTTTAGCTTTTGGATTAATATCATTAAAAGCAATCAGTTCATCATTTTCAAAAACTTTAGAAGACGGAATTTCTCCTTTTGCAATTTTACAAAATATGCAATCTTCCATTATTTAACTTGGTAAGTTAAATTTATTGTTATCTGTATTTCCTGCTGGCCGGGCTGGATAACGGGAGCCGGAGCTGATTCTGGTATTCCTCCTCCCATTCCTAATTTTGAATAACTGTCGTATGCAACAGGATAATTATAGTTTTCATAAACATTAATCAGTTTGCCCAATTTTATGCCGGAAGATTCCGCTAAATTTTTAGCATTTGCTTTTGCCTGCTCAATTGCTTTTGCCCTTGCCTCTTGCTTAAACTGCTCTGGGTTGTCTATTGTAAACTGCAAATTTCCTGTAAGATTTGCTCCCGCAGAGGTAGCTTTTTGCAAAATATCTCCAACCTTGGCAAAATCCCTTATTTTAACCTGAATATTTTGGTCTAAAGTATACCCCTGAAAAATTCTGCCCGCGGCTTCTGTATAATTATAAAGCGGGTTCAAGCTATAATTTGTTGTCTGAATATCTTTGTCTTCAACGCCTGTTTCTTTTACCGCTTTAATTACAGCATTCATTTTTTCAGTATTTTTTGCAATTACCTCTTGAGTTGTAAGCCCTTGAATTGTAACTCCCAAATTAACCAAAGCAATATCGGGCTTGGCGTAAACCTTGCCTTCGCCATTTACCGTTATCTGATAAGTATTTTGCAGGTCAATCATTTTTTGCTGATAAAACATTTGTCCGGCAAAAAAAACTAAAACACCAACAACCAAAACGGCAATTACCATAAAAAACCTGTTTGACAGGTCAAATTGTTTTAAATTTTCATCCATAATATTTTTTACAGAATATAAAACAAGAAGTAAAAAAAATTAATTCTGGTTTTTTATTTTGTATTTTTTTTAATTATTTTTATTATATTTTTACTGGCAGCAATACTTTTTTGCGATTGGGCAAAAAATAACCAGTATATTTATTAATATCAAAAGAGCTAAAGAGTTTGTCCAAAGATTTCCATCAATTTTAAATAACAGCTGTACATAATATAATAGCATGTAAGAGGCCGCCTCCGGAATAGCCAAATAAATCCATTTAATTATTTTTTTATCCATAATATTTTTTGAATAATTATTTATTTTACGACCTTTATTTTAATTCAATCAATGGCGGAAGAGGTGGGATTCGAAC
>Ga0310040_1002727_pt1 | contig 10787 bp, 9 predicted proteins | sample EPASupsiteHSE623_FD_200237 | JGI IMG/M metagenome (GOLD analysis project Ga0310040, IMG submission 200237) | Bioremediated contaminated groundwater from EPA Superfund site, New Mexico - Sample HSE6-23 (v2) (version 2) | ecosystem: Environmental > Aquatic > Deep subsurface > Groundwater >... | reverse complement strand
AGCCGGCTCTGGTTCGGCTGGTGGGCGCTGGTCCCGGTTGCTCTCGCCCTTCTCTGGATGTGGTTCAATCCCCGTATCTTCCCGTCACCGCAGTCACTCAACCACTGGGCATCAAAGTCCGTGCTGGGCGAGCGGGTCTGGCTGAACCGGGATGTTGTTCCCGTACCGGTGCACCACCGCACCGCCCCCAACATCCTGTCTGCCGTCTCCGGTATTGGCATGCTCTTTGTGTTCTGGGGTGTGCTCGTCTTCGATCTCTGGCCAACGGTCTTTGGCATGGCGCTTGTCTATTGCGGAAAGCTCTGGTTCCTTGACCGGATGGCATGGCTCTGGGAAGACATGAAGGACGCAAACGACGAGTACCGGAGCTGGCGGGTTCAAGGATGAGGAATTATTTTGGCATTGAAAATTTCTGTGAAGGAAAATTTGGTTACGATTTTGGGGAGAAAAATGCCCCTGATACGCGGTTATTGAACGGGTCAATGCAGTGCAGGGATCGGGTTTTTGCAATACGGGCCGTCACAACCTCTCCTCAGAGAAGTTGACGCCGACGTATCGCCCAAAGGATAATCGATGCGCTGATGAAGACAAGGAAAAAGGTAAACCGGTAAAGAATTGCCTGGGACACTGCAATTCCCTGCGGGGAGACGAGAAAACCGCCTGCCAGGAAGAGAATGGTAACGATACAGACCGTGGGAATTGCATACAATCTCTCCGACCAGTATGACAGGACAAGGGGGATGAAATAGAGAAGCCAGACCGGCTCTCCCAGGGGAGTAATGGCATCGACCAGGTAAACTGCAAGGAGAACTACAACGACAATGATCACGATACCGAGATCCGATGAAAGGGAGTTGAGTACCTTTGTCATTGGGGATTGGTTATGGTGCCTTGACATGCATTTCTCCATCGTTTTTTCTGGAACAATTTTCCTGCAAGATATAACTATTCCGGGTTTATAGAAATTGCTTGCGATCTTTCCTATGACCGGTCATGAAGCCCGTGTTAAAAAAAACCGTGATATGGGGGCGGGCAGATTTGCCCGGGTAGGGATGATGGAGTAACCTGTACAGGTCACGCCATTTTTCTTTGTCTCAGGTTATTTTGAGCCGCTGCCCGTTTCTCATCAGGTGCACATCGTTGTCCAGTGTATACCCAAGTTCGCTGGCAAAGTCTGCGTAGCCGGCAGTCATCTTCATGTCTGCGTGGGCAGGGATGATGTGCCGGGGCTGGAGCATCTGGAGAAACTCGTAGTGGTCTTCCCGGTACGCGTGGCCGCTCACGTGCAGGTCGTCGAATATACGGGCACCGGCCATTTTGAGTTGCTGTTCGATTACGTACCGGTTCCCGATGTTCATCGGGTTCGGGATGATATTTGCCGAGAAGAGCACCTTGTCGCCCTTAGCCAGTTGGTACGGGGTATCGCCTTGTGCAAGCCGGGTCAGGATCGATCCGGGCTCGCCCTGGTGACCGGTTACGATCGGCAGGAACTGCTCCTTTCCTTCTTTCATCATCCGGCGCATCATCCGATCAACGGTTCTCCGGTTCCCGTACACGCTTGCCGTCTCAGGGAATGAAACCAGTTTCATCTGCTCGGCAGTAACGGAGTATTTCTCCATCGAGCGCCCGAGAAAGATGGGCTTCCTGCCGATCTCATGCGCACATTCTGCTATCGTTTTTACCCGGGCGATGTGGGATGAGAACGTGGATACAACGATCGCGTTCTTGTCGTCTTCGAAACTGGTGATAACGCCCCGCACGAGATCGCGGGCAATCCGCTCGCTGGGGCACCGGCCCGGGCGGTGGATATAGGTGCTCTCCACGATGAGGGCGAGCCCGCCTTCCCTGCCAAGCTGCCGGAAGCGGGCAAAATCCGGCGGCTGGCCGATGACCGGCGACCGGTCGAACTTGAAGTCACAGGCATAGACAATCGCACCGTGAGGGGTGTGGAGCACCGGCGTTACGGTGTCGATGATCGAGTGCTGCGTCCGGACGAATTCAAGAATAAGGTTCGATGAGAGCGTGTACCGCTGCCCGGCAGGGAGAGCGAAGAGCTTGTTCTTTGCATCAAATTTCTTCTCGCCGGCGATCTGCTGGCGGATCAGTTCGGTTGCATAGGGTGTTGCAATGATAGGCGCATTGTACCGGTGTGCAAGTTTTGGGATGGCACCGATATGGTCCAGGTGCCCGTGCGAGCAGACGATCGCCTTTACCGTGCCTTCGACTTTTTGCAGCACGGTGTCGTCCGGTATTGCCTTGATCTTGATTAAGTCAAGGGAATGCATCTCGTCAACTTCGGCATCCTCATGAATCATCAGCTGGTCGAGGCGGAGCCCCATGTCAAAAATGACAATTTCCTTTCCGCAGCGAACGGCAGTCATGTTCCGCCCGACTTCATCGTATCCGCCTACGGTAATAATCTCAATTTCCATTGTGTGGTGATTCTCCTGAATTTTTTTTATGGCTGGGTATTTTTGCGGGAATTCTTTTCCCGGTTTTTTTAATAACATCGCGTTATCGTGCGATTCCGTACGAATCAGCTGGATCAACTTTCGGCCAAACATCCCCCTGGTAAGGCGGGATACCTGTCCGTTTGTAAGTTCGCTTAGACATATCGGCGAAATTCCCTTAACGAACCGTTCGGATAAGTGCCCGCAACGGTATAGGGCCTCAGGGGCCGTCACCACGAGACCGTGGATCATCGGGATCCTGGACGGGCACCGGTCTCTTCTCCCGATGCCGTTTCTTCGATGATATGATTACCATCGTCCGCATGATATTCCTGCACTCCATTCCCGCGCAGGCCATTCCGGGTTACGAGAAGATACCCGGAATTGTGTCTACATTAAATCGCGGGGCTAGTTCATCAACCTTTGTTTTCCGACAGTTATTGAGCCGGTTATTTTTTTTAACTTTCCAAAGCCGGGTAAGCAGCGATTTTCCCACTCAAAAGTTCCCTTCAGGTTCCAATGGAAATCCCAAATAATCAGCCAGAAGATCGCCCATCTCGCCCCGTGCCCGGTGCTGATTGTGAAGTGAGGACATACCGGTGATCCGGTTTTAAAAAAACAGAATGTAATCGCAGCTTACCGTTTTTCTCCCTCACCAGTACCCGGACCTGCCCATGCATATATTCCGGATTATGACAGGTTTTTGGATAATTTAACAACCGTGCTACCTTACTGGCCGAACCTGAACATTCACCCTGTCGTGTCATTATTCAGACCCTGTTTACCATTTCCGTTATGCAAAATGGGACAAACACAAAGGGTTTAAAGAGTAAGCTCTATAATGAAAGTTTACTGAGTGGTGCACTTAAGGTAACTCTCAATTTCTGTTAATACTCATCGGAAATTTTTCGCACCGCTCGATCCCTGCCCTCTGACGGGCAGAGCCAACCCCAGAACCGAGGTGAAGCAATGAACCCTAAATACGTTACATCAATTTCAGAGCTCGACAACCTTGTCGGGCTCGCCCCCAAAGCGAGGGAGATGATGGAGACAGTTACCGAACTGTTCCCGTTCCGCTCCAATGAATATTATCTCTCGCTTATCGACTGGAAAGACGGGCACGACCCGCTTAAAAGGATTGTCATTCCCGATTCCCGTGAACTTAAAACCGGGGGGTCTGCCGATCCTTCGTGTGAAAAAGATTATACCAAACAACCCGGCCTGCAGCACAAATATGACCAGACCGGCCTCCTTCTCCTCACTGATGTCTGCGGCGGCATCTGCCGCTTCTGTTTCCGGAAACGCCTCTTCATGTCCTGTGAACGCGAGACCGTAAAAGACGTTGGTGACAATATCGAATATATCCGGGAGCACAAGGAAATAACAAACGTCCTGTTGACCGGGGGCGATCCTCTTACGCTCGAAACCCGGCAGCTCGAATCGGTGCTGCGCCAGCTCCGCGAGATCGAGCATGTCAATATCATACGGATCGGCAGCAAGATGCTTGCCTACAATCCCTATCGTATCCTCAATGACCCGGACCTTCTTTCCACCCTCTCGCGATACAGCATGCCCGAAAAGCGCATCTACCTGATGGCACATTTCAACCATGCCCGCGAGCTGACCTATGTATCGAGAGAAGCTGCAGAAGCGCTCCGGAAGGCCGGGGTGATGGTTGTCAGCCAGACACCCATCCTGAAAGGGATCAACGATACCCCGGAGACCCTGACTACGCTCTTTCGCCAGCTCTCGTTTGCCGGCATCTCGCCGTACTATGTCTTCCAGTGCCGCCCGACACTCGGCAACCAGTTCTTCCAAATCCCGGTCGAGCAGTCCTACGAAGTTCTCCAGAAATCCTGGCAGGCATGTTCGGGTCTTGCAAAACGTGCCCGGTTCGTCATGTCGCATGCAACCGGCAAGATCGAGATGGTGGGAAAGACCGCCGACCACGTCTTCATGCGGTACCACCAGGCAGCGGATGCTCCGGACATCGGGAAGTTCATGGTCTTCAAGAGCAACCCGGTGGCCCGGTGGTTCGATGATTACCGTCACGCGCTGACGGACTTCGAGCCGAAAAAGTTGTGGCTGCTCTAAATGGGGGTATAAGACGTGACAACAGATTCCGGCGCAGCGCAACGAGCCCGGCAGAACGATCCCCCCGATGATCATGAGTATACAATCAGGCACCTTAGCGGGCAGGTAAAAAATACCGTAAAAGACCTCGTATCCATCCTCAAAGGGCACTACCAGGGCGCAGAGACCCGGGGCGATCCGGCAGTTCTCCAGAAAACTCAGGAGCCGGCAAATGCCCCGGAGTACTGATACCAATGCAGGTTGACTCAGATATGATTCTTCCGGATGGGGAATATGTCACCGCAGAATATTCGATTACAAAAATCGATTTCGATATACCGGGAAGGAAAAAACGGAGCGTGGCCTGATGGACCCGTCTCCTGAGGTCCCGCTCCCCTATCGAATTGTTGCACTGATGCAGGAGCGGAACCGCCTCTTTGCATATCCCCTTGAGGATCTGGCAGAAGAGGTCAGGGCTACCGGGTTCCGGTGTAACCGCTGCGGGACGTGCTGCACCCAGGCGGTTAACAACCACATCTTTCTTCTGGATCGCGATATCGCTGAACTGGAAAAGATAGATCCCGCGGCCTGTGAACCCGCCCCGGACCCGGAGTTCTGCGACCAGTACGGCAGGCTGTATGTGTCGGGATATTCCCTCCGGATGAAAAATGACGGACAGGGATCCTGCTGGTTTCTGGAGAACGGGAGATGTCGGATTTATGACCGGAGGTTCTCTGTCTGCCACATCTACCCGCACATGCTGCGACGGAATGCCGATGCATCAGGACTCGTAACATGGCGGCAATTCGCCCACCCGGGGGAGCACGGGCGATATGACCCGACCCTGCCCAAAGAGGAGTGCCTTGAAACCGCCCGGATGATCAAGGAATACGAAAACGCGTTCCTCACCCAACAGATCTCATTTTTGGAAACCATTCACGAATATTTTACCCTGGATAACCTCCGGCATGATCCGGGAAAATACCAGCTGGCATTGCAGCAGTACCGGCAGGGCCGGCCGGTCGGGATATCCGTGTTTCATGCCGGGGAACTAAAGAAGAATACCGGATTGTCCGGTATGAGTGAAAAGATTGAGAACCGGTAAAGCGGGTTTTTCCTGCGGATCACATCACGACCCGCATAACAACCCCGTGGATCTTCTCCGGGGGCAGGGCATAGAACTGGATGAACGGGGGGGAATTCTTTTTTATAATCCCGTAGAGTCGCCAGATGAGTGTATCGCTAACGATATTTTCAACGCCATAGAAGATAGTCTTCTCATCGATTCCCCGCTCCTTTAACAGCCCCACCACGTTAACGATCTCCATATATCCGGCAGTTACCGTGAAAAGATGAAGGCCCGGAGCAAGAGCGGAATCGAACGTTGTGATGATGCCAAATGGTTTATCGGTGACCTTGATCGATACCAGGATATTGTTCTCGTACAGGATCTCGTTCTGGAAAAAGACCTGGGATACGTAGGGAGAAAGTTTTCTTACGTCCCCGATAAAGTAGAGCGCTGTCCCCCGAATCTTCGGGATACTCGCGTAATTCTGCTGGTAACGGGGGAGGAACTCCGCAAGCGGCGTCGGTTTGAGCATGGTGTGGAGCTTCTCCTGCCCTAATATGAACGTGACGATGATGATGAGGGGGATGGCGGCCATGAAGAACGACCAATAGGCCCCGTGGGGGATCTTCAGGAGAGTCGAAATGAAGAACAATCCGTCAATAATGATGAGTGCCCCGGAGATGATCATCTGGACGGGTTTGCGCAGGTACAGGAAGATGATCGCCATCATGATTGCGGAAATCAGCATCGAACCCGAGATGGCAAGACCATACGCGGAGGCAAGGTTTTCCGATGAGCGGAATTCGAACATCACGACCAGTACTGCGGCAAGCAGCATCCAGTTGATGGTATCGATGTAGATCTGCGATTGGAGTTCGGATGAGGTAAAATCTATTTTCATCTTCGGGAGGATGCGGGTAGTCATTCCCTGGTACACGATTGAGAACATGCCGGAGATCATGGCCTGCGATGCAATGACGGTTGCACAGATACTCAAGATGAGGAAGGGGACTAAAACGATCGGGCCGATGTGGTTGATCATCGCAAAGAGGACATTATGGGTGTTGCCAGTCTGGAGGACGTATGCATGGCAAGCCAGATGTACTGGATGGTGATGATGGTAAACAGCGTCCATGTGACCAGAGAGAGGAAGGAACAGGAAGACCAGTGCTGCGGCACATATAATCCCTGCCCCGGCCTGGAGAACCTGAAGAAAATCAATTCCCGGGTTATCGCTGCCGGGTTCCATCCCCGGATCTTTATCGGTTTTTTTCAGCGGGTCACAACCGGGTTTCATGGCAGGTTATTGGAATGAATTATTTATCTCCTTTCTGTGAGGGGAATTGAGTGTGGATTCCTTTGCCGCCCAAGCAGTTGAAAACATATAATTTCCCTTCAGATCAACAAGTTACAAATGGATGCAGCAGTAACAGTCCTCTTCCTTGGTATTCTCATATTCCTCGGCAATATCCTCTCGCGGTTCTTTACGCTCACCAAGATCCCCGATGTGCTCTTTCTTATTGCCATCGGTATCATCATCGGCCCGTTTCTCGGCCTCGTCGCCCCTTCAGCCTTCGGAGTCGTCGGACCGCTTTTTACTATGGTTACGCTCGCGATCATCCTGTTTGAAGGCGGCCTGCACATCACCCTTGAGACCTTAAAAAAGTCCATCAACGGGACGATGGCGATTACTATTGCGAATTTCGTCATCATTACCGGTATCTGTATCGGCGTCATGCACTCCTTTGCCGGGTTCACCCTGATCGAATCGTTCATGCTCGGGGCGATCCTGGGGGGTACATCGTCTGCGGTTGTCATCCCGTTCACCAATTACCTCAATATCAAAAACGATACCAAGGCGATCCTCGCCCTTGAATCGGCGATCAGCGATGTGCTCTGCATCGTTGTCCTGCTCGCCCTGCTCGATATCGTGAAGCTGGACCAGTTCAATATCGGCCACCTGGTCGGTAACCTTCTCGCTTCGTTTCTCATCGCGATCATCATTGGAGTTGCTGCCGGTGTCTGGTGGTCTTCCATATATCACCGTCTTGCCAGCATCAAGAGTGTCTTTATCACACCGGCATTCGTCTTTATCGTGTTCGGGTTTGTCAGCCTGCTCGGGTTCTCCGGAGCGATTGCTGCACTGGCGCTCGGCCTGACACTGGGAAACCTGTATTATTTCAAGGCCGAAAAGATCCTGCCGTTCCTTGGAGATGAGATCACCCAGGTCGAACTCACTCCCGTTGAAAAAGAATTTTTTGCCCAGCTGGTGTCCCTGCTCAAAACATTCTTCTTCATTTATATCGGGATCTCTATCCACTTTGGGGATATGAGTATCATTTACCTTGGCGCTGCGATTACGGTCATCATCTATCTTGCCCGTATTGCGATGGTATGGTTTACGATCCCCCGGAGTATCCCGGCATCGGATGCCGCAGTGGTATCGGTAATGGAGCCCAAGGGACTGGCGGCGGCTGTGCTCGCATCCCTCCCGTTGGGAGCGGGGATCGCCGCAGGGCAGACCATCCAGGACGTTACGTACATCATTATCTTTTTCAGTATCCTTGCCTGTTCGATCATGGTCTTCCTGCTGGAGAGGACCGCATTTGCCGGTGTATACCAGAAACTGTTCTGGATGTTTAAGAAAGAGACGGGCCCGGCCTGACTTCCCGGGTCCTGATATTTTCTTTTTTCCGGATGGTTACCAGGACTTTTTTTTATAAAAACCCGGATGAAGATGAAGTCAAATATTTCGCACCAAAGCAATGAAAATTTTGTTTTGGGAACTTAATTTCCGGCTGTGTCCGGGCATCGTTGACCAAACTCAAAATTTAACAGGAAAAGGGGGTCACTTTTTCATCATGTATGCGTGTGCCCCTTTGGTATCATGTCTGTTTTCAGGACAAAAAGGAAATATCATAAAAAATGCGTTTGCTTCTTTTCACGCCGGATTCAGCACCCGGTACAGCTCCGTAATCGCTGTCAGGGTCTTGTAACCCTTGTCTGTGATGACGTAGTCCCCCCGCTCGTGACGCTGGAGGATCATGCCGGTATCTGCCAGTTTCCGGATGTGGAAGAGAAGATTGCCGCCCCGCATCCCGGTCAATTGCGAGATATCGGAGAAGGTCCGTGTCTGGATACCAAGCGACCTGAGGATCTGGAAGCGCTGGATGTTTGCAACCGGCTCCAGCAGGTCTTTTACTACCGCCTTATCGGAAATTTCAAAAGAGGTTTCTCCCGCCTCGCGGGCCTTTGCATAGATCCCAAGTGACTGCATCAGGTCGACCTGTTTTTCAAAAAGGCGGTGGACTTCCGTAAAACAGGTATCCCATCGGTCAAACGGGCCCTTGCTCCTCATCGCCGTCAATTGATCGCGTTTTTCAAACAGAGCCCTGTATGGGCTTATTTATCCCCAGTGCTCCGGACACCCCCACTTCCTCGGAATAATGACAGAAAGATACTAAAAACATCTTGCCCCGCCATTGCCCGGAACTTTGAGGGGGTGACCCTCACAAGCGCGGTTTTTCTGGACCGTTGTGAACGCCCCATCGGAGCAGGTTTCACAGTACCGGGTAATCACTCGTTTAACAGTTTCAGCAAAAATGTCTGGCATGCCAGCAGGTGCGGGCGATCCGCTTCGGAGCCATGCCATGCCGCGCCAAAGAGGATGAGCAGGGCATTGTCCAGCTGGGTATCGAATTTCCGGTCCTCGCTGTACGCGGGTGCCGGGATCTTTGCGAGCAGGCTTTCATCTTCCGGCAAAAATACCAGGTACGGTTCCGGCCGGGCCAGCGAATGTTCGAGCACGGTTGCATGCTCGTGCACAATTGCAAAGGCACGGGAAAGGGCAGGGCTGGTTTCCTGTCCGGCAACGCTACCGGCTGCATGGGCTGCCTGCCCGTATTCACCGGTGGAGAACTGGCTGATCACCACTGCCGCCCGGTGTGCAGGTTCGGGAGAAATACCGGTAAACGCGTCACAGGTTTTTTCAATATAGGTTTTGAGAGGAACTGCCAGTTCCAGTCCCCGGGATACTGCCGTATGGCAGGTACCGAACCGATATTTCAGGCGAATGAGCAGCAGGGTAAGACTTAACGCATAGAGCAGCTGGAGATAGAGACCGGAAATGAAGTCTGTGGGCACAACAAAGAAGATGAAGGCATAGATTGGCGTGGATAATGCCACGATATCTTTTTTGGGCCGGATCCAGGCAAGGTATGCAAGAATACAGGATCCCAGCACGCAGCCAAAGGAAAAAAACTGGAAATTGATCTCCATGCCCATCTGCCAGAGAAGTACACCGATAAGCGAAACTCCAAAGGAGAGAAGGGGGACAGCAATCTCGAGGTACTGCTGTTTCTTACGATCTGACTGGATGGCAGTGTGAGAAAGGGTCATTTCTGGTTATCCTGCGGTTAAAAATCTGCTGTTTTTCGTTGAGAATACTTAAACGGACTAGTCGTCAGAAGCCTGTGCGTTTTTCTTCCGGATCGAGACGCAGTTGATGACCGGATCGCCCGTTACCATGTATCGGCGGATCACCTGGCCGAGAACCTCGACCACATCGTTCACCTTGATATTTTCGTCCGGGCTGGTAAACATCTTGACCGAGATCGCACCGGACCGGTCGGCAACCGAGAACTGGGGGCGGTTTAAGAACTGGAAATGAACGCGTTCGACAACGCCTTCAATCCGCACCACTTTCCCGATCATATTTTCATTGATCAGCTTTACCCGTACCGTCTTTGCCAGACGCTCGTACTCCGGCACCAGATCCACGTACTGGCTGCGGCTCATATAGTTCAGGGCAACGGGAATGACGAGCAGCATGAACAGGGCAGGGATCATCCAGATGAGGTTGGAGCGAACCTCGGCACTGTACTGGGAAGCGAGAATGAGAGAAATGGTGAAGAACACAAACACCGCGATTGAGATGTTTGAAACCTTCACTTCGATATTTCCGATCTTCATCAGAAAAAAGAATAGGTTGTTAATCTACTTCAGTGCTGCGATCTCTTTGCGGAACGCAACCCAGTAGATGACACCGACGAAGAAGATACCTCCGACGATGTTACCAAGAGTTACCGGTATGATGTTTGCTGTCCACATGGTAACCCAGTTGACACTGGCAACGATCTTGGTGGGGTCGGTAACAAATCCCTGGGTAAAGATACCTGCGGGGATGAAGTACATGT
>Ga0310040_1002718_pt1 | contig 10815 bp, 5 predicted proteins | sample EPASupsiteHSE623_FD_200237 | JGI IMG/M metagenome (GOLD analysis project Ga0310040, IMG submission 200237) | Bioremediated contaminated groundwater from EPA Superfund site, New Mexico - Sample HSE6-23 (v2) (version 2) | ecosystem: Environmental > Aquatic > Deep subsurface > Groundwater >... | reverse complement strand
GAGATAGGCTTTGTCTGCGGCGGCCCCCACGGCCCGCCGGTGCTCCTTGAAGGTCGGAAAGGGTTCCGCCGCACAGGGTTCGGCTGGCTCCGACATCCGTTCCGGCGCGGCCGCCGGCGCCGCCCCCGGGGCAGCAGTCGAGGCGCGGACGGCCAGCCGGGCCGCACGGACGCGCAGTTCCATGGGCAAATGCTCCGGGTGGAGCATGGAATCATCGGCTGCGGCGAGACACATCCGTTCGAGAACATTGACCAGCTCGCGGATATTGCCCGGCCAGTCGTAGAGCTTGAACACCTCCACGACGTCCGGGGAAATGCCCTTGACCGGCAACCCGTTGGCGTCGCACACCCTGGCCAGGTGGTACAAAGCCAAGGAGAAAAGATCCTCGAGGCGGTCCCGCAGAGGGGGCAGTTCTATTTCCAGGGTTTTGAGGCGGAATAAAAGGTCAAGGCGGAAGGTTCCCAATGCGCACATGGCGTCGAGATCACGGTTGGTGGCCGCGATCAGCCGGAAATCGCTGGATTCCTCGCGGTTGCTCCCGAGGGGACGGAAGCGGCGTTCCTGGAGCACGCGCAAAAAGGCCTTTTGCATGGACGGGGGCAGTTCTCCGATTTCGTCGAGAAAGAGGGTGCCGCCGTCCGCCTGCCGCACCAGCCCCTGGGCGGGAGTGTTCGCGCCGGTGAACGCCCCCTTCGCATGGCCGAACAGGATGCTTTCCACCAAATCCTTAGGCAGGGCGGCGCAATCGACCGCCACGAAGCGCTGCGAGGCCCGGCTGCCGTTGCTATGGATGGACCGGGCCGCGACCTCCTTTCCGGTTCCCGTTTCGCCAAGCAACAGGACGTTGGCCTTGCTCGCTGCCGCCTGGGCTATGCCGGCGACGACCCTGGCCATGGCCGGCGAATCGCCGATCAGGCCGTCACGCTTGAGTTCCAGGGGCTTGGCTTCGCTGCGTCGGGAGCGGTACTTCGCCACTTGGTCAAGGGTGAGGGCGTAGTGCTCCAGGGTGGCGGACTTTTCGATATAACTCCAGGCGCCGCTGGTGATGGCCAGTTCCGCGCCGTCGGGGTCGCCGTGCCCGGTGATGATGACGATTTCGGGAGGCGAGGGCAGCGCCGAGATGTCCGCGACCCGCTCCAACCCGTTGCCGTCAGGCAGATAGACGTCGAGAAACACGCAGTCGAAAGACTCGCCCCGAAGCCTGGCCATGCCTTCGGCCAGCGTTGCGACCACGGCAGCCCGATGCCCTTCCTGGCGGGCGATACGGCTGATCATGCGCCCGACAGCCGGATCATCGTCGACAATCAGGATATTCGCCATGGCAATTCGTTCCCCCTAGCCTTTCCTGTCCAGCAGGCCGGCAATGACGATGGAGAGCCGGTTCCAGTCAACGGGTTTGTGCATGTACTCCCGGATGCCGATGCGCCGGGCCTCGTCAGGCGGAAACGCCTCGCAATGGCCGGTGCAAAGGATGATGGGCAGATCCGGCCGTAGGGCAAGCGCCTCCATGGCCAGCGCCTTGCCGTCCATGTTGGGCATGGTCAAGTCGGTCATCATCAGGTCGAAAGCTTCCGGGGCGGCGCGCAAGGTTGCCAACGCCTCGACGCCGTCGCTGCAAACGGTGACGCAATAGCCATAGCCATTGAGAATTCTTCTCCCCGTCTCCGCCTGGATGCTTTCGTCATCCACAAAAAGAATCCGACCTTTGCCTCGAACGGGAATAACGGCCTTAAGCTCCTCGAACTCCTCGTCCATGTCGCACAGCGGGAAATAGGCCGTAAAAACGCTGCCCTGGCCCGGCTGGCTGCGCACGGTCACGACGCCGTCATGGCGGCTGACGATGCCGTGCACCACGGCCAGGCCAAGTCCCGTGCCCCGTCCCTTGGGCTTGGAGGAAAAAAAAGGCTCGAAGATACGCCCCAACTGGGCAGGCTCGATGCCGGAGCCGGTGTCCCCGACATGCAGGGTCACATAGCGGTCCGTAGCAAGGGAAGGATGCGGCGACGACGCGCCCGCCTCCACAACTTCCTCGTCGAGCTCCACGGTCAGGACGCCGGGCCTGCCGCGCATGGCGTCCACGGCGTTGGCGCACAGGTTCAGCACGATCTGGCGGAACTGGCTCGGGTCGGCCAGGATCGCGTGCCGGTTCTCGATGAGGCGCTCCCGGATTTCGATGTCGGCCGGAAAGGACGGCCGCATGAGCCGGAGCGTCTTGGCCACCACCGTCGCCGGATCGAAAACCCGTCTGATCTCTTTTTCGGGCCGGCAAAACGTCAATATCTGGCGGACAAGCTCCTTGCCCACCGTGGCCGATTCCAGAATCTGCTCCAGGTCCTGCCGCGCCTCGGACTCCTTTGGCACTTCCCCCTTGGCGAGCAAGGCCAGATTGGCGATGGACCCCAGGATATTGTTGAAATCGTGGGCGACGCCGCCGGCCAGCGTTCCCATGGCCGCCATCTTTTCCGCCTCGCGCATGGCCGACTCGACGCGCCGGCTTTCCGTGATGTCCCAGAAAATGACCAGGATGGACTCGATGCGACCCGATTCGTCCCGTACAGGCATCTTGACGGTATGGATGGTCATGTCCCGGCCGGCGTCGCGGTAGGGCTCGTCAAATTCCTCGGCTATCCCCGAGTCCATGATCCGCTGGTCGTCGGCCCGATAGCGCTCAGCCAACGCCGGTTCGTAGAAGTCGTAGTCGGTCTTTCCGACAAAGGTCTCGGGGGGGAAACCCGTCTGCGCGGCAAAGTAGGCATTGACGGTCACAAAGACCGAATTCCTGTCCTTGTAGATAATGTTAAGGGGAATGTTGTCGAGGAGGTTGCGATACTTGCGTTCACTTCGCCGCAAGGCGTCCTCGGTGGCCAGACGCTCGGCAATGTCCTCCACGATTTCGATGACGGCGGTCACCCGCCCCTGGGCGTCGTGAAGCGGGCAGGCAATGATCCGAAACGGCCGCACGCCGTCCTTGTGAGGAGTTGCGGTTACGCTTTCGTGAATATTTCCATCTTCAAGCGTCTTGACGACGGGACACCACGGGCATGGCTCGTCTATGGCCGGATCGTTGAAGGACCGGTGACAAACGGGATTTTGCGCGGCATCCACCTCCGGCGCCCACTCCCGCATCTTGGCGTTCATGGAGAGCACACGCATTTCCGGGCTGACAATGGCCACGCCCAGGGGGATGGTCTCCAAAAGGAGACGGTAGCGGGCCTCGGAGGCGCGCAGGGCGTCCTCGGCCTGCTTGCGGCGGGTTACATCCATAAGCACCGCGAGCGACCTGACAATATTGCCGCCCTCGTCGCGTTCGGCCCTGGCCGTAAGGAGCACCTCGATGATCCGCCCATCCCGGGCGATGAACTGGTAGGGTATATCCTCGACCTGGCCGGTGGCGTAATACCGGGGCCAGGACACTTCCCGGGCGATACGCTTCGAGTCTTCGGTGATGAAGTCCAGCACGCTGCGTCCGATCACCTCTTCCCTGATGTAGCCCAGCTTTTCGCACCAAGTGTCGCTGACCGCGACCAGACGCCCCGAGGTATCTATAGAGTGCAGCATGACGGGCGTATTCAGGTAGAGGTCGCGATAGCGCTCCTCGCTCGCGCGCAGGGCATCCTCGGCCTGTTTGCGTTCCGTAATGTCCCTGGCGAAGGACAGCACATACGACTGTCCACGCAACTCGACGAGTCTGGAACTCACCTCGACAGGAATGCGCCTGCCGTCGGAGGCGACGTGGACAGTCTCAAAAACGGCAACGCCGTCCCGCCGCAGATGCTCCATGACCTTGGACAAATGCCCTTGGGCATCTGGCGCGTCCACCTCCTGGGGCCGCATTCGGGCAAAGGCCTGGCGCGTGTATCCCAGCCGCCGGCAGGCCGTTTCATTGACCTCGACGAATGGCCCCGGAAAACCGTCCTCGGCGAGACCGTGCAAAAAAACAGCGTCATTGGCGCTCTCGATGAGAACCCGGTATTTCTCCTCGCTTTCCCGCAAGGCCTCTTCGGCGCGTTTGCGGTCAGTGATGTCCTGGGTTGCGCCGACGAGCTTGAGGGCCCGCCCCGAAGCGTCCCGGATAACGGCGGCACGGGTCAGCATGGTCAACTTCTGCCCGTCCCGCCGCAGGGCGGCGTGCTCCAGCGGGGGGGCGGAGTCCGGACCGTTTATACGGCCGAACATGTCGATGCCCTGGCGGACCAGATGAGCATCGGCCGGGGACAGGAACCCCCGGGCATAGGTTTCGGGCGACATGCGGCAACTGCCTTCACGCAGGCAGGACGTGCCGTAGAGGGCGAAGAAATGATCGTTAAAGAGGTAGGCGTCCCCGCCGTAGTCGTACTCCCACGGGGCGAGATTGGCCATTTCCATGGCGAGGTGCAGCTTCTCCTGGTTTGCGGCCAGTTCGTCCCGATGCCGGCGCAGGTCGTCCTCGGCGCGTTTGTGGTTCCATACCGCCTTGGCCAATTTCAGGTTGCTGAAACCGAGATGCGACATCATGCCCGCAAACTTCACGTAAAATGCTATGCCGGCCTCAACGCGCCGGCGGCTGACCCGCGGCACGCGGGCCAGGGCATCAAGGTAGGCTGCGCGATCAAAGCCGTATTGTTCGGCTTGGGATTCAAAAAATGCCGTATCAATCTGTTCCTCTTCGTAAAAGAACTGGCCGATGAAGATGTTGCCGACATGCCTATCCCCGATGAAAATCGGCGTAACGACATCCCATAAGCCATTGAAACATTTATAAGCTGCATACTCTCCCGGAAGAACCTGCTGATTCAAATGCGTGTCGCTTTCCACGCACTTGAGCCTTGTGACCGGGTGCACGCGATGAAATTTTGTACAAATGTCCTGCCACCCGACATGGGCAAGAAGTTTTCCATCGGCCTCGAAAAAACCGACGGGCACGCCGGTCAATTCATAGAGCACCTCGAGTATGCTCTGCATGGCTGGAATATCCAGGACGCTGGAAAGCTCCAATGTATCGACATCCGCGTCAGGGGAAAGGACGTAATCCAGTCTGGATCGGAGCATCGCCTCTCTTTCACGGAGAATTTCCTCAGCTTTCCGGCGTTCGGTTATATCCGTAAAAATGCAATGCGTGCGCAGGAAGCGCCCTTGCCCGTCGGGCTGCACCCGACCGTTCAGAGTGATTCGGATCGTCTCTCCGCTTTTTTTCACCAGATTGAACTCGGCATCGTCAACGATCCCCTCTTGCTTGAATTTGGAAAAGCAGCCGGCGAACGTTCCCACGCTCTCTGGAGCGAGGAAATCGCCAAACCACCGGCCGAGCACCTCCTGCTTCCCGTACCCAAGCAATTCCAGCCAATTCCTGTTCACGTCGAGGCAGATGCCGTTTTCATCCAGAGACTGGTAAGGAAGCGGGGCATTTTCAAAAAGCGCCCGAAACCGCGCTTCGCTTTCCCGGAGCGCCTCCTCGGCTTCCCGACGCAGGGTGACGTCCTGGACCATGCCTGCAATGCAACGTTGGTCGTCAGCCGCGTCCACGACCAGACGGGCGGTCGTGGAGAGCCATACCGTGCCTCCGTCTCTGCGCTTGAACCGCCCCTCGAAATCGTGCACCTGGCCATCGCGCAGCAACTGCCCGATGAGCCGGTCCCGGTCGCGCCGATCCACGTAGCACGTTCGGATGTCTTCGACTTCTTTTAGAAAGGAGTCCAAGGAGTCATACCCGAACATGCGCGCCAAGGCCGGATTGGCTACCAGGATTGTTCCGTCGACTTCCGTCTGGTAGATGCCCTCGAGCGCCCCCTCGAGGATGCCCCGATAGCGGCTTTCGGCTACGGCCAGGGCGGCCTTGGAGACGGCGAGTTCCCGGTAGCGCGCATTGAGGTCGGCAACCATGCTTTCAATTGAATCCCGAAGGCTTCCCAACTCGCGGGGAAAAGCGCCCCAGGGCAACCGGACGCCGTCCTCGCCTTGGCTTACGCGTCGTGCGTAGGACTCGACTTCGCGCAGCGGCAGGAGCACGTAACGCCGAAAGAGCAGCCATAGGACGAGCGCAAGCACCGTGTTGACGACGAGGACGGCGGCTGCGCGGTTGAGCAGGAAAAACACAATGGCCTGACGCGCGAGGCGATCCGTCGTCCAAACGGTCACGCTGCCGACGGCAGAGCCGTGGTGGACGATGGCACGCGAAAGCACTGACAGCCCCTCCCCCGAGGGGGGAGCAGACGCGGCTGTCGGGCGCCAGGCCTTGCCCCTCGTCCGCCCGGTCAGCGCCCCGGAGCGCCTTTCGTCCTGGACCAACACGGTCTGGATGTTTTCATCCCCGACCATGACGCCCTCGACGATATTGTCGATTTGCGCCACATCGAGTTCCCACAACGGCAACTCCAACGCCCGCGTCAACTGTTCGGAAGCGCTGGTCAAAGACTGGTGAAGAGCGGCAAGGCGATGCTGGCGTTCGCGCTGATAATCCGCAGCCCCGAATGCGGTCAGCACCAGGGCTGTCGTGCAAAGAAGCGCCAAGCCTCCGATCCAGGCCGTGGAATACTTGCGTTTGACAGCCCGGGGGCCGCGGTCAGACACGGAAGGAGACCCGGGGGAATCAGCGGCTTCATCGGGCCGGCGTTTCCCCGGCCGCTTCGAGGACCTTTTCATATCGAAAATCATAATGTTCCAGCTTTGGCGTAAAGACTTTCGAGAAACTTCGAAAATCGATCCGATCCGGATGCTCGATTACGATGCTGCCGAATTTCTTCGCTTTTTCAGGACTGTCGATAACGGTTGCATGATCCGGTTTGTAATGCAGTCCAACGTCGTTCGCGAAATCCAGGCCATGGTGATAATCGTAAAGAAGAACCAACGCCCAAGCCCCGGTCATGGCGGTTCCCCCGACCGTGGCCTTGAGCTCGCCGCTCCTGATACGTTCCAGGGCCGCCGGGAAGCCGCCTTGACCGCCAATTGCAATAACCGTGCCTTTGCCGGCTTCCTTGGCCGCGTCGAGGGCCCCGACGGCCATGGCGTCATTGGCTGCCCAGATCACGTTGAGGTCGGGATAGCGTTCGAGCAATCTGGCGGCTCTGTCTTTGCCCTCCGCGTAGCTCCAATCAGCGTGGACGATCTGGAGAAGCCGCCCGCGCGTCGGATCAAGAAAGAAATCACCAAGGCCCGCTTCACGTTCAAGGGAAACCGGATTGGACTTGATCCCGGAGAGGCCGACAGCTTCCACAGCCTTGGAGCAATGACTGGAAAGTGCCTTGATCAACAGGAGAGAAACTTTATATTCATCTGTCGTCAAAGTTCCTATCCAATTCTTGATCAATCCCCTCTCATTGCCAGCTTCATCACGTTGTTGTTGCGTCAAATCATTATGCAATAACATAATTTTTACTGGAGAATTCTTAAAAAAAGACATCGCCATTACACCAGACTGCTTTTCATTTACCAAAACAACATAATCAGGCAAGCCGCTTCGCTGTGATACCGACTCTGCTTGTTCCAACATTTTCAGGTGATCGCGATCAGCATACAGGATTTCCAGTTGGATTCCGAGCTGATCTGCCGCAGGCCTCATGAAATTTGAAACAAGCCTCCAGACGCCAATATCATCAGAACTTCCTGGATTAAGAAAGACCACGGAAGGCTGCTTAGCCCATACAGAACCTGATGACAACAAGAGGAGCACAGAAAGAGCGAACAAACAATGAGCAACCAATTTCGTCATGATGTTTTATCATTCTCTCTACAGTTTTGACTGTGCATGGCTGGACGCGCAGGTCTTCATTGATACCGTGCGGGCCTCGATACGTCAGGGTTTGGCGACCTTCAACGAGGGCCTGCCGAACAATGCGAAGGTCCGCCTGCGGCAGCAAGGCAAGAACCGGCCATCCAATGGGAGCTGATCGGCCAGCAATACGACGAAATCATCAAATACGCCACGGCGCTGCGCATCGGCGCCGCCGGGCCCGAAGCCATGCTGCGCCGCTTCACCCGCTTCGGGGTTTCCCATCCGGCCACATTCAACGGCCTACGCACGTTATCCTTTTCCCGTGCTTTTTTGCTTGCGTGTTCTTTTTTGGACAGAAAACGGCATATTCATCTAATCAGTATTTGCAGCATTGCCTTGAGACAGCACCGCCGTTAAGGCCGTCTTCGTCAGAGGTTTGCTATAATACCAGCCCTGGGCGAAATCCCATTTGTTATCTTTCAGGAATTTGGCTTGCTCGGACGTTTCCACGCCTTCGGCCACGACCTGCTGGTCGAAACAACCCGCGATGGAAAGAATCGCCTTTATGAGCTCGGACCGGCGACGGTCAGTGGTGATGGCCTGGACGAAAGATTTGTCTATCTTCAGGGTATCGATGGAAAAATTCGCCAGATAGCTCAGAGCGGAATAGCCGGCGCCGAAATCGTCGACGGCAATGGTCATACCCATGGAGCGGAAGGCCGACAGCATACCCGACGCTTTACCGTCCTTGTCCAGCAACAGGTTTTCCGTAATCTCGCAGGCCGAAGCCTTGAGGGAACTTGAGAGCGAAGCCTTCGCCACGGGCGTCGCCTATCGCATCAAAGAGCAGCTTCGGTGGATCCGCCGGGCAGAAACGAGTCAGGCAGCCAGATGGCGTTCCACAAACTTTCTGAAATATGCCAGCGAGTTGATTACCGACGAACTCCTCCTGGTCCCGGTAGCCAAGGCGCTGAGGACATTCAAGAAGCACCTTGAGCGCATCCTCTTCCGCTGGCGTTCATGGCACACCAACGCACGACTCGAGGGCCTCAACGGTCTCTTCCAGGCAGAGTGCGCGTTGCGTCTTGCACACCCGCCGCCCGTGAAAGGCCAAACCGGGCAACGCTTCCCCCATTGCCCGCAAGCGCGGCAACCGTCAGGCCATGCCAGCACTGTCAAGGCAGCGTCTCCAGCGAGGCCAGCAGAAAAAGGACATTGGAGTAATAGTTCTGGCCTTCCTGCTCCACAAGGCCACGCGCTTTGTCCCACAGGGCCCCGGCCTCGGCCGTGGCGCCGAGGGCCGCCGCGGCCCGGGCCAGCACGGCGTAATAACCGGCCGAGGCGGGTTCCGTCTGGTCCGCGGGGGCCTCGCCCGTTGCCAGATCCAGCCGGGCGGGCAGTCCTTGCGGCCGAAGAGCCAGGGCGATCAGGGGACGGGCCAGTTCCAGGGCCGCGCGCTCCCCGGCCCAGGCCAGATAGAGCGGTATCCGGATGGCATCGTAGGAAAACAGCGGCGGTCGTTCGGGCCAGGGCCGCACGACGCCTCCCTCCGTCAGGACAGCCCAGTCTGGAGGCAGGCGCAACACGCCCGTGCGGCTGTTTTCCAGCAGGGCCAATGCATCGGTCCGCACCCTGCTCAGGCGCGTCCCGCCTTCCAACCGGGCCAACCGCCTCAGGGCGGAAAAACAGAAATAGGATGGATTAAAGACTGTCGCCTGCTCTCCGACGAATCCTTGTTCCCCGGGAAGCAGCACCAGGTAGCCATCCTGCTCGCGCACAAGCAGGCGCTCGATATCCCCTGCCACGGCTCGGGCCGCCGCCTCCGCCCCGGGCAGACCCCAGCGCTGATGGGCCGCAAGCAGGGCCCAGGCCAGAAACAGATCCCCGTCTGTGGCGTTGTTGGGGTCGAGCACCCGCCATGTCCCGTCCTGGGCCTGGCCGTAGGCCCAGGATGCCAGGGAATCGGCCGGCCTGGTCTGGAGCGAGGCCCTGGTCCAAGCCCAAAGGGCGTCAAAGGCAGAGCGGTCATCGTGGGCGACGGCCAGCAGCAAAGCAAACCCCTGCCCTTCGGAATGGGAGATGTTGTTCTGATAGATATCCACCACCCGCCCCTCGCCGGTGACGAAACGGGCCTTGAACCGTTCCCAGGCAGCCGTGTCCAGGGCCTGGGAGGGATGCGGGCCGCCCACCAGATGCAACACCATCGCCGCGATCATAAAGAGTATCACGGGCAGGCGGGCAAAACCACCGGGGGGCTTGGCCGCGGCGTCAGCCTGGAATGCAGAAACGGATATTCTGTGCATAATTTTCTATAGCGTGTTGCGGTGCATTGACCAAGTTTCCCCACGAACATCCCCAAGACGCAAGCGTCGGCAGCCACGCCTTGACCGGCACGATTCAAAGGCCGCAGTCCGATCGGCAATTCTCGTCCTGCTTTTCTGAACATCTCCGTCGAGATGTTCAGAAAACCATAACAGACAATGTTCATAATATCATTACAGCTACATTGTTTTTTATGCAATCGGCCCCAGTAGACTGCAAATACAGTACAGCTATTTTTGGTACATATTTTGCTAAAATCCAACAAAAGTCGCGCCCTCGATTTTAATGGATACAAAATCTAATGGAGTTTTGGCAAAATAAATTTGTTCAAATCCTTAATCGATCCATAAACTGCTCATTTAGCAGGCACATTCTCCGATGGTGCGCACTAGGGCCACACGAAGATGGGTTGAAGTTCCCCATTTTGCTTCGTCACGTCTTTTGTTTAGCAAAGTCAACGGTGCAACACTTCCGCCTATCCCTTCGCAAGAACAATACTGATGGCTTCATATCGATACGCCAAGATATCAGGCCTTTTCAAATAGTCGTCTAAGAATAATTTGCGAGATAGCTTCTAACCACATTTCTGGAACATATCATGTTTACTCTTGCTACAACGGCATGCTGTCTTTTTATAGCGCTTACTTATGCCACGACGATCTTCATAGATACAAATCTACAATATTGGGTAGCTGCATCAATAAGCCTCTTGCTGATCACCCTTTACAGCCTTGAGAGCCTTTTCGGACTCCGCTTCAGGATACTGTTCTTGACATTGTCCATCCTCGTCTCCCTTCGTTACTGGT
>Ga0310040_1002715_pt1 | contig 10827 bp, 9 predicted proteins | sample EPASupsiteHSE623_FD_200237 | JGI IMG/M metagenome (GOLD analysis project Ga0310040, IMG submission 200237) | Bioremediated contaminated groundwater from EPA Superfund site, New Mexico - Sample HSE6-23 (v2) (version 2) | ecosystem: Environmental > Aquatic > Deep subsurface > Groundwater >... | reverse complement strand
GTATTGGTGTTTCTGCGGAAAACGTAATCGGGCTTCGCTGCTATGAATCGGTCCATCATACCTCCAATCCACCTGACATCTGTCCGCACCAGCTCCTCCTTGCTGACGGCAAACCTCATACCGTGGATATCCATGAAGATAACTTAAACGGTGACTTTACCCTCACCGTTTCACCGATTCTCGATCCTTCCGGAACGATAGCGGGAAGCGTACATGTTCTCCACGACATTACCCTGCGCAAGCGGGCGGAAGATGCGTTAAAGGAGAGCGAGGCAAATTACCGGACCATTTTAGAGGATATGCAGGATATGTTTTACCGTACGGACCTGCAGGGAAAGATTACGATGCTGAGCCCCGCAGGTGTACGTCTTGCCGGGTATGATTCACCTGATGATCTGATCGGATTGGACGCAGCTTCAGTGTACGCGGAACCCGAAGAACGCAAACAGCTTCTTTCTGTCCTTGCAGAGAAAGGGAAGGTTTCTGATTATCCTATTACCTTAAAGGTCCGCGACGGATCGCTCCGGTATGCGACTACGAGCAGCCACTTCTATCGCGATGCACACGGCAATGTTCTCGGGGTTGAGGGTATTATCCATGATATCACCAGTCTCCGGCAGGCCGAAGATACCTTAAGAATGGTAAATAAAAAACTCAACCTTCTCTCAAGCATCACAAGGCATGATATCCGGAACCAGCTCATGGCCCTCAAGACCTACATCCAGCTGAGCGAGGACTCCTTAGGAAACCCTGCCCACGTGATGGAATTCTTAAAGAAGCAGGAAAAAATTTCTGACAATATCGAACGCCAGATCAATTTCACCAGCGATTACGAGGAGATGGGTGTAAAATCCCCGGTATGGCAGAACATAGAAGCGATTGTCAGCAGGGTGGCATCAGAGCATTTGTTGCGGGATATCCGGGTTGAGACGACCTGTCCGGATCTGGAAATCTTTGCCGATCCGCTGCTTGAGAAGGTGTTCTACAATCTTATCGATAATGCCCTGCGGTACGGGGGAGAGCAGATGACCGTGATCCACACCACTATGCAGGAGTCTGAGGGGGGAATAGTAATTTCCGTTAAAGATGATGGTGTCGGCATATCAGCAGAGGACAAGAAGCACCTCTTCTCCCGCGGATTCGGGCACAACACCGGCCTTGGCCTCTTCCTCTCCCGCGAGATCCTCTCGATCACGGGGATTATGATTACCGAGGACGGGGAGCCGGGCAAAGGTGCGAGGTTTGAGATCCTCGTGCCAAAAGGGGGGTGGCGGTTCACCAGTAAACCGTAAACCAGAAAATATCCGAAGACAAGGATATGCAATCCCCAACCCTTCTTATATTCCTGTAATTATGGGAACTGCCTGCTGAGCGGTCACCGGTTTCACGACCCGGGCCGGCACCAGCCCGGCCACTGCAACGAACAGAGCCGGTACAATGTATGATGATGGCAATTCTGTCGCGATACGGATTCTTTCCCCCATTCTGGGATAATTTTATCATCCTTAAACTAAAAAGCGCTGTCATGGCAGAGGCAAGGAGAGAATGGCGAGAGGGCACTAAGAAGAAATGCCCGTTATGGAGAATCGCCCCCTCATTTTGCCAAAGACGGGTCACTTCGCGTGCCCGGCGGGATGAATAAAACGGCAGGACGTAACCGGATTACCGGAAAAATACCTGCAGTTGTCATCACAGTAACGGAATACATCGAGGTCTTGCAGCAGGGACGTACAGGTTGAAAAATGAACGGTCTGAAACAAAAAACTGACAATGCAGAAGATAAGTTCCGGAAGAAACGACCCGAAGTGCCCCGGCGGGTATTACTTCAATACGTTCTCGTTCTGCTCACGTTTCTCCTGCTCGCCGCGCTTGGGGTCTCTTACATCAACAGCATTAACCAGGTTGCATCTGAGACCGCGATATCATCCTACCAGCAGACCGAACTGGAGATTGTCCGCGAAGCAGCCCGCGGGGCTGAAGAGTACATCCACATGCAGACCGTGGTGCTTGGCCGGACGGATATTCCGGCGGTTGAACAGGAGGTATATACAAAATTCATCGATCCCATCCGTCTGTTAAAAAACGGCGATGCCTGGATTTATGCGCCGGATCACATCGTATTTGACCAGAGTGCTGACCTGCCAGAGGAATACTGGGGTAAGAGCATGGCGCAGATCTTTGCCCTCCAGCAGAAGAACGGGGCAAGCCACTATGAGGAGATGACCGCTGATGTCACCTCTGGCCGGGAAGGGGTCGGGTATTATGTCTGGCTTCCGGAAAAAGGTCAGGAGATCGCGGCGTGGACCCCGGTGAGGGTAGGCAATAATACCTGGACAATCGGCCTGTCAACGCCGCTGCCGGAGATCCTTGACGCAAGCGGCGCCTCGTCCCATATTGTCATTGCCAAAGCGGGTATCCTTTCAAGCATCCTCCTTGCGTTCATCCTGCTCTGCCTGTGGGTATTTTCCGATATGAAGCGGAGGCAGGTCAATGAGGATCTCCAGGTGAGCGAGGAGCGGTTCCGCCTGATATTCCAGAACGCAAATGACGGTATCTTTGCCCACGATATATCCATGGAAGGCCCCGGGAAGTTCCTTGATGTCAATGACCAGGTTTGCCGGTGGCTTGGCTACACCCATGATGAAATGACCCGGATGGCCGTCACGGATATCGATGTTCCCGAGCAGTCCGAAAAAATTCCGGCGATAATACAACGCCTGACAGAAGACGGGTTTGCGGTTTTTGAAACCGACTTTTTGACAAAGGACAAAAAGCGGATCCCGGTAGAAGTGAGTGCCCGCCTTTTCGATCTTCATGGCAGGCAGACAATCCTTGCCATCATACGTAATATCACCGACCGTAAAGCTGCAGAACAGGCGCGGCGGGAGAATGAGGCCCGGCTCGCAACCGCGATGGACATTGCGGCCCTTGCCGACTGGGAGTACGATGTCCCGACCAGGTTCTTCACCTTCAATGACCGGTTTTATGCATTGTACGGCACCACCGCGGAACGGGAAGGCGGCTACCGGATGCCGGCAGACGTGTATGCACGAACATTCGTTCATCCCGATGAGATGCAGGTTGTGGGCGAAGAAGTGAACCGGGCGATTACGACAACAGATCCCAATTATACCACACACCTGGAGCACCGGATTATCCGGAGGGACGGGGAAATCCGGTATATTGTTGTCCGGATCAGGATCACCAAGGACGCTGCCGGCCGCACCATAAAAACCCATGGCGCGAACCAGGATATCACCGAGCGCAAACTTGCCGAGAAGTTCCTGCGGGAGCAGGAAGCCAACCTTGAAACGCTCCTGAACGCCCCCGACGATGTTTTTGCCCTCCTTGACCGGGACGGGACAATCCTGAAAATTAACGAGAGTGGCGCCCGGCAGGAGGGAGGTACGGTACAGGAAATTACCGGGCGTAATATCTACGATCTCCTGCCTCCCGCCCTGGCCGGAGCAAGGAAAGAGATGATCAACCGTGTCTTTGAGTCCGGGAAACCGGCACACTTCGAGGACAAAGACGCCGGCATGTATTTCTCCAACAACATTTTTCCGGTCTTCGATGCAGAACACATATCTGTCGAACGTGTCGTGGTCTTTGTATCGGATATCACCACCCGCAAGCTCATGGAATCCGAGATCCGATCGCTGAATACCGTCCTTGAACAGCGGGTGAAAGAGCGGACGGAAGACCTCGTGGAGACCAACGAAAAACTCGAAGAAGAGAACGCCCAGCGCCTTGGGGCGGAGCAGAAACTCCGGGTGGCCTATGATGAGAAAGTGACGCTCTTAAAAGAGGTTCACCACCGGGTCAAGAACAATCTCCAGATCATTGCAAGCATGTTAAACCTCCAGGCACGGTATATCACGGATGAAAAAACCCTCCAGGCGATCAAGGACAGCCAGAACCGGGTCAAGGCTATGGCACTTGTCCATGAAAAGCTGTACCGGTCAGCGGATATCTCAAAGATCGACCTCGATGAATATATCAGGTTCCTCGGTAACAGCCTGTTCCAGTACTATGGAATGAAAGGGAGAGGTATCGTGTTCACAACCGGCATTAAGGATATCACGCTCGATATCAATGCCGCGATTCCCGTCGGGCTCATCATCAACGAACTGATCTCCAATTCCCTGAAATATGCATTCCCCGATGGAAGAAAAGGGGAGATTTCCATCACGATTACGCGGGAGGGCAGAGTACTCTCCTTCCTGTTTAAGGATAATGGCATCGGCATCCCTGCAGACTTTGACTGGCGCAATGCGGAATCCCTCGGGCTCCGGCTGGTGAACTCGCTTGTCGACCAGCTGGACGGGACCATTGAACTGGACCGGACGGCAGGGACTGCGTTTACGATCGTCGTAAAGGAAAAAGAATGAGGGGAGTATATGAACCTGAACATCAGCACCGGTACCATCTTTGAACGGGTTGCACGTGCCTGCGGGATTATTTCAGTTATCATCGGGGGGACGGGTCTTGCAGGATGGGCCTTTGGATCGCGGGTCCTGACGGGGGTGCGACTGGATTATATCCCCATGGCGCCCAACACTGCCATCCTTGTCATCCTGCTTGGGTCCGCTCTTTTTTCCGGGACCGCATGGCCCGGGAACCGTACTGTCCGCAGGGTGATTGCAGGAATCTCATCCCTTAGTATCCTCATCGCAGGCCTGACCCTTGCCGGGATCATTACCGGCATCGACCTTAAGACAGATTATCTCTTCCTCACGGTAACGGGTACGGTCGGCACCGTTCCTGTAGGGCGAATGTCTCCGGTGACTGCAACCTGCTTGCTGCTGGGAAGTGCTGCACTCCTGCTTCTCCTGGTGAAAAAGAACGATCTGAGTGCGTTTCTGGGCACGGTGATGGCGCTGGTTGGCGGAGTCGTGATCATCGGGTACTGGTATGGCGCCCCGCTGCTCTACGGGGGCACCGTAATACCGGTTGCACTTACCACAGCAGTGGCCCTCGGGATACTGGGGATCGGGATGAACGCAGCAGCGGGTCCCGCCAGCTGGCCCCTCTCCAGCATAACCGGCGATTCAACCCGCGCACGACTCCTCCGCGGGCTGCTGCCGGTCATCCTCATCCTTATACTCATCGTGAACTGGATGAATACCGTCGTCGTGGGACATGCGGACAGCACGGCAGTCCTCTTTTCTGCAGTAACAATTATTCTCTCCCTGCTGGTCGTGTATGGGGTAGTCTTACAGATATCCCGGAAAATCGGCGATCCTATCGATCTGTCCGAGCGGGAACGGAAAAGAACCGTGGAAAGTGTGCGGAGAGCACGGGATTTTTACTTAATGGTCCTTGACGATTTTCCCAACCCGATCTGGCGGTCGGACATCCATGCGAAATGCGATTATTTCAACAAGGACTGGCTCGCGTTTACCGGGCGCAGGATGGAGCAGGAGCTTGGCGACGGATGGGCTGAAGGAGTCCACCCGGACGATCTCGAACGGTGCGTAAAGATCTATCTCGATCATTTCCATGCGCAAAAACCATTCGAGATGGAGTACCGCCTCCGGTATCATGATGGCACCTACCGCTGGCTCTACGATAACGGGAAACCACTATTCACCCCGGAGGGGGAGTTTGCCGGGTATATCGGCTCCTGCTACGACATCCATGACCGCCGTATGGCGGAAGAAGAGATCCGGCGGCTCAATGCGGATCTGGAGAAACGGGTTTCAGAGCGGACGGAAGATTTGCAGCATGCACTCACCCGGATTGAAAAATCCCTGCATGAAAAAGAGATTCTCCTGCGTGAAGTTCACCACCGGGTCAAGAACAACTTCCAGATCATCTTAAGCCTCCTCTCCCTCCAGTCGCGAAGTACTGGCGATGAGAAGTTTTCCCGGGGGATGCAGGAGAGCCAGAACCGGATACGGGCTATGGCATTTGTTCATGAGAAACTGTATACTTCAGCAGATCTCTCCCGGATTGATCTGGAGGGGTATGTAAAATACCTGACAAAACAGTTATTTACCTTCTTTGGGGTACGCCCGGCGACAGTCTCACTCAATCTTGATATAAACAATATTTTCAGTGATATCAACACGGCAATTCCTTTGGGGCTTATCATCAATGAGCTGGTCTCGAACTCGTTAAAGCATGCCTTCCCCCATGGAAGGACAGGCCAGATCACCATCATTATCCTTGATGATCCAAAGGAACTCATTCTTACGTACCAGGATAACGGTATCGGATTTTCCAAGGGTTTTGACTGGCAGACAGCAGAGAGCCTTGGTTTCAAACTCATCCGCGTGCTGGTCGATCAGCTCGATGGTACTATTGAGCGGGAATCCTGTGAAGGTACACGCTTTATAATCAAAGTGAAGAAAAAAACGGATGAGCAGGGATACCTCCACGGGACATTTAACCCGGTCCCGGAATGAAAATTCGTTTTTAGTCGATTGAAGTCCGGGATCCTAAATGAGGAGGCTGGTAACCTTTGAGGGGACAGGAATTCTCTTCATTTTTACAGGAGTTGTCCGGTAAAACTCATGCAGTTGGGGAGAGCCCCGTTGAACGTAACCAGCTTCTGGATATTCAGACCTGCTGCACGTACGCCTAGATCACTGACAGCGTTATGTGCTTCGCAATACTCCACCACTCCCGCTTCAGGACCGGACCGCAGATTCCAGGCCAATTCCTGTTTTACAGACATCCCCGGAAAAAACGACCCTCATATTTACATTCCGGCAGCCTTTCCAGGGCCCGGATGAGCTAAACTATGTGGCGAAAACCTCCTTGATATAAGGGCCTTTGATGGGCTTTAAGCGAGGGGCTTTCCAGCCGCATTTTGATAAACGGGGTAAAATTTGAACGTATTTTCCACAGGAACCGAAACAGACGGTTTTTATGGGCTTTTCCATACGGGAGTACGATAAACGAAGCCCAATTCGGGCGTTTTTTCTCCCAGGGTGCATACCCATTGATTGCAGGCATATCCGATGAAAGATAAATAAGGGGAGAACGTCTCACCTGCGTATCCCCGTAATCATCCCGATCAACAGCAACGAAGATTCCGCGAAGCGGTATGTGAGGAGTGGGCAAGGATAACCGCTGGCACAAAGAGCATCGCGATAAGCCAAGAGCATCATTCTGACAACAGGGCAACTCCGGAAAATTGCGACGTGGGGTGAAACGAACCGTAGTGAAATGGGCGCAAAAGAAAGGAATGAAGACGAGCGAACATGACGGAAGTATTCAGCAGGCAAACCATACACGGGATCCATGCTCACGACCCCACTATCGACATTTTTTCCAGCAAAAAATTATTCGGAAAATGTTTCTCATTACAAGAGTCGTCTCATCCGGACTCTGTCGTTTTCTATAACGGAAATGTGCCCCTCCCAGTCTTGACGTGATTTGATGACACCCCGGGTATATTCTGCCATCTGGGGGGGATTCATCTGGTGCAGGCGCAACAGAATAATTCCGGCTGAAGGATACACCCGGTCCCTGACGGCAAGTTCACCGAAGTCCAGATCAAACGTGAGGATGACCCGCTTATCCTTGTGTGCATACCGCATAACATCGATGTCAGAGATGCCGGGTGCATCAATTCGGATCCAACGGATATCATAGCCGTCTTCTTCGAGTGCCCTAATGATCGACGAGGGGACATTTTCATCAGCAAGGAGTTTCATCCGGTGATCTTTCCCTGGGGAGTTGTGGAGAAGACCCGTTCTGAACGAATAATCTCCTGTGCATACCGGATGCATGCGAGAATGTCCTCCCGGCAAAGTCCGGGATACTCTCTGACTATTGAGGCTTCATCCCATCCCGATGCAAGGAGATCGAGAACAAGATCAACAGAAATTCTCGTCCCCCGTATGATTGGTTTGCCGGAAAGAACCGAAGGGTCAAGGATGATCCGTGATTGCGCGTTCATGAACATAGATAGTGGCGGGGCCATATTATATTTATGCCGACGACAGTAAAGCTACAGGCAGGGTTTTAAAAACGCGGTTGTCTTTCGACGTTTCCGCGTAAATCAGGTACACCATAATCCGTCGGCTCATAGAATCGGATTATGTGAAGTCAGAAACACTTCCCCTTTGAAGCGTTTAAGAAATAGTGATAAGGCAGAGGGGACCCAGCGTAACTATTGCCAATGCAGGTGATGATGGACTATCTCGTTTTTCCCGGTCCACCGCTGACTATTTTGGCACGCTTTGTCGTGATCCTCCCGCTCCACGACCGGATCACCTCGTTCAACACCCCAAAACCTATTTTTTGATCCCCTCACTCGTAAAAAAAGATCCCCGTATTCGCATTCCGGCAGGGTTTCCGGGGCCCGGATGGGATAAACTAACGGGCGAAAAATGTCTCAATAAAAAGGCCTTTGGCGGGCTTTTGGCGAGGGCGTTTCCGCCCGTATTTTGGTAAACGGGGTAAAATTTGAACGTATTTTCCACAGGAACCGAAACAGACGGTTTTTATGGGCTTTTCCATACGGGAGTACGATAAACGAAGCCCAATTCGGGCGTTTTTTTCCTCACAGTACATACCACCACATGGTGCCGGAGAGCGGGTACCGGTTTACCGGCTTAACGCAGGTGTTCCCATTCTTCGAGGGGTACACCAGATTATTTCTTTTAATAATCCCGCTTGATATTATGGCGCATTTGTACCCGTACATGTCCGAATCTGAAGAGGGCGAACAATGCAGTATTCAGACCTTCAGGTCACCAGCAGGTTCCGGATTCTGACAGATATTTTTATCCATATCGATAATGGTGTCAACAAACATCGTCAGCTGGGTAAGTACATCCGGATCGAGCCCTTTTTCCACCGCAATGAAAATCCCGGCAAAACGCATGAGTCGCAGTTTGTTCGTCACAAAATGAATGAACCGGGTGATATTCTGCGAGGATATATAGATCAGCATGGAATTGACCGAATCGAACACCAGCGATACTTTCTTTCCTTTAAGTCCGGCAAGTGACTCCGTGACGGCAATCCCGATAGCAGTCAGATCGGCAGGATTGCTGACAAACCTGCAGTTACTCTCAGGTTCGTGATCGTGTCCCATGGCATATTTTGTAACGGTATCAACCACAGAAATTTTCTCCATGGGGATACCATTTTTTTCAAAATTCTTTTTCAGGACATCAAAGGGCTGGTTTGTCGCGATGACCAGAACGTGGTAATCCATGGCCTGCAGCATTTTGATCAGTTCGATGTTCTTGTTCCTGATCTCCGCCGCTGATGCCATGACAAGGTAGATCTCCTCATCTTTGATACTCGATAAGCAAAATGTCATCAACTTCACCTATTCCATGAGGAATTTCCTGGTTGCATCAGACAATTCATCGCCATGCTCAGTGATCGCCTTGTTCAGGTCTATGATGTTCTGCCGGATCTGTTCGATGTTCTTCATCTGGATTTTCAGCTGGAGGGCCACATCCGCCGTGTCACACCCGCCCCGTTCAACATCGCTGGTAATTCCTGCGATATTTTCCTCCACCACCTCAAGCGGGGTCTTTAACCGCATGGCGGCTTCCCTGATAAATTCAAGGAATCGTTCATTACTCTCTCTGAGGGCCTCTTCGTTTTTCATGATCCGTTCGGACTGCTCGCTGACGACTTTCTCCTGCACCGTCAGGAGTTCGGTCAGTGAGGCCACCATGGATTCAAGGGCGTGTACCCTGTCGGTTGTGATAACCATATCCATCTGTTATTCCTCCTTTACCGAAGTGCGCTGTTTCCGTGGATCAGAGAAAACCGCTTTACCCTCAAAGGGAAGGATTGCAATCTTTACGCTTAAGGCAAGCGACCGGAACATATCTGCGGTCTGACGGGAGACCTTCACTTTGCTGAAAAAGATGATCGCAAAGAGATTTCCTGAAGGCAGGATGCCCCCAAAGCCAAGGACAGAATTGACCCCGAACGGGATGACGAAATCGTCCTGGGCAGGTACGTACCTGCTGCCAACTGCATCGGGTATCAGGAAAACATTGTAGGTTGTCTGTGCCATGTCCATGACAACAGCTGGATCCGGCTGTAATACGGTATTAACCTCAAGTCCCAGTTGCTGGATGAGCTGCGTGATCATGGGGAACGATTCGATGAAATGCTCACTGGGGAGGGGGATTGCTTTGTGCCCGTCAGATTGTTTGCGTGAGTTCCACTCCGGCAGCATGCCGGCGCTTGCCAGCAGGACAAGGCATTTCATTTCACGGGATCCCGGTGAGGCTTTCATGATGCGGGAGGCAAATGCCTGCAGGTTATCATCAAGTTCTCCATAGGCGTGGGTCTTGAAGAGGCGGACAAGGACACAGGCATTACCTCCCCCGTCTTTGTCATTGAGATGATCGTACAGGTAATGAACGATTCTGTCCGCCACCTCTTCCATGCTGGCAGCACCGGATCCCATCGATCGGAGTGCAGCTGAAACCTCGACCATATCTTTGAGAGTAAAATCGGCAATATCAGGCATCATATCCTCCTTATTCTGCGGGCAATGGACAGATTTTCAACCCGGGTTTTTTATCCTCCATGATACCGATGATACTCATTGCATCACCGGGCACGGTCCGGGTTGAAATAGTATATTTTCTCATTTAGAAGACATCTATATATATGTATTCAGCCAGCACGGTTGCAGGCATAACACCACCTGATGATTGCCGTGTCCCTTATCCACGGTCTGCCAATATCTGATGAGAAAAAACAGATGCGGAATTTCTCTGATGGTTTCTGCACCATCTTTGCTCCTGCACTATCATAGGTATTTTTCCTGTTGAAACACACATGAACGGGAGTTCGCACCCGAAGCATCAAAATCGTTTTTATGATTCTTCC
>Ga0310040_1002707_pt1 | contig 10856 bp, 26 predicted proteins | sample EPASupsiteHSE623_FD_200237 | JGI IMG/M metagenome (GOLD analysis project Ga0310040, IMG submission 200237) | Bioremediated contaminated groundwater from EPA Superfund site, New Mexico - Sample HSE6-23 (v2) (version 2) | ecosystem: Environmental > Aquatic > Deep subsurface > Groundwater >... | reverse complement strand
AGATGACGGATATCGGAAGGGCAAAGTGCCGTGAACTGAGGGATGCGCTTGCATGAAATGTGCCTCCTTTGATAGCCCGCTCAATATTTAATCTGATATCTCCCTCCGAATCGAGCAATATGGCCGGTCCTTACTTGCTCGCTGGCAGCTTCGGGGATGCTGGAGGCCCGCTCGGCGGCTCTCGATGCGATCAAGCATGATTGCCAGGTGGCCGCCTGTGGGCCGGGACATCCTTGATTAGGATCCTATCAGAGTACAGCCTGGGCGGGGCGTGTCGCTCGCAGGAACCTGTCGAGCGTGAATCACCTTTGATCAAGCAGGATGGCCGTGGCTCGCTTGCGGCTGGTCCGGGGATGCCGGATGCCCGCTCAGCCGCTCTCATGCGGTCGGGCGGGATCGCCGGGGGGCCGGATCATTCGCAGGCCTATGTTGCAAGAATGCAGCTTGCGGTATGGATTCACATTTCTATATGATATATCACCATATCTGGTGCGCATAATACTATTAAAAAATTTTATATACATACGATTACTACTATCAATAAGATGCCCGACAGAAGAAGTAGAGATGTTATCCTTGCTCAGATTCTTGATACATGCAGGGAAGCCGCGAGCAAGACAAAGATCGTCTACGCATGCAATCTTAATTTTAGAAACGCTGGCTTGTATCTGGCCTCACTTACAAAAAACAATTTAATAGAGAAAGCTGAGGGAAGGCGTACCCTTTACAAAACCACCGAAACGGGACTTGAAACCCTCGAAAATTTCAGGCATCTTCATGACTTGGTTTCCGAGTTGATAATCTAGCATTTTTAGGCAGGAATCCGGTGAACGTGAGTCGCCTGTCACCGAGCAGGCTGGCCGGTCCTCGCTCGTTGGCAGCTCCGGGGGGCGAGGCCGCGTGCTCTCATGCAGCCACAGGGGCAGGAGGCACGCAGCCCTGGCAGATCCGGTGGCCGGGGATCGCAGCCCATCCGAAACTATAATACGTATCTATGGTATTTGCTAATCCTGATGCCCCGCCGAAGCACAGATCAAATCATCGCTCAAATCCTCGAAGTCTGCCTGAAGCCTGGAGTAGCCAAAACCAATGTCGTCTACCGGGCAAACTTGAATTTTAAAACGATTTTGCCTTATCTGGATCTGCTGACCAGAGGGAAGCTTTTGGAAGCGGTCCCGGGCAAATCCACGATCTACAAAACGACAGCGAAAGGCAGGAAGGCCTTGAAGGCTCTTAGAGCGATTGAAGAGATAATCCCGGAGCGGTTGGACTGAAGGCGGATGCCGTTTGCGTCGGGGGGGTGTGGGATGCGTGGCGGGAATCCGGGCGAGGGTAGATCGATGGTTGCGGGGCGAGATGGCTGGGGCCTCGCGTATTGGCAGCTTCGGGGATGCCAGGTGGCCGGTCGGCGGCTCCCGTTGTGGACGAGCGTAATCTCCGAGTGATCTCTTGTGGATCAGCATATCTGCATCCTGGTCCTGGTAGTAGATGCAGCTTGAGCGGCGTTTTTCGCAATCCACCAAAATAATTTATACTAATAATGTCTAAACCTATTTAAGAATTTTAAATGCGAGGTTAAAATATGAAAACCTTCCTGCCTTTGACGACAGCCTTTCTTTTATTATTAGTTTCGCTGTCCACGTGTACTGCCAGTCTAAGCCAGTTTTCAGGCGACTGGACAAATGTAGATTCAAATACTGACGGAGTAACAACTCTGAGTATCGGCATTTCCGGCAGCTCTGCCAATGTGCATGCCTGGGGCAAGTGCCATCCCACCGACTGCGACTGGGGTAAGGTCCCTGCTAACTCGTTCGGCCCTGCCGTTTCCTCTGATCCCGTAAGTCAGGCACAAGCACTGGTGGCCGTCTTCGATGCTGGATTCTCAGAGACGACTCTATTCATCAAACCCCAAGGAAATAGGCTGTCGGTGCAATCATATACGCGCTTCACGGACAACAGCGGCAGAACCAACTATGCATCCACCGATGTATTCCAAAGGAGATCTTCCGTCCAGGTTACAGGCCAAATCTCTGAGGTCAAACCGTTGCAGCAATTCACAGCATTGAAAACTATTCCCCTGGTAAAAGCTATTGGAAATAAAAATTGAATTGCGTGAAAGAATTGTTAAGCTTGCAATTGAGGTTAGAATATGAGATTAATGCGCTCCTGTTTGGCAGCTGCTTTGCTGCTGTTATTGACAGCCTCCTGTGCTCTTGCCGGCATCGATCAGTTTGCCGGTTCTTGGACAAATATGGACCCTAATACCGCGGGTATCACTAGATTAGACATCACAGTTATGGGCACTTCCGCCCAGGCACAAGCCTGGGGAAAATGCCACCCCACAGATTGCGATTGGGGAACGGTTCAAGCTCAAGCCTTCGCTTCAGGCGTCTCCTCTGATATAATCAGCGGTGCCAATACACTAATTGCAGTCTTCGATTCAGGATTCTCGGAGACTACTTTGGTTATTAAGCCTGCAGGCAATAAACTGAACGTAGACTCTTATAATCGCTTTATGGATAGTAGTGGCAGAAGCAATTACCTGGCGAGCTATACACTCCAGAAGACTGCGGCTCCCGGTAGTGCAGCTCCTGGCGGATCGACTCCCGGGGGAGTTATTCCCGGCAGCGCTCCCGCCATGATCGATCTGACTGGTGTATGGAACTGCGATGATGGCGGCAAATACTATGTTCGCCAGCTGGGAGCAACCGTTTGGTGGTATGGCGAGCTGGATCCCAATACACCGAGCTGGTCTAATGTCATGCGCGGCACCATAAGCGACAATACGATAAATGCAGACTGGAGTGATGTTCCCAAAGGAAGCATTATGCAATATGGTAATCTGGTCCTGCAGATCGCATCCAATAACAAATTTGTGGCGCTATCCAAGACAGGAGGCTTTGCCGGATCTGTTTGGACGAGGTAGAGGGCAGAGTTTTTTGCCCATCTTGCACTTTTTTATTGTTTGACGGCATTTTTCCGGTTCTGCGGAATAGGGCATGGCCTGTTCTTTATCGGATCTGCTTGGCCAAGCCAATGACCGTTTCCGGCTCATTTCCTACAAGCTTTTGCACGATGATCTCGGCCAAGCTGCTCAGTTCGTTAACAGAGCTGGATGGGATCCGGTCGAGCGTGGATCGTTCGTTGTCGGGCAGGCTGGCCGGTCCTCGCTTGTTGGCAGCATGGGGGGATGCCGGCTGCCGTTCGTCGTCCCTGACCTCCCCATCAATTAGGCAAAGGGTGGACTGAAACGCGACTAAATACTATCGTTTTTCCTTCGCAAAGCAAGGTGCCTATTGCCCACTACAGATCGCCATGCCGCAGCGCCATGTGCCTATAAAATGGGGAGCTAAGGTCCGTCGGCTCTCGTGCGGTCATGCTGGATTGCCAAGTTGCCGCTCATGGGCCAGGACATCAGTAGGGCTTATCCTAGATCTCCTTCGAACGCGAATCACTCTTTGGATTTGCGTTTGAGTTAGGTGCATTTTGAAACATCCATATAGGAAAGCCGTGATAGCTTGGAATCAACTCAAAATACTCAGACCATTTTTCCCTATCCCTATAATTGCTCAATCTATCGAGCAGGCTAAATGCGAACATTTGAAATTGGGATGAATCTATAACATATTTCATCTCCTGTGTTTCATCATGTTTTGAAAGATTTATCCTCATAGACATTTCGTAATTGCTTTCATCTATTCGCAGAACTAAGCCACCACGATAACCGCGAAGAAATTTTTTTGGGATCAATTTATTGAGAAGTGTTTGGGTTTTTTTGGGCGATTTATTTTTCATTTCGAAGAAAACTATATAACTTGAGAATAGGAGTGGAAGATGCTTTTTATAAAATACGTTTTTTTCGTCAATTTTTTCCGATAGTATACTCAAATCACCCAAATGATCAATTGCTTTTTTGGCGCTATCATCATTTAAAGTGGCTTTGATCTCAATTACTGATAACACATGTTCAGCAGGAAGCACCAGGGAAGAACCCGCTTGACAAACATCAGCTTAGGCTTCAATACCAATAACAGGCGAATTTAATCTATCATATATTATCACATCAAAATGCGGTGTCTTTTGCTCAATCGATAATTTTTGTGACACAATAAATCCTGAAGTCACTCCAAACCTTTTTGGCAAAAATGTAGATAACCAATTTCTAAATTCTGCTTCCGCAACTGTGCCTTTATAAAAAGGTTCAACCTCGTGCGCTTCACTTTGGAGCTTGGCGGAATCAAAATGACCGAGCATTTTTTTCTTTTCCGCAAGAAAATAATTGTAACCTTGAGTAGCGATTGAGCCATTAAAGGAAAATTCGTTAGCCATATCAATCAATACCTTTGCCTATTCCTCATAGTTCTCCTTGATCCAACCTGCTCTTCGCCCTGAAGATCTCCTACTGCAATTGACTCCGATGAGATGATCTAACGAAAAACCTTTTGGATAGTATACCTTTACCATGTACTATTCCCTCGGTCACAGCTAGAAGGTTTGTAAAAGATTGCTTGGACATCCTCATCTTCTGGCGTGCGTCTTTCGCCAGCATCTTCCCACCGTTTGCCGCCAGGAGTGCGCGAAGGATCTCAGCCCGGTCCTTCTGCATGGGTTGGGATTCTTCCCGCTCCAAGGCGGTGATTCTGCGGCGGTAGATGGCCCTCTCCCTGGCCACATCTTTGCGGAGGGCTTAATTCGGCTTCAAAATTGGTTCGGCCCACTTCCTTAGCATACATATGGCCAAGGGCTTTGGCCTTGGTCGATTCTTTGATCAATTTGGCTGGATTGGCGACTCTGCCGCTTGCACTTCAGATTCTTGCATTTCAGATGCATCGGTTTCGTTGTTTTCCTTAGAAATTTTCTTATAGTGTTTTTTTACTTGGTTTTGAGAAATCTTCGCTTCTTCACCTTCCAGCACATCACGTTTAATAACCTCATTTTCCAGAATCTTTCGGATATCCTCAGGTTCTACTAGAATCCCCTTCGTTACTTTTCTAAGTTCTTTTCGGATAGTAAAGACCACTTCATCTGACATTAATAGAGCACCAATAAGGAATCGGCTTCGAGCGCTACTTTTTTTATGGAATTGCTCCCTTGCGTCTTTTTCCCTATCCATTATTCCTTCTTTGCAGATAACGAAAAGCTTCTCCTGATCTTCTTCCGACCTTCTGCCTAGGGAATGGAAATCTAATTCGCAAACTAGCTCAGACTCTATTGGTGTTTTGTTGCCGACCTTATGCACTTGCCATATTAGACCATTTGTTAAAATTACCCAATGATCATCTTGTTTTGCAGCGTAGTTTATAACTTGGCGCAAGTGGTCTTCGGTCAATTGCTTTCCTATTGCTTTTATCTCGATTAGAAATTCGTCTTTGTCATCTACCTTGATTGCTAGGTCGCAATATGTTCCCTTGATCTTGTATTCGCTCGTGATTTCCGAGAGTTTTTCGTAACCAAAAATATCCTCCAACATATCATAAATTATTAGAACTGTGTCGGATTCTGCAAGATCTTTGGCTTTAGCATCTTCAAGCTTCTTCTTGTATTTCGGGATTGAATTTCTTAATCTCTCCGAGACTTTTTTGGGGATCATCGCTCAGCCTCTCCTTATTTTCTGATTTGATAATTGGTGGCTATTCAGCCTCAAAAATTTATCGCAATATTACACCAAATATATCCAGAAGGCAACAACATCAAGGAGGTGTTATCTCTCTTTTGAACGCTTGCCGGAAAGTGTCAACCTTTCTCCGAAGGTTTCCTTAGATCCATTTATCATAATATATTTTGCCAAATTTTTTCTCTTTCCCAAACTAACCGATATACGCAAAACGCATGAATCTCTTCAAATTCAAGTTAAATCATGAAGATGTAAAGAGAATCGCAGAAACACTTGACACTTTCCGGCAGCTATTCTTCAGCCCTTCGCAGCCCTCAAAACCTAAGCTCCCGGAAGAGTGGGCGCAAAGTTTTGGTGCATCAATGATTTTTCGTTATTATTTTTCATATCGGCTTTAATGTCTTCTGAATGAGCATCATTTTCAGCATTCTCTAGCATAAATCTTCTATCTTTGGATTTCATGATGCTATAATATTATTGTGGGCACATATTGCCCTGCAAATGGGCTGTGAAATGGCATATTTAAGGTTATTTTTTGAAATAATGGTAATTTCGTCGAGATAGCCTGTTTGATGCGCCCACCAAATCCGGGAGCTTAGGTCAAAACCAATAGGTTCATCCTCCGGTTCGAGTGCAACGACTGGACCTCAATGCAATCTTTCATCCTTGAAAGCAATTTCGAAAAAACGGTCTCGCTGAGGTGCATTTTCCGGCGAGCATCTCTCTCCAGCATTTTACCCTGATTGGCCGATAGCAGAGCCTTGAGGATCTCCCCGCGATCTTTCTGTCTTGGGCCGGGTCCAGGCTCTTCCCGGAACCGCAGTTCGCGAATATATTCGCCATGTTTGTCTAAGCGCATCTCATGCTCATTCACGAGACCTTGTAGACCTCCAATCTCCTTCCTAACCTCGCTCATGGCATTCGCGATAATGCGGGTGAGTTCTCCGCGCGTGAGTATGAGCTGATCCTGGTCGGACGGCGATACGTTATTTGGGAAAGCTGATATAGCATCAGCTACAGATGCTTCTATGGACATTGGCTATCACCATGTCTAATTGACATCGTATGTCGAGTACGATGTTCAGGCTAGAGCGAGAGCGAGGCCCTCAAGAGGGTTTTCGCTTTCACTTTTTGCCATCGTGGATGAATCCATTTTTCGAACTACTATCTCTATAATTTCCCCTCGTTCAATTCCGAGCATTTTGCGAATCGCCGGTGGGATGGTCACTCTGTATTGTTTATCCACCTCTACCGGCGCCGTCATTTCTTTCATAGAATAAGCTATTCATCCTTTAGTTTATATATCTTTTGTTTAACAAGGCTAAAACAAATATTTAATCCTATATTAGGATAATGTATTTATAGCATTAAGATAAACTAGGATGTGGAGTTGTGTAAGATGTCCAAAGTGGACGTATCAGTCGTGAAAACCGCATATGACCGCGTCGCAAACGCCAAGGCCGCCGCATACCAGGCCCACAGAGCCCTGGAGACGACCGCTGAGTTCCGCGCTGCCCAGGATGCCGATAAGGAGCTTGAGCTGGCTGAAGACTGCCTGGCAGGCGTCCAGATGCTCCTCAACCCAAAGGTCGTGTAAAACATGTCCAGACACATCGAGGCCCGGTGCGACCGGCAAGTCGAGGGCACCCAAGTCAAGGAGCTGCCCTCCGCCGCCTGGCACAAGGCCTTCTGCGCGGACTGCTGGCAGAAGGGCAACTGCGCCCGGTGGGATTGGGAGCAATTGACAGATGCCGAGCGCCAGAGGGCCCAGGAGAAGCTGGCAAAATACCCCTGGCGGCCCGTCACATACGAGAACCTTCAGAGGATCGCGTTCGGGCTCTGGTGCCTGGAACATCCGCTCCTCAAGTCCGGCATCACATACTCCGAGGATGAGATAATCGAGAGACAGGACCGGATCGCTGCGGACCGGGCCGAGACCCGGGAACTCTACCGATCCGGCGACATAACCGAACGCGGAGAAATTATCGAGGTGTAAGAGATGAAGCCAAAAAGCAGGAGTGAATTGGAGCAAAAAGCCTCGTCCATATTCCAGGACCTGGAAAAATCCTACAGGCCCTGTGAGGCTGTGTACATCATTTCTGAACTGACCAAGACCATGTCGCTTGTCATGCTGCAGAATGAGCAAGCAAGAGGATAGGACATGAGTTCAGGACTGTTAGTCCGCCGCCAGGCTCTCTGCTTGCGCCTGGCTACGCTCCCCGGCGAGCGCACTCGGGCCCGCATGATCACTGGCCGCAGGATCTTCGCGGTCGATGCCCGGATCATGGCATCAGCCACGGAAGAACTCACCTGGGATATGTACTGGCGACTTGAATGCAATGCTGTTAGGGGTGTGGTCTGAATGGCCGCACAGGGCACCGGCGAGCCAAAATGCTGCCCAACAAACGAAGCCGAGCTTACCCGCTACTGTGTACGATGCCGCCGAAAGCTAAAGGCCGAGGCCTCGATGAAGGTCGGAATGGGTCCGGTCTGCAGGAAGAGAACCGAACAGGAGGCAAGCTGAATGGCCCGCATCCGTGATGCCATCATGAGGGACCTGCGCGACACCCAAAAGCAGCTTCTCACAGCCAAGAGCCGGCGAAATGCCGAGAAAGCCAAGTCCTGTCGAGCTCACCTTGCCGAGCTTCAGAAGGAGTATGATGCCACCATATGAAACGAGAAAATTAGCCTGCGAAAGTGATATTGAAGGTTCTGCACCCGTATTTCCGTGTGGTCTGATTACTTTCGCCCCGCTCATCCCTCGTGCTTATATCTCCGAAAAAGCTATGAACGACTCAGGATGTAAGATAACAAAAATGCTGGAAGAAGGAAAGCCAGGGCTCAACCTCACGGCCTACCACAGTCACGAGGGAAGAACCCAGGCGATTAATAGTGGGATTTCAACACTTATAAGCTTTAGGAGTGTTAGGAGTGTTGTGATTCTTAGGAGTCTCAGTAGTGTTGTGATTCTTAGGAGTCTTAGGGGTCCTCTATTTTCGCCCAAGCCCTGTGCCCCTTCAGGACGGGCACATGTACGACAAAATCGATATACAGATAGTAGATAGAGTAGAAAAATTCGATGGCCAACAGGTCACATCTATTCTGAAGACCCTGGATTGCAGAACATTGAACGTATTGCGCCACCGTCTCGACAAGCTCGAAGTCGCTGGATGTATAATTTTGGATAGATCCTCTTACCGAGGCCAGGTTCGAGCGCATATAACGCCATACGGAAAACAGGTACTTGCAGAAGCCAAAGGACGGGCGGAACAGGCCGCCCCAATGGAGGCGACCGTCCCATGAGCGGATCTGTTGTAACTCCTGTTACAAATATTTTGCCCCTGCCCAATGATATCACCCGCCTGCAGGAGGACATCCAGCGTGGACATAAGATGCCTTTCCAGGCAGGGTTGCTGCGAAATGTCATAGAACCGGACGGCGATCTCGTAGTCCTGGCCTGCATTGATAATGATCTCATAGAGATCCCGAAAGATCAGGCCGCCATCCTTCAGCAGCTCGTGGGCCGCAGGATCTGCCTTGCGATCGTGGACGGCAAGTTCCGCGCAGGAGCTCTGAGAGCATGACCCCAAAGCGCAGCAGGCAGAAGATCATGCTCGCCATCCTCGACCTTTGCGCTGGCGATGGTGCGATCAAGACGCGGATCGTCTACAAGTGCAACCTCAATTTCCGGACCGCCAAGGGCTACCTGGATGAACTGCAGAAGGCCGGGCTCATTGAGGCGATCAGACAAACCCACCACCACACGACGAAGGCGGGCGACATCTATCGAACTACTCAGCGCGGGCTCACGGCTGCCGAAATGCTCAGAGCCTCGGAGCTGGTACAATGAAGGCACTGCAAGTCGTCGAAGAGACTGACCCTCAGGGCACCGTGATCGGCGTCCGGGGCATCGTGCATGTCTCCGCAAGCCCCATACCGCCTCTGCTCTGGTTTCTCGCCCTGACGGCAGCCATCCTGTTGCTGGCCCTCGTCTGCCTGCGCCCGGCAAACGGCGCAGCAGACGACATTGACACGATCATCCTGCGCGAGTCCGGCCACTTCAGCGGCACGGGCTATCATGAGATCTCCGCCAGCGGCCCCCTATGCAGTCTGACCATCCAACCGGGCAATGAGTCCATACTCACTGCGAGTAACGGCAACGTTTGGATTGTGCAGCAGAACGGCAGCCTGAGGGAGGTGACCTAGGATGCAGGACCTCAACCATCTGGATCCCAAGGAACTGCTCAGATCCGGCGAAGTCCCGTCCGGACCACTCTTCGAGAATGTGCTGGCCGATCGTGACAGGCTGCTGGACGAGCTCGCAAAGGAGCGGGCCGACAATCATCAACTCAAGGAGGAACTGGCGAAATCGCATCATCTGATCGATCGCATGGAAGAAGAGGCCAAACTGAAGGGGGCACCGGCATGAGACGCGCTCTCGCCGCCCTCCAGGGCCAGCGTGTCCGCCTCACCGCCACCGTCCATCGGATCTCCTCCGGACACGTGCTGCTCCGCAACATATCGCTGCCAGTAGGTGGATGCCGATACGTGTGGGTTCCGGCTGAGCAGTGGCAGGCCGGCGCGGTTCCGAAAGGACGCAGGCTGGATCTTGTGGCCACGGTGCTGCCCTACTGGAGAGCGACAGATGATACCAAGGATTTTGGGCTGACTGAGGTGGTGTTGCCATGAAGTGCCTGAACTCCCCATATTGCGAGCGCCGGGCCGACTGCAACCCAATGGTCTGCGATTCGTTCGTCTCCTTCCCCGTTCCCACTGCTGCAGCCGAGAAACCTGCAGAAGAAGGAGGTGAGTCATCATGAGCGGCCACGTTGGAAGTCATCACTTCCCGAAGAGCCCGGCCCGCCTCCAGAGAGATGAGGCCGAGGTTCTGGCGGCCCTGCAGAAAGAACCGCAGAGCACCGATGATCTCGTCATGGTCTGCAACATGGGCCAGGCGGCGGTTCAGATCCACCTGCAGCATCTCCTCGGCGCAGGCATGATCGAGCGCGAGACGGCCATCAGCAACTACGGCGGAAAGCCGCACCTGGTCAGGACGGGCCGCTATCAGGCAATCGCCCGTGCGGATTCGCACAAGCTGGAATGCACAGAGCCGCTGGCGGTGTCGGCATGACATTCAATGTCGGCTTTTTGACAGAATATCACGGTGCTTTTGTCTCTCAAGTCCATGCTCCAAATTCTCTGCATGCTGAAATATGTGCAGTGCGATTGGCGAAACTGCATC
>Ga0310040_1002693_pt1 | contig 10908 bp, 9 predicted proteins | sample EPASupsiteHSE623_FD_200237 | JGI IMG/M metagenome (GOLD analysis project Ga0310040, IMG submission 200237) | Bioremediated contaminated groundwater from EPA Superfund site, New Mexico - Sample HSE6-23 (v2) (version 2) | ecosystem: Environmental > Aquatic > Deep subsurface > Groundwater >... | reverse complement strand
CTCATGGGCCTCGATTTGAAAGAGTTGTCCGAAACGTTGCGCAAGGAGATGAAGGAAACGGGATCAGCCACCAAGCGAACGAAATACGGAAAACGCCTCAATGTCGTTGAGGCCTTTCGCGATTCAGGCAACCGGCCTGAATGGATGATTCTCGAAGTTATTCCCGTCCTGCCGCCGGATCTGCGCCCTCTCGTTCCTCTCGAAGGTGGCAGATTCGCCACCTCGGATCTCAACGATCTGTACAGGAGGGTCATCAACCGCAATAATCGACTGAAACGACTGTTGGAGTTGGATGCGCCGGATATCATTATCCGTAACGAAAAACGGATGTTGCAGGAGGCGGTTGACGTCCTTTTTGATAACGGACGCCGGGGTCGGACCATCACGGGACCGAACAAACGACCACTGAAGTCGCTTTCGGACATGCTGAAGGGGAAACAAGGACGGTTCCGGCAAAACCTGCTGGGCAAGCGTGTCGATTATTCTGGACGTTCCGTCATCGTCGTTGGCCCGCATCTTCGTTTGCACCAGTGCGGTCTCCCCAAAAAAATGGCCCTCGAATTGTTCAAACCGTTCATTTACAACAGACTTGAGCGAAAGGGGTATGTTACAACCATCAAAAGCGCCCGCAAGATGGTCGAAAAAGGGACGAAAGAGGTGTGGGATGTTTTGGACGATATCGTTCAGGAATACCCCGTCATCCTGAACCGGGCACCGACCCTCCATCGGCTTGGCATGCAGGCCTTTGAGGTAGTGTTGATCGAAGGCAAGGCCATTCAGCTCCATCCATTGGTCTGTGCCGCCTTCAACGCCGACTTTGACGGTGATCAGATGGCGGTGCATGTGCCCTTGTCGGTCGAGGCCCAGGTTGAGGCACGGGTCTTGATGATGTCGACCAACAACATCCTTTCGCCTGCCAACGGCGGACCGATCATCATCCCCAGCCAGGATATCGTGCTTGGTCTTTATTATATGACCCGTGAGCGTCTTGGCGTTGTCGGTGAAGGGGCTATTTTCGGCTCGCCCTCTGAGGCGCGGATCGCCTATGACCATGGTGCTGCGCACATGCAGGCCAAAGTCAAGGTGCGTATTAAGAATGCGCTTGTCGATACAACCATCGGACGCATTCTCGTCGGGGAACTGCTTCCGCCCATGGTGCCTTTTTCCTTGGTGAACAAGGAGTTGTCCAAAAAAGAACTCGCCTTCCTCATCGATTATACCTATCGCCACGGCGGAACCAAGGAGACGGTCATTCTCGCCGATCGCCTCAAGGATCTCGGTTACGAGTACGCAACCCGGGCGGGTATTTCCATTTGCATCAACGATATGAAAATCCCTGTTAAGAAAGAGGAATTCGTCGAGGATGCAGAAAAAGAGGCGGCGGATGTCGACCAACAGTACTCGGACGGTCTGATCACCGATGGTGAGAAGTACAACAAAATCATCGATATCTGGTCCAAGGCCACCGACAAAATCACCAAGGAAATGATGGATGAGATGGCGGTTGAATTCATGCCTGATGCATCCGGAAAGATACGCGAGATCAAGAGTTTCAATTCCGTCTATATCATGGCAGATTCTGGCGCTCGTGGCTCCAAGGATCAGATCAGGCAGCTTGCCGGCATGCGCGGCCTCATGGCCAAGCCGTCGGGTGAGATCATCGAAACCCCAATCAAGGCTAATTTCCGGGAAGGTTTGAGTGTTCTTGAGTACTTCATTTCAACCCACGGAGCCCGGAAGGGTCTTGCCGATACAGCTCTCAAGACTGCGAATTCAGGATATTTGACCCGCCGTCTTGTCGACGTGGCGCAGGATTCCACGATTGTCATGAAGGATTGTGGCACGATGCGTGGAACACTGGCGGAACCACTGATCGAAGGTGGAGAAGTCATCGTTCGCATCGGGGAGCGCATTCTCGGCCGCGTTGCTCTTGAGGATGTGGTGGACCCGCATACCGGAGAAGTCCTGGTCGGCATGGATGAGGAGATTACCGAGGATAAGGTCGAGGCCATAGAGGCGGCCGGTATCGATCGCGTCCATATCAGGTCGGTGTTGACGTGCGAGGCGAAACGGGGCATTTGCGCCATGTGTTATGGGCGCGATCTTGGTCGTGGACACATGGTCAACATCGGTGAGGCGGTTGGCATCATCGCGGCACAGTCTATCGGTGAGCCAGGCACCCAGTTGACCATGCGCACGTTCCACATTGGCGGCACCGCCAGAGGTTCGGTGGAGCAGGCCGAGGTGCGAACGCAGCGCGGCGGACAGATTCGATACAAGAATCTGCATTCGGTGACCAACAGTGAAGGGCTCGAAGTGGTCATGAATCGTAACGCTGAAATCACCGTGCTTGACGATCTTGGTGTGGATAGAGAGCGTTTTCCCGTTCCGTACGGCGCCACCTTGCGGATCAATGATGGTCAAAAGGTGGACCCGGGTACGGTAATTGCCGATTGGGACGCTTTTTCCATCCCGATTGTTGCTGAGGTCGGCGGCAAGGTCAAGTATGGCGACGTTGTCGAGGGTGACACCATGCAGGAACGCGTCGACCAAATCACCGGTAAAGCGAGCAAGGTGATCACTCCCGTAAGCTCGACCAAGCAGATGAATCCCCGCATTTCCATCAAGGATGATCGGGGCAGAACCCTGAAGTTGCCCGATGGAGATCTTGCCGCTCGTTATCCGCTTCCCGTGGGGTCGATTATCACGGTCAGCGAACATGATGTCATCTCTCCGGGCACGGTGATCGCCAAGATTCCTCGGGAAACGACTAAAACAAAGGATATTACCGGTGGCTTGCCTCGCGTTGCCGAGTTGTTTGAGGTGCGCAAGCCCAAGGAACAGGCTGTTATCTCAGAGATTGATGGGCGGGTGAGTTTTGGGAAGGATCTTAAAGGAAAGCGAAGAGTCATCGTCACCCCGGAAATCGGTGAGCCGAAAGAATATCTTATCCCAAAATCCAAACACATCACTGTTCACGAAAATGATCGGGTCGAGGCAGGCGATCCTCTGATGGAGGGAAACAGATTACCCAACGATATCCTCAGGGTAAAAGGCGCGGAAGCGCTCGCGCGATTTCTGGTCAATGAGATTCAGGAAGTGTATCGATTGCAAGGTGTCAAAATCAATGACAAGCACATAGAGACCATTGTGCGTCAGATGCTCAAACGAGTCCGGATTACCGATGCCGGCGATTCCCGCTTCATGTTGGATCAGCAGGTTGAATGGTGGAAATTTCAGGAAGAGAACGAACACCTGCTGCATGAAGGTTTGCAACCGGCATCGGCCGAACCTTTGCTGCTCGGTGTGACCAAGGCCTCGCTGTCGACGGATTCGTTCATCTCCGCGGCCTCGTTCCAAGAAACGACAAAGGTCTTGACGAACGCGGCCATGGCCGGGAAGGTCGACGACCTCTCCGGTTTGAAAGAGAATGTGATCATGGGACGGCTCATTTCGGCCGGAACCGGTCTGAAGAAATATCGTTTCCAGAATGACAATTAACAAAGATAAAACTTGACCTTTTCTGTTAGTTCGATTAATAATTCGCGCTTTCATGCTTCCGTTTTCTCCGAAAGGGAAGCCTGATTGTATTATTCAAAGGAGCTGCCTGCATGCCCACAATAAATCAACTGGTCAGGAATAGACGAAAACAGATCACCAAGCGGACTAATACGCCTGCGCTGCAAAGTTGCCCGCAGAAGCGAGGGGTTTGCGTTCGCGTATATACGACGACACCCAAGAAGCCTAACTCTGCGCTTCGAAAAGTCGCGAGAGTTCGTTTAACGAATGGAATAGAGGTAACGTCGTACATTCCCGGCATTGGGCATAACCTTCAGGAGCATTCGGTGGTTCTTATCCGCGGAGGCCGCGTAAAAGATTTGCCTGGTGTGCGCTACCATATCATTCGCGGTACCTTGGATACCCTTGGTGTGAATGATCGTCGGCAAGGGCGTTCGAAATATGGCGCTAAGCGCCCAAAATGATATCTGGTAAAAGATTCTGAGCGGGTTTAAGTATGCCTAGAAAAAAAATGTTAGATAAGAGGCCTGTTGCGCCAGATCCAAAATTTAATTCGATCCTGGTGGCGAAGTTCACGAATGGCTTGATGGGAAACGGGAAGAAAACGGTTGCTCGTCGGCTCTTTTACGATGCCATGGATATAATTGGTGGGAAAATTGCCGATCAGGAACCTCTTGCTATATTTGAAGAGGCCATGGAAAATGTGCGTCCACGCGTTGAGGTGAAGAGTCGGCGTGTTGGTGGTGCAACGTACCAGGTGCCTGTCGAAGTGCGTCCTGAGAGGCGAAACGCTTTAGCTATACGCTGGATTATTAATTTCTCAAAAGGGCGTTCTGGGCAGACTATGTCCGAAAAGCTAGCGGCGGAACTGCTGGATGCCTTCAATAATCGTGGGGCATCGGTAAAAAAGAAGGATGATACCCATAAAATGGCAGAGGCGAACAAGGCATTTGCGCATTACCGGTGGTAAGGGTCACCCCTATCGGCTCCCTAAGCTGAGATCGGGATTGACAAGCGGCTAAATATGCTGTACATACAGCGGCATTTTTCTTTGGGTCAATCCGGAGGAATGTTCTCTTTGTAAGCAGGAAATAACGGTGGCAGGTGTCGATCCATTATCCCATGTCCGCAATATCGGCATAATGGCCCATATCGATGCGGGGAAGACAACCACCACCGAGAGAATTCTCTACTACACAGGCCGATCGCATAAGATCGGAGAGGTTCATGATGGCACGGCTGTCATGGATTGGATGGAGCAAGAGCAGGAGCGAGGGATTACAATTACCTCTGCTGCAACTACCTGCCAGTGGAAAAATTGCCAGATTAATATCATCGACACCCCTGGGCATGTTGATTTTACCGTTGAAGTTGAACGATGCCTGCGTGTTCTTGATGGAGCGATAGCAATCTTTTGTGCGGTTGGGGGGGTGGAACCGCAGTCGGAAACGGTATGGCGTCAAGCCGATTATTATCGTATTCCACGAATTGCATTCGTTAATAAGATGGATCGAATCGGGGCATCGTTCAACAAGTGCCTCGATCAAATTGAAAACCGGCTGGGAGCATCTCCGGTAGCTATTACGCTTCCCGTTGGTAGCGAAGATACTTTTGTTGGCATTATCGATCTGATCGGATGGAAGTTGCTTCGATTCGATGAAGAAACGCTAGGGCAAGTTATCTTCGAAGAAGAAATACCGGAGTCATTGCTAGGAGAATCATCGGCCGCCAAAATGGCCCTACTCGAGAAGTTGGCCGACTTCGATGAGAGGGTCATGGAACAATACTTAAACGACCAAGAGATCGCTCCAGGTGAGATACGGGCTGCATTGCGGAAAGCTACGCTTGCCCTTGAGTTGGTACCAGTGCTTTGTGGTTCCGCCTTTAAAAATAAAGGTGTGCAACCGCTGCTAGACGCCATTGCATGGTACCTGCCATCACCCGCAGATGTTCCCCCTATTGAGGGGACGGATAAGGACGGTGCGCCGCTTATCCGTAAAGCAGAGAGGAGTGAACGGTTCTGCGGTTTAGTCTTTAAGCTGCAAACTGATCCGTATGTGGGTAATCTAGCCTTTATTCGCGTTTATAGCGGTGAGCTTAAGCTAGGCGAGAAAGTTTTTAACCCACGGAAGAAGAAAACGGAAAAAATCTCGAAACTGTTAAAACTTCATGCCAACAAGCGTGAAGAGATCCAATCGATTGGCGCAGGTGACATCGGTGCAATTGTCGGGCTGAAATTTACCCGAACTGGCGATACCCTTTGTGAGGCCAACGATTTTATTGTTCTGGAGGCAATGCAATTTCCAGAACCTGTCATTGGCGTTGCTATCGAGCCAAAGACAAAAGCTGACGAGAATCACCTTGCTGAAAGTTTGGAGAAGATCGCACAAGAAGATCCTAGCTTTAAGGTGAGCGTCAGCGAAGATACTGGCCAAACAATAATCTCGGGGATGGGGGAATTGCATCTGGAGATTATTGTCGACAGGCTGATTCGTGAATTCAAAATAGCTGCGAATGTTGGCAAACCTCAGGTTGCCTATCGAGAAACAATCACGAAAATATGTCGATCTGAGGCTCGTTTCGATACGATAGGCAGTGGCAAAGAACAGTACGGGCACGTTGAAATTGAACTCGCTCCTGCTGAATCAGGGAGTGGCAACCAATTTCGGTGTTGCGTTGAAGAAACGCAAATTCCTTCCAACTTTGTTGAGGCTATAAGAAAAGGAGTTCTTGACAGCCTGGATTCAGGGCCCCTGATCGGTTACCCGTTACTGGATGTGATTGCATCGCTGGTGGGTGGATCGTTTGATGAAGACAAGTCTACGGATATGGCTTTTGGTGTTGCAGCAACGATGGCTTGTCGGAAAGCTGCAAATCTTGGTGATCCGGTCCTGCTGGAGCCAGTGATGAAACTTGCCATCGTCACCCCGGAAGAGTATCTGGGTGACGTTATGAACGACTTGAACAGAAAACGTGCTACCATAGAAGGGGTGGATGCCGAAAAAGGCAGGCAAGTAATACGCGCTAAGGCGGCCCTTTCGGAACTTTTTGGATATTCAACGGATTTACGCTCGGCCACTCAAGGCAGGGCAACTTTTACCATGATTTTTAGTGAGTTCGCGATGGTTCCGCCCAAGCGTGCTGAAATCATTATACATAAAATTAGAGGCGTATAACCATACTACCCCCATTGAGGTGCTTGAAATGGCGAAGGAAAAATTTGCGCGGACGAAGCCGCATGTCAATGTCGGAACAATCGGTCACATTGACCATGGAAAGACCACTCTGACGGCAGCGATAACGCGAGTACTGTCGACAAAAGGCATGGCCAAGTTCACTGATTTCAGTGAGATCGACAAGGCGCCAGAGGAAAAGGAGCGCGGAATTACCATAGCTACGGCCCATGTCGAATATGAGACAGCCAGTCGCCATTATGCCCATGTGGACTGCCCTGGCCATGCGGATTATATTAAGAACATGATTACCGGTGCTGCGCAGATGGATGGAGCCATCCTTGTTGTTGCGGCGACGGACGGCCCGATGCCGCAGACCCGCGAGCACATCCTGCTGGCGCGGCAGGTCGGTGTGCCTGCGATGGTTGTATTTCTCAACAAGTGTGACATGGTCGACGATCCCGAGTTGATCGAACTTGTCGAGATGGAGCTTCGCGAACTGCTTGATAAGTATGACTTTCCGGGTGACGAGATTCCGATCATCCAGGGATCGGCGTTGAATGCGCTGGAGTTTCCCGAGGATGCGGAGAAGGCAAAGTGCGTCTGGGATTTGATGGAGGCGGTTGACAGCTATATTCCTCAACCCGAGCGAGCAATCGATAAACCGTTCTTGATGCCGGTCGAGGATGTGTTTTCGATTTCAGGCCGTGGCACGGTTGCTACAGGAAGGATCGAGCGTGGTGTGATTCATGTGGGTGAGGAGGTGGAGATCGTAGGCATCCGTCCGACGGCGAAGACAACATGCACCGGTGTCGAGATGTTCCGCAAGTTGCTTGACGAGGGGCAGGCGGGCGATAACATTGGCGCGCTGCTTCGTGGTATCAAGCGTGAAGAGATTGTACGCGGTCAGGTGTTGGCCAAACCGGGTTCGATTAAGCCACATAAGAAATTCAAGGCCGAGGCATATATCCTGACCAAGGAAGAGGGTGGTCGGCATACTCCGTTTTTCAATGGATACCGCCCGCAGTTTTATTTTCGGACTACGGATGTGACCGGGGTGTGTACGCTTGACGAAGGTGTTGAGATGGTTATGCCCGGCGACAACATTCATATTACCGGCGAACTGATTACACCGATTGCGATGGAGGCCGGTTTACGCTTTGCCATCCGTGAAGGTGGCCGCACGGTCGGTGCAGGTGTCATAAGCGAAATTATCGAATAACGTTTCCCTAAGCGGGAGAGATGCAATGAGTAAGGCAGCCGGGTTCATCCCGGCTGCCTTACTCTGTGGGATGCACTATGAGAGATAACATCACGTTGGCTTGTCAAGTCTGCAAACAGCGGAACTATACGACAACAAAAAATAAAAAAACAGTGCCACATAAATTGGAACTAAAAAAATACTGTCCGTTTTGTAAGGCGCATACTCCGCATAAAGAAACAAAATAAACAGGCCAGTAGCTCGAATGGTAGAGCACCGGACTCCAAATCCGGGGGTTGGGGGTTCGAGTCCCTCCTGGCCTGCCAGTGCGCGTCCACGATGGCTATCAGTATTGAACGTTAAGATGACAGCAATCATTAATTCGGGTAACCAGGGAAGAAATGGAAGGAAAAAAGGGGACTGTTGAACCCGACAAAAAGACTTATTTCTCACCCTCAGGAATTCGAGAATTTTTGCTGGAAGTTCAATCGGAATTTCGTAAAATCGTGTGGCCTCCCAAGAAAACAACAATGGGCCTGACTGGTTTCGTTATTCTCCTTGTTGTTCTGATATCTCTTTATCTTGGTGCTGTCGACCTTATTCTGGGCAAGTTAGTGTCCACAGTTTTGCGTTGATAGGCGCGCCGGGTACGTATTTATGGCAAAATGCTGGTATATAGTGCATACGCACACAGGGTTCGAAAATAAAGTTAAGGCAACCCTTGAAGAGCGTATTAAAATGGCGGGGCTAGAGGAAAGCTTTGGAGAAATCCTCGTACCGACAGAACAAGTTGTGGAAATGGTAAAGGGCTCCCGGAAAATGTCAGAGCGAAAATTTTTTCCGGGCTATATTCTTGTCAACATGGAGATGAATGAACATACATGGCATCTCGTTCAAGAAACGCCGAGAATTACGGGATTTGTAGGAATCAATATGAGCCAAGCTGGCTCAGACAAGGATATTTATAAAAAAATTCCTTCGCTCACTGAAAAAGAGGCCCATAAAATTCTTGGCCGTATCGCCGATGGCGCAAGCAAGCCAAAACCAAAAGTTATTTTTGGCGAGGGCGATGCTGTGAGGGTCATTGATGGTCCATTCGCCAATTTTCAAGGTGTTGTTGAAGAGGTTTTTCCGGAAAAAGGTCGAGTAAAAGTTATGGTTTCAATTTTTGGTCGATCTACTCCGGTTGAACTAGAATATATCCAGGTGAGTAAAAGCTAAACTCCCGTTTACTCGGAAAGGTTTGTGTTATGGCAAAAAAAATTCAAGCGTTTATAAAATTGCAAATTCCTGCGGGAAAAGCCAATCCATCGCCACCTGTTGGACCTGCTCTCGGTCAGCATGGTGTCAATATCATGGATTTTTGCAAGTCGTTCAATGCGCAGACGCAATCAGCGGGAGACACTATCATTCCTGTTGTCATTACGGTTTATTCAGATCGATCCTATAGCTTTATCACCAAGACCCCTCCCGCTTCTGTTTTATTGAAGAAGGCAGCTGGGTTAACCCGTGGATCAAGCAACCCTAAAAAAGATCGTGTCGCTGAGTTGGATCAAGCAAAGATAAGGGAGATTGCTGAGGCAAAAATGCCGGATCTCAACGCATATGATATCGAGCATGCTGTCCGCATTATTGAAGGAACGGCAAGAAGCTGTGGTATTACAGTAATAAAATAATATTGTATTAATTCGTCTAACCTGTGCTGATAGTCCCGCGCACCAGGGAGAATGAGAGGGAAGTATGTCGAAACGTGGAAAGAAGTATAAAAATGCTGGAGCGGCAATTGATCGTCAAAAGATGTCAGACTTGGCCGAGGCATTGGATAATGTCTTGAAAACAAAATATGCCAAATTTGACGAATCTGTCGATATAGCTGTTCGCCTCGGTGTCGATCCTCGTCATGCCGATCAAATGGTACGTTCGAGTGTCATTTTGCCAAACGGTACCGGAAAAACCGCAAGGGTTCTTGTTTTTGCAAAAGGCGAGAAAGAGAAAGAAGCCCTTGCAGCAGGCGCGGATTACGCTGGTTCCGAAGAGCTGATCGAGAAGATCAAAGGGGGATGGCTCGATTTCGATAAAACTATCGCTACTCCAGATATGATGGGTGAAGTTGGTAAAATCGGTCGAATTCTTGGGCCTAGAAACCTGATGCCCAATGCAAAATTGGGGACTGTGACTTTCGATATTGAGCGAGTGGTCAACGAAATCAAAAAAGGTAAAGTCGATTTTCGTGTCGATAAGGCAGGTGTCGTGCATGCAACCATGGGCAAAAGTTCGTTTGGCGTGGATAAATTATCCGAGAATATTTTGGCATTCATCGATAAACTCATTCAACTCAAACCTTCGACAAGTAAGGGCATCTATCTAAGAGCCATTTCGGTTTCCAGTACCATGGGGCTTGGTTTCAAGGTAGATCCGTTACAAGTTCGCTCCCTCATTAAGTCAGCATAAGGATTGTGGATTTTGCTCGCAACAAAAGCCACAGTTCTCAACTGTACCATCTTGTTTTAGTAAGATTAACTCTTGGGAAGGTCAAAGACAGCAGGTACAGACGTTTAATGGTGCTTGATTGATCAGGTACCACCTGCCGAGGCCATGCCGGCATGCGCGCAAGCCGGATTGTTGTTTACTCCTCTTTCTGTTTGTCTTTGGCAACCCCTCACACTTGAAAGGAGGTATTCACGTTGAATCGCGATCAGAAGACCGAGATCATCAGTGCACTCAACGACACCTTTTCCAAAGCGAAGTTTGCTGTGGTTGCTGACTACCGCGGGCTTAAAGTCACGGAACTGGAAAAACTTCGGAAGAATTTGCGTGAGAACGATGCGCAGATTCAGGTGGCAAAAAATACGCTCTTACGACTTGCAGTCAAAGGCACAACCTGCGAAAGTTTGAGCGACTCTTTCAGTGGGACCACGGCCGTTGCCGTAGGATTCAAAGAGCCTGTCGGTCCTTCAAAAGCACTTGCTGCCTTTGCTGCCGAATATAGCGCTTTTTCCATCAGGACCGCAATTC
>Ga0310040_1002692_pt1 | contig 10912 bp, 9 predicted proteins | sample EPASupsiteHSE623_FD_200237 | JGI IMG/M metagenome (GOLD analysis project Ga0310040, IMG submission 200237) | Bioremediated contaminated groundwater from EPA Superfund site, New Mexico - Sample HSE6-23 (v2) (version 2) | ecosystem: Environmental > Aquatic > Deep subsurface > Groundwater >... | reverse complement strand
CATTCAAGATGGAAAAGTCGTCAAGGTAAGCGTGAATCTGAATAACACTCAGGTCAAAATTCTTGCACTGCTTGGGAAGGAATGCAAAAATTATTACGGGATGAACTGAAAGTGCGGAATGTGGGGTCATGAACTGAATGAGGCAAAGGCGCGGCGGATCTCCAGCTCCGTGATGTTGCGGTCCATGCGGCTGAGGATGCGGGAGTAGTTGCCGCAGATGAAGAGGATCCTGTAGTGCTGCAATTCCGGATGGCTGTTGAGGGCCTTGGTCAGCAGTTCCTGGGGAGCGATGAGGACGTTGAAGGTCTCTTCAAGCAAGGAGATGGCGGGGTGGTGTTCGATTCTATGATGAGAGAATGGGGATTCTGGGGATATGAGGGCGAGGCAAGGACCAGATGGAGTTCTATTTGTGTAGCTGGGCACGAATCCAGGATGGGAGCTGAATTCAACCCCTTCATCTCAATATATCCGGCACTTCAGCGATATGTCTGCATCTACTTGATAATTAATCTGAATCTGAATTCGGGTTCCAGTTAGCATAACATTTCTTTTCTTAATTAATCCTTATCTAGATCTATTTTGAAAGACTTTATCATTTTTCTGATTTCTTCTATGGGCTGGCTTTTTTCACCTATTAGACGGAAAAAGGTCTCTTCATAAGCATCAGCCAATTTGGGCGAGTCAAGAATGTAAATTCCTGTCTCATTTGTGTCTGTTTTATACCAGATTCCAATTCGATTGTCACTAACAATAAACGAACCACAATATTCAGGTATTGCACTTATAATTAACCCTCTGCCAGGTGTTTGTGCCTCCAAACATTTTAAGTAATCTAAATTTTCGAAAAAAGTATCTTCAAGATCTAATTGCCTAATAGATTTGGCTGTTTTCGACGCTATAAATAATAAACCTAAAGTTTTATTTCCAGGATCACAAATAACTCTATCTAGCCATTTATTTAAACTAACAAACCACTTTCTTTGCCATTCATTAGAAATATCCTTAACGAGTAGGACCGGGGTTCTTTCAATTATATATAATCTTTTTTCAGCTAATTCAACCAAGTTTATTGCAAGTTCGTAATGTTCCTTTTCAGTTCTGGAAATTTTGATTTTATCAGTTGAGATGAAATCTGCTATCGGATTATCCAATTTATATGGCTCATGATGTATATTCTCTAATGCATTTTTAATAAATAAAGTTAGCTTATCTACAGATGATTTCTCATTTGGGTCGTATTCCATATACCAGTAGGTTTTAAGATCGAAGGGGACTATGATTCCTTTTTGTACAATGATTATCGTCCTAATAGCCAAAGCATGGCGAATACCTAATTCATACATAACATTTGGGTTATAATCAGTTATATCAGCAAGTACAACGTATGAACTTGCTAGGTTTTTTACAAGATTTTTTATAAGACTACCTCTTGTTATATCGCTATCAGATCGCTTACAGGCAAATCCTGAGGAAGTGACATTTTTATAGATCACATCTTCATAAAATTTTTGCCATTCTATCTTCGAAAAATGGTCAGTATTGTTCATGGGCATTATAACGAAGACTTCTTTTGTAGCCATTTTCTCCTCCAATTCGTTGAAATTTTTACTATATACCCTCGGATATTAGTTAAGCACTTAGTTGTTTAATTAATGACTTGGATCTTTGCCACAAAATATTTTTATCGGTGGTCTCCCTGCTTAGATCTTCTTGTGACGAATCTTACTATAGTTAATTGTCTCAATACATTTTTTGTAATCTATTATCCCTCTATCCAAATTATATTTAGGGTAATAACCAAGAAATTTTTTTGCTTTATTTATATCAATTGGCTTATATCTTGTACGCTTTTTCTCGGTATCACTTAAACTCCTATCAATTTGTTTTAAGTATGTGAAATTTTCGTTTTTATAATTATTGGTCAATTTATCTATGATTGTATTTAAATCAAAGTGCTCTGACCCTGCAATATTTATTGCTTCGCCTTCTATTCCTTTTTTGGCAAGGCTCAATTGAAAAGCATATATACAATCTTTAATATATGTGTAATTTCTACTATAGGACCGGTCTTCCGGAATAATTAACGGCGCATTATTAGTTATTAAATTAATAAAATTATCTATATAGGTGTGTCCGCCTGACCCATACACTGCGCTTAACCGTAAGCAAACGACGGGTAGGCTGTAAATTTTATGATAGGACATGCAAGCATGCTCTGCGGCAGCTTTGCTAGCAGCATAAGGATGTATGGGATTTAATGGATGATTTTCATCTATTGGTACATATTGAGGGTGACCATAAATTGATGAAGAACTTGCAAAAATTATTCTTTCTAAATCAAATTTGCGAGCTAATTCCAAGATAGTAAGAGTGCCCATCACATTAACGTCAAATGTATGCAAAGGATGTTCAATGGATTGATTCACATTTACACCAAATGCAGCCAAATGAATAATAGAATCAGAAGACTTTGCTGCTTCCCTAATTTTTTCGCCATTCCTTATATCTCCGACAATTATATTAACCCTTAATTTTTTTAAATTCGGAAGAGGTTTTCTTGCAAATGCAACAATATCGAAATCGTCTTTGGCTAACGTTTGCACCAAATGCTGGCCAATAAAGCCCGAAGCACCAGTTATTAGTATTTTCATTCTCCCTCGATTAATGGCTATGGCTGATGCCAACAGAGTGAATCTTCCGCAAAAATATCAGCAGATATTTCATAGGCAACTGCTCTGCAACCTCCTCCGCATGCCCATAGATAGTCACAATTTCCACATCTGCCTTTTAAATTCTTTATATCTCTTAAGTCTCTAAGCACAGGGGATTCTTTCCAAATATCCTTTATCGAACTGCTCCTGATATTTCCCACTATTAAATTAAATGTATCACATGGAATTATTGATCCATCTGAAGAAATAACTATTTTATCTACACCAGCACGACAACCTAATTGCGAATTTGGGCGACATGTTGGCATGGGATTAAGTAAATGTGTATAGCATTCATCGGCTATAATATTTAATCTACCCCATAATTCTTCTCGTAAACCTATAAGTGTCCCAATTGCTTCCTTTGTTTGGGATTTATTGACATACCATTCATTAGCATATTTGCCGTGGCCAAAGGGACGTAGTAATCCGAGGCGAAAATGGGATGCACCCAATTCGCTACAAAACGAAATAAATTCCGGTAATCTATTATAATTTTTTGAATGTAGAGTGGGCCGAATCATGACATTAATCTCATAATCATTTAACAATTTAATTCCCTTAATTACTTTCTTAAACGTACCTGGCATACCGCGAAATTCATCATGTATCTCAGGCACATGACTATCTAAGCTTACTTGTACGATTCCAATATCAGCTTCTTTCAATTTCTTGACGCAATTCTCGTCTAACATTGTACCATTAGTACAAATTCTTGTGTGAATATTTCTGTCAGAAGCCATTTTTATAGTTTCATAACAGAGTTCTTTTCTTAAAAGAGGCTCCCCTCCGCCCGTCAAAGTTATGCTTCTCAGACCAAGACCGATTGCATCATCCACAACGTTGAAGATTTCTTTAGAGTTGACTTCCTTTTCGTAAGCTACTTTTGCTTTGGAAAAGCAATGGATGCATTTCAGATTGCATGCGTGAGTAATGTGAATATTTAAAAATACTAATTTTGGAATCTTATTTTGAAGAATTGGATTAAGTAAATTAGAAATAGATATAGAATCATCGATTTCTAAATTTTTTGTTCTTATTAATATCAATCCGAATTTACATTTATTCTCGCATAACTTACAGCCGTTACATTTTTTATAATCTATGACTTCTACTTGATTTTCATTCAAAACCAATATATTTAATGGGCATATTTCTACACATAATCCGCATCTTATGCATTTATCATTTTGGATGACAATTTCAAAGGGTAGCTCATTGTGGCTAGATTCATATTTCTTCATTGATTCATATCTCGCTTATCTTATTTTGTCATATTAATATGCATTTGCATTTTATTGGTTTTCCTATAATCCCAATCGCAATAGACCATGTAATTAATTGATGTGAAGACTAACACGCCCACTCCTTGCACAGCAGCTCCGCCTGCTCCAGCACCGTCTGCGTCGCCTTCTCCTGTTTATCCGGCGGATAGCCATACTTGCGTAGCAGCCGCCTGACTATCACCCGCAGCTTTGCCCTGGCCGACTCTTTCACTGTCCAGTCGATGGTCGCATTTTTCCGCACAGCTTCAACCAACTCCTTGGCGATCTTCTGCAAGGTTTCGTCGCCCAGCACCTTTACGGCGCTATCATTGACCTCCAGGGCATCGTAGAAGGCCAGCTCATCCTCTGTCAGGCCGAGATCATCCCCTCGTTTATGGGCTTCCTTCATCTCTCTGGCCAGTTCGATGAGTTCCTCGATGACCTGGGCTGCCTCTATGGAGCGATTGTGATACTTGTTGATCGACTGGTCGAGCATCTGGGCAAAGGATCTCGATTGAACCAGATTTCTGTGGGATACTGTCTTGATCTCATCATTTAGCAGCTTCCTCAAGAGTTCCAGGGCCAAGTTTCTATGAGGCAGACCACGGACCTCATCCAGGAACTCCTCGGAAAGGATGGAGATATCCGGTGTTTTGATCCCTGCGGCTTTGTAGATGTCCACGATTCCTTTGGGCACTATGGCCTGAGAAACGATCTGCCTTATGGCGGCGTCCATGTCCTCCTTGGTCTTGCCATCGGGTGAAGTGGCCTTTGATAGGCCGGAGCGGACCACCTGATAGAAGGCGACCTCCTCACGGATCTCCTGGGCCTTCTCATGAGTTACAACGATGGCATAAGACTTGGATAGCTCGGTGACAGCCTGGATATAGCGGTTCTTGCCATCCTCCAGAGAGAGAATGTGCTCCATAGCCTCGGCAATCGCTGCCAGGCGCTGTTCTGGGGTGCCCTGGAAGAATTTGGAGGTATCAAAGCCGTGGAACATGGCCAGGACGATCTCGTACTTCTCCAGCATGAGGGCCACAACCTCTTCCTCGGGAATGCCTGTCTCTCCTCGGTCGCCCTCGGTGTATTCGGCCAGGGCTTGCTTCAGGCTCTCGGCTATGCCCAGATAATCCACGATCAGGCCGCCGGGCTTGTCCCTGAAAACACGGTTCACACGGGCGATGGCCTGCATCAGGCCGTGGCCCTGCATGAACTTGTCAATATACATGGTGTGAAGGCAGGGAGCATCGAAGCCGGTTAGCCACATGTCTCTTACTATTACGAGCTTGAGTGGATCATTGGGGTCCTTGAAACGGTCGGACAGGTCCTTTCTTCTCTTCTTGTTCCTGATGTGGGGCTGAAGGTTCTCTTTGTCCGAGGCAGAGCCGGTGATGACCACTTTTATTACGCCTTTCTCGTCGTCTGGATCGTGCCATTCGGGCCGGAGCTTGACGATGGCCTCGTACATCTGGGCACAGATGCGGCGGCTCATGCAGACGATCATGGCCTTGCCGTCGAGGGCCTCCTGGCGCTTCTCGAAGTGCTGGACAATATCTTCAGCGATGAGAGAGACGCGCTTGTCCGCTCCGGCCACGGCCTCCAGCCTGGCCCATTTGCTCTTGAGGCGCTCTTTGAGGACTTGCTCCTCGCCCTCGGTGACTTCCTCGAAGTTGGGATCGATCTTTGGCCTCTCCGACTCCAAGAGATCGAGCTTGGCCAGCCTGGCCTCGTAGTAGATGCGCACGGTTGCGCCATCTTCTACGGCCCGCTGGATATCGTAGATGTCGATGTAGTTACCGAAGACATGAGGAGTGCTTTTATCAGTTTTCTCTATGGGCGTACCTGTGAAGCCTATGAAGGAGGCGTTGGGTAGGGCATCACGGAGGTACTTTGCGAAGCCGTAGGCGATGTAGGCACCCTCTTTTCTCTTGACGGTATGGGCCTTAAAGCCATACTGGCTGCGGTGGGCCTCGTCGGCGATGAAGACGATGTTGCGGCGGTCAGAGAGGAGAGGATACTTCTCCATATCATCCTCGGGCGAGAACTTCTGTATGGTGGTGAAGATCACGCCTCCGGAGGCCACCTGGAGGAGCTTCTTTAGGCTCTCCCGGTCTTCGGCCTGTACTGGAGCCTGGCGGAGCAGGTCCTGGCAAGCAGAGAAGGTGTCGAAGAGCTGGTCGTCCAGGTCGTTCCGGTCGTTGAGGACTACCAGCGTGGGGTTTTGCATAGCCGGATGAACGATGATCTTGCCCGCGTAGAAGGCCATGGAAAGGCTCTTGCCGCTTCCCTGGGTGTGCCAGATCACACCTGCCTTGCGATCTCCACCGGGAGAGGTAGCCTTTACGGTGCATTCTACGGCCTTGTTTACGGCGTGGTACTGGTGGTAGGCGGCCATCTTCTTGGCTATCTTATCACCTTCGGCTTCGAAGACTATGAAGTGCTTTATAAAATCCAAGAAGCGGCTCTTCTCGAAGATGCCTTTGATGAGCACTTCAAGCTCCGGTTTGCCCTTAGGCGCAATCTCTTCTCCATCGATGGTCCTCCAGGGCATGAACCGGGGCCAGTCTGAGGTCAGCGTTCCCGCTCTGGCCTCCAGACCGTCGGAGATCACTAGCATCTCGTTGTAGGTGAAGAGAGAAGGGATGTCGTTCTTGTAGGTCTGTAGCTGCTGGAAGGCGGTTTGGATGGTGGCGTCCTCGTCGGCGGGGTTCTTTAGCTCGATTACCGCCAGTGGCATGCCATTTACGAAGATCACGATATCCGGTCGCCGGTTTTGCTGGCCCTCAATGATGGTGAACTGGTTGACGGCAAGGAACTCGTTGTTCTCCGGGTTCTCGAAGTCCACCAGGCGGGCGTGATCTCCGGCGATGGAGCCGTCTTTGCGCTGGTACTCCACGGCTACGCCGTCGATGAGCATGTGGTGAAAGGCGCGGTTATTGACATGGAGCGAGGGGGATTCGGGGCGGGTAACTTTGCGGAGGGCTTCTCCTAGGGCGTCGGCTGGGATAGTGGGATTCAGAAGGCGGAGGGCATCGTGGAGGCGGCGGGAGAGGAGGACTTCCTGGAAGGACTCGCGCTCGGCCGATGGCTCTTCTGGGGCGATGTCGGGGCCGAAGATGCAGGTGTAGCCGAGGGAGACGAGCCAAGAGAGAGTGGCTTCTTCGACTTCGGATTCGGTAATCATCGACGACATCAATGAACCATCCCGATAACATTGATTAACGCAACCGATATGTATAGTATCATAAAAACAATCGGTACCCACCTCTCTAGGTGTGATAACGGTCGATAAGTCTTGCCCTTTCCCTCTTCTGCCATTTTCCACTCATGCTCGTAAAGTGCAGCAGGCATATGTTGCTCAATCTCAGCAATTATCTTAAATTTTATGCTGTTTAAATTGCGATATGCAGTAATGATTCGATACCAAGTCAAGGAGATGAGGATGCCGGCAATTGGCACTAAAATCATCCAATAGCTATTGTATTGGCTAGCAGCAAGCAATCCGTATAACGTTACAAGAAAGGCGTTGACTGTAAGCAGGAAATTATTCGACGATACACGTCGCTCGCTGATCTTTTCGGCTGAAGCCACATAAAGCTTATATTGCTCGAAAAGATCTTCTCGGAAGGATTCTCCGTAGCTCTCTTTCGTCTGCTGAATCAGCTGGGGAGCGAGCCTTCCAGCCATGCTACCTTGCCCCGCCGATAAGTAATTTTAAAATATCCCAAGTCCAGCTATAGATCTTGTCCGACGGCAGAGCAGAAGTCGGCTTGTTGCAGGTCTTCCCATTGCGTCCCCATAATAGGAAATATGGATTTCCCTCTTCGCGGGTAATCATCAATTCCTCTGCAACTCCTGTTGCTGTGTGGGTCCACTCGCCACAGATAATGATAGTTAGTTCGGTTCGTCGAATGCGCGCGCGGACTTTCTCTTTCCAATTGCCGGTCAAGGGTTCCTTGACGGACCAGTCCGAAATGCTGAATGGTGATTCTGAGTTCTTTGCCTGGCCTACTAAGAGATTACGAAGGTCCTCATCATGGTCGAAATCAAAACTAATAAATGTTCGTTTGGATGACATATGACTCCTCTTTATTTCTACCCTTGAAACTAGAAGTATCTGATAAACTTTGTTTTGACAATAGATTTTCCATCAACAGCGACTTGCCTGAGATGAGGTCGGGCAATAGCGTGTCGCGCAGAGCGATGAGCGAGGTGCTACAATCCGCATTAGCACGCAACAATTCGAAAAGAGGTAATATTAAACCAGCAAATGCAGAGCATATAGCATCGCCAGCAAACAAGAATGGCATTTCATTCATCCTTCCCTGTGAGAGCTTAGGTTGAACCGCACCAGTTATATAAGGCGCTACGGTTTCAAAATGAAAATATAGATAAAGCTGTTCAGTGCTTACCGCTCCCTTGCCTTGAAGCACATGAGCGTGGTTGTTGGCCCAAAACTTTCCCCAAACGTACTGAGTGACTGCGAGGCCATTCTCTTGAATAACAGAACCATCTTCACCAATTAAAACATAGATGCCATCGAACAAGTAGTCATCAATGTAGTCCATTATGCCCGCTGCGCCATGATATGGATAATGTCCTTTGCGCTTAGATCTTTCCGCTCCGGATACAGGCACGCGCTTGGAATCAAAATTCGACAAATATTCGCCTAATTTCCCTACAATCCACCCTTTCGGCACCATCCCCAACTCCGTCTCCTCGAAGCTGTCGGGGAAGAGCGCCGCAGTCTCAGAATCCATGCCCACTGGCACCTGGCCCTCAGCCTTGGCCCGCACGGGATCGAAGTCCACGAACCAGGACTTGAAGATAGCCCGGGCTATGGCCTCTAGGGTCTCGTTCATGCGGCGGTTCAACTCGATCTTGTCATCCAGGGAGCTGAGGATGCGAGCGATGGCGTGCTGTTCGACGAGTGGAGGAACCCTAATAGCGAAATTGCGAATTAAAGTCCCGCTAAGATTTCTCTGAGCTCCTCCTGTTGCAAGTTGTATGAAATCAGCTCTATGATATTTTAGGGAATAAAATAGGTAAAGATGGTCACAGATGTCGGGATTTGCTATAAGAGCGCAACATGCTTGGTTTGTTGCAGATTCAGTTCGAAGAATCCCGAGGCTTGTGATAGTTCTTCCATCCCCATACATTGCCATCAGGACTGTGTTTGGAGGAAACAATTTTGCAGAAGATTCTTCCAGTGCTTCTTCGGTTATCTTCTCTTCTGAATCATCAATATACCAGTCTTTAAGCTCTTTTGTCTTAATCCATTTTATAGTACCATTTTGATAAAATCTTGAAATACTTCGTAATGGAGTTCCGCCACTTGTAATGTTTCGGCATAATGAATCGATAGATTGTATCTTCCAACCTTCTGGGATATCGCCGATAGGCACAGGATTGGTATAACCAGTCATATCCTGAATTCCATCCCCTTCAAGTTTGCCCGAATTTCTTCCTCTAGCCGTGCCGATTCATGGAACTGCTGCCCAAGCTTCGCGGTCAGCCTCTGCATCTTCTCCTCGAAGGGCTCGCCATCGTCCTCCTGCGCCTCAGCTCCTACATATCGTCCAGGCGTGAGAACATAGCCATTCTTCCTGATCTCCTCGACTTTGGCGCTCTTGCAGAATCCCGGCATATCTTCATACTTGCCCGCTCCAGAATCGCCCCTCCAGGCATGATAGGTCTCAGCGATCCTGGCAATATCCTCAGCCGTTAGCTCCCGATGCACCCTGTCAATGAGCACGCCCATCTTCCGGGCATCTATGAACAGCGTCTCGCCCCTGCGGTCCCTGAATCGCCCATTCTTGCGATCCCTGGCCAGAAACCACAGGCAGGCCGGAATCTGTGTGGAGTAAAAGAGCTGTCCCGGCAAGGCCACCATGCAATCCACCAGGTCTGCCTCAATGATATTCTTGCGGATCTCGCCCTCGCCTGACTGGTTGGAGGACATGGAGCCATTGGCCAGTACGAAGCCTGCAATGCCAGAAGGAGCCAAGTGATAAATGAAGTGTTGCACCCAGGCGAAGTTAGCGTTGCCCGCTGGCGGTATGCCATACTTCCAGCGTACATCCTCTCGTAGGCGCTCCCCGCCCCAATCGCTGCTATTGAAGGGCGGATTGGCCAGGATAAAGTCAGCTCTCAGGTCTTTGTGAAGGTCCCGGTGGAAGCTGTCGGCGTGCTCCGGGCCGAGGTTGTTGTCGATCCCTCTGATGGCCAGATTCATCTTGGCCAGCTTCCAGGTGGTGGGGTTGGATTCTTGGCCGAAGATGCTGATATCACCCAAGTGGCCCTGATGATCTTTCACGAACCTCTCGCTCTGAACGAACATGCCACCAGAGCCGCAGCAGGGGTCAAAGATCCTACCTTTGTAAGGTGCCAGCATCTCAACCAGCACCCGAACCACACAACGAGGGGTATAGAACTGGCCGCCTTTCTTGCCTTCTGCAGAGGCGAACTGGCCCAGGAAGTATTCATAAACCCTTCCCAGGATGTCCTTGGAGCGGTTTTCTGCGTCGCCAAGACCTATGTTTGCTATTAGATCGATCAGTTCTCCAAGTTGCTGCTTATCCAGGGCAGGCCGGGCGTAGTCTTTGGGCAGGACGCTCTTGAGAGAGCGGTTATCTCTCTCGATGGCTACCATGGCATCATCCACGAACTTACATATGGTGGGCTGCTTGGCGTTGGCCTGCAAAAAGGACCAGCGGGCCTCTTTGGGCACCCAGAAGATTATCTGCCCGGTACTCATCCGGATCTTCGGGATCTGCGCCCTGGTCTACTTCTTTTAGGAGCTGGGCGTGCCTCTCTTCAAAGGCGTCGGAGATGTACTTCAGGAATATGAGGCCCAGGACGACGTGCTTGTATTCTGCGGCGTCCATGTTGTTGCGGAGCTTATCGGCGGCTGCCCAGAGGGGGGGCTCGAAA
>Ga0310040_1002690_pt1 | contig 10917 bp, 9 predicted proteins | sample EPASupsiteHSE623_FD_200237 | JGI IMG/M metagenome (GOLD analysis project Ga0310040, IMG submission 200237) | Bioremediated contaminated groundwater from EPA Superfund site, New Mexico - Sample HSE6-23 (v2) (version 2) | ecosystem: Environmental > Aquatic > Deep subsurface > Groundwater >... | reverse complement strand
CAGAACGTCTCGATGCCAACTCAATTGTTTGTCGCCGACATAATTTTTATTATCTTTTTCGACAATCTGGTCAGAATACTTTTTTAATTCTTCAACACTACCAATAACAATTTCTTCCCCGTCTTCGCTTTTCCAGATTGGCATTACCGTTCCCCAATATCGTTGACGGCTTATGCACCAATCCGGGGCCGATTCGACGACTTCTCTAAATCGTCCTTCCTTAATTGTTTCAGGAATCCAGTTAACTTCTTGATTCAATTTCAAAATTTCCTGATTGAGTTCTTTCAGTTTAATAAAGTAAGCATCCTGGGTTTTATATATGAGGGGTTCTTTGCTTCGATAAAAAGGCAATCTATGTTTGTAAATTTCCGATCTCAAAAGCAAACCTTTTTGCTTGAGATCTTCTGTAACCATTGGAGAAGCTTTCCTTATATAGATTCCCTTCCAGGGTCCCACCATCATGTTTCCCTCATCATCTATATCCGACAAATCAGAAACTCCATATTTTTTTCCTAACTCGAAATCAACTTCTCCAAAAGCGGGAGCAACATGCAAAATCTGAGTACCTTCCGTACTAGTTACCTCTTCTGAAGAATAAACTTTGTAGTCATTTTCATTTCCGTGAGCAAGAAAATCAAAAAGTGGAATGTAAGAAAGTCCCAAAAGTTTTTCTCCGGAGAATTCTTCCAGAATTTCAAATTCAAGATCTCCAAGGGCTTCTTTTAGTCTATCTTGCCCAACAACCATGAACTCTTTTCCTGCTTTAACCAGAACATATTTGAATTCCGGATTAACAGCCAAACAAAAGTTCGAGGGCAATGTCCACGGGGTTGTCGTCCAGGCAAGAAGATATGCTTTATTTTCCCCGGTTAAATTTTTCCAGGGATTTTCTTTGAGTTCGAATTTGACATAAACGCTTAAGTCTTCCACATCCCTGTAATTGTCAGGGTCCATGGCAACTTCAAAATCAGAAACGGGCGTGCTTGTTTCGGTTGAATAAAGAGATGTTCTTTTACCGCAATAAACAAGGCCTTTTTCATACATTTGTTTAAAAGCCCAAACAACGCTTTCGCCAAAGTCTGAGTCCATTGTTTTGTAAGCATGATCAAGATCAACCCACCGCCCAATCTTTTCTATGTACCATCTCCAATCGCTTATTTGTTGTTCAACATATTCACGACAAAGAGCTACGTATTTATCTACTCCAAACTCCTGAACCTGCTTTCGGTTTCTTATCCTATATTTTTCGTTTACCTTTGCTTCTATCGGCAAACCATGACAATCCCAACCAAAAACTCGTCGGACGCGTTTCCCTTTCATTGTCCAATAACGAGGAATCAAATCTTTGGCGATAGAAACCAAAAGATGAGCGTAGTGAGGACTGCCACTAACAAAAGGCGGACCGTCGATAAACACAAATCTGTTTTTTTCCGACCTCTGCTCAACGGATTTCCTGAAAGTATCGTTTTCCTTCCAAAATTTAATCACATCCTCTTCCATTTCGGGAAGAGTTTTTTTAGGAGGAATATTAAATTTGGATTCGCCGGTCATATAATGAGGTCTTTGCATAGCATATGAAAATCAAGCCTATCCGGCAAGAACTCATAAAGACCGACTACCTAAAACTTATTTTGTTTTCTTGTCTTTTTTCTTGCTGAAACTGAATTTCTTTAGAAAACTCTTCTTGTTTTCGTCTTTAATTGGAACTTTAATTTTATTAGTTTTATTGAAGGTTTCATAAAGATTTATCACTTCGCTGGCGTGATCTTTCCAATTCACCGCTTTACAATCATTAAAAGGCAAAACATGCGCCCGTTCTTCCGGATATTTATGCAATCCGCAAAGAATATCCCGGTCTTTTCCATTCTTCAAAAGAATATGATCAGCTTTTCGGCATAGCGTAGAAAAACCCATTCGGGCGCCAAACATCCAGGTGTTAGTAAAGATATTGGAATCTCGAACTCCCATAGGAACCCAATGGAAGGTTGCGATGACGTTTCCCGGATAAAGATACGGAATAAGACCTTCGGGAGAATGGAAAACATCTAACCTGGAAGTGGTTAAAATGGAAGAAACAAGCATGTGAGAATAGATAAACGGCAGATATGATCTGTATTGGGCGAACGGAAAATTCTTAATTTCCGTATTTTCACGACGAAATTCTTCCAAAGTTTCCTTTGGCATTCGGGAATCCATAAACAAAACGTAGGAGTTTTTCTTATCCTGATCTAGGATTGAGGCTATTAAATATTTGGTATATTCAGCAATTTCCGGATGATGACGGTGGTGTTCCGGCGAAAGGATATGAGCATCTATTCCAATTCTCATTTTTTTATCCATGGGCTTTAATTATCGCTTAATCTAATTGCCCTGTCTAGGGTCGATGTCATCACTACATGACATTTAATTTTTCTACACCCAAAAGGTCAAGAGTATTCCCAAGGGCCACTTTGGCAGCCAAAACTAACACCAATCGAGATGACCTTAGAAGTTCATCGGTTTCTCCAAGTACGGGAACTGAGTCATAGAAAAGATGAACCGCTCGTGCGAAACCTAAGGCAAAATGCGGCAATCTTTGAACTTCCCAATTTTCTGAAATTTCTTGAACGGCTTCAGGAAATCTAAATATTTCTTTCATTAAATTTAACTCCGATGAGTGAGTTAAAACCGTCTTTGCTCCTTCCGGTGGTAAAAAGTCGTCAGTAACAAGATTAACTTCTTTAGCTTTTCTTAAAAGCGAAACTAATCGCACATAGGCATATTGAACATAATATACTGGGTTACGGTCGCTTTGTTCTCTTGCTAGTTCAATATCAAAATCCATATGCGATGAAAGAGAATTCATCGTCAAAAAGAATCTGGCCGCCGAAAGTCCCACTTGATCAATTATTTCATTTATAGGTATCGAGGTACCGGCTCGTTTCGACATTTTTTTGCGCTCGCCTCCTTCAACAACAGAGACCATTTGTGCAATGACGATTTTCAACTTGGAAATATCTTCTCCCATTGCTTGCATAGCCGCTTTCATTCGGGCCACGTAGCCATGGTGATCAGCGCCCCAAAAGTCTGCAATAATGTTATATCCTCTTCGAAATTTATCCCTGTGATAAGCAATATCTGGAGCAAAATAAGTTGGCTCACCGTTCTCTCGCACTAAAACGCGATCCTTATCATCTCCATACTTAGTGGTTTTCAGCCAAACAGCTCCTTCTTTTTCATATGCTTCTCCTTTTTTAAGCAGAAGATCAACGACCTCTTTTACTTCTCCTCTTTCATGAACAAAATGTTCATAAAACCAAACATCATAATGAACCTGGCAAAGATTCTCAATCATTTCTCTTATTACTTTCACAGTCTCATCAACAGAGACGAGAGAAATTTTTGTAATTAATTCGGAATTATTTAAATCGTCTGGAGAAAATGAGTGATTCTCATTTTCTGAAAAAATCTCTTCAACTTTATCTGCAACAATCTTTACTTCTTCGCCTTGATAAAGATTTTCTGGAAACTCAATTTCATGTCCATTTTTTTGAAGAATTCTTCGTAAGACCGACTCTCCGTAAATTCTCACCTGATTTCCGACATCATTTATATAGTATTCCCGAGTCACGGCATAACCTCGCTTTTCCAAAATTCTTCCTAAGGTGTCCGCCCAAAACAAGGCTCTTCCATTGCCGAATGTGGGCATACCTGTCGGATTAGCAGAAACAAACTCCAAATTAATAGTTTTTCCTTCTCCCTCATTTCCAGTCCCGAAAATTTTATCGTCTTCAACAACATCATCCATTTTTTGGATTAACCAATCAGCCTTTAATTTAAAGTTAATAAAACCAGGCTGGGCAATTTCAATCGCTCCGATAAATTCCGGTGTATTTTGGGTTAAGTGTTTCCAGATAATCTGCGCAACTTCAAGAGGTTTCTTCCCTATTTCCTTAGCAATAGTTAAGGCCACAGGCGATGAATAATCACCTAAATTGTCCTGTTTTTCCGGCGGGTATTGAATAATTACTTTGATTTTTCCGGAATCAGACGGCAATTCCCCGGATTCTATGGCGCTACTAACGGCTGCTGCCAGGTATTTTTCAATTTCAGATCTCAGATTCAACATACAAGAACAGTGTACATAGAATCATGTACACTGTCTCGTCTTTTTAAATTATTTTCTTTATTGGGCGGTAGTGGACGTTGAGCTTTCGGTCGTAGTTGTTTCTTCAGAAGTTGTAGTCGTGGAAGCTGTTGGCGAAGGAGAAGTTTCAGTCGCTTGAGCTGGCTCTTCAAATGAAGTTAAAACTTGGTCAAACAACGCATTGTAGTTTTTCTCTTCCCACACACCCGGATCAGCAGTAGCGGTTACCACATAAGCAGTCTTGCTGTCAGTTGAAAGAATTATCAACTGCTTGTTCCTAACTTGAACATTATTCTCTTTCAAAGTACCACCAATTATATAAGCTTCTTGTCCGGATACAGTCGAAACAGGTGCATCATCAACAAGATTATAGTTTCTATAAGAGGCTTTCAGCTGTTTTTTGCTAGAAGCAACATACTTCTCCAGCGTCATTCCCGCTGGCAATTTTTCTGAAAGTACTGTGATGTTGGCTTTTATAGCATCCGTTGAAGCTGGATCTGAGAACAGGACATCGGCTAATTTTTGAGTTTCATCGGCAGTCCAACTCGCTGGAGGAATAATGCTGAAACCAGAAGTATGCGTGTATCTTTCACCTAGCAAGGATGAAGTTACCTCAGGAGTTGCTTCTGCTGTAGCCTCAGGAGTAGAGGCAACACTGCTTGGAACTGGTGGAAAAGATGGCGTCGTTTTTGGTTTTCCGGAAGTCAAAATTACATAAATGATTATTCCCAAAAGGAGAACAACCAATACCGCACCTAGCACGACAATCAAAGCTGCTGCTGTTTTTTTCTTCGATGAACCTCCCTGATCAGGAAAAGTCAAAACTTGCGGATGTTCATCATTAATAACAGAGCCCGCAGATGGAGTCGTTGGTTTCTTCGGAAGAGTTGGAGAAGGCGTTGGGGTACCAGGACGCGAAGTGGAAAGCGGAGTTGGTTTGTTAACTCTTTCATATGGATTTACTGGTCCTTTTGGAGGAACAGGAGGAACAGCAAATTTCGGAGGAATATTTGATGGTGGCGGCGGCTGCGGCGGTTTAGGAGCATTACCAGTATTAGGAATGTTTGGTTGTGGTTTTGATATGTCCATACTTTTTGTTTTAATTTTTATGCTATCCACATTATTATACATTAAAAATGCAAATTAAAGAGTTAATAGCTTAAAATTGAATTAAGAGATTAAATTTCTTTAACGAAGCTTGATAGATACTACCGAATCCTAAATACTTACAGTGATGGCCATATTAGCAGAAAACAAAGATGCACGTCGAAAATATGCGGTTGAAGAGACCCTAGAGGCTGGCATTGCCTTAACCGGTCATGAAGTTAAATCAGCCAAAAAGGGAAACGTGTCGTTAAAAGGATCATTTGTCACTATGAAAGGCAATGAACCTTATTTAGTTAACACTCACATTGGTAGTTTTCAGCCTGGCAATGCCCCACAGGGATATGACCCCACGCGTCCCCGGAGACTTTTACTAAAGAAGTTAGAGATAAAAAGAATTTTAGGAAAAAGAGCAGGACAAGGCCTAACTATGGTTCCGTTAAAGTTATATACCACCCGAAGTTTATTGAAAGTTGAGGTTGGAATTGCGAGATCAAAATCAAAGAAGGATGAACGAGAAGACATCAAGAAACGCGAAGCTAAAAGAGAAATCGATCGGGCGCTCAGAGCCAAAGAATAATTACTTAAAGCGTCATTGCGACCCTGGACTTGATCCAGGGGAAGCAATCTCCCCAAGTTACATCGTTTAATAGGTACTGAAAATTAATGAGTTTGTCACCGCTTCAGGCGGGACCCCGTTTGAAAGCGGTGGCTTCGTCAGTCGTTTCACTCCTTCCTCGCAAAGACGGATTTTCAATATTGACAAAACTTATAATATAATTTAAGATTATCGGTCCTCTGAACCAAGGAGACTGTTATGTTCATTTTCAAGCGAGGATTTGCGCGACTCTTGGCTCTTGGTTGAGTTGTTTTTAGACACTCAACTTAAGGAGTCTCAAATGGGTCACATTTATTTCCTGTCGACCGCCGGTGTTTCCCTCCGTGACATTCGTGCTGCCATCAGTTTGATTCGCGAGTGCTACCCTGTTGTTCATGCCAGCCTTTGCCCCTATCTTCCCGGCCTCATTTACGAGACCGCCACTCCTGTTTCCGATCTGGACAAGGGCGCGCTCGGTCTCGTCGACTGGCAATAGCGCTTTGGGAACTTTTCCGACCACACGTTTCGGCGTGTGGTTTTTTAAAATTCAAAAAGCCGAGGAAAACCTCGGCAGGTGGTTCACGGCTTTTTCGGGAAACTTGTCTCAAACAATAAGCCATTAAAGATCCAATACCAAAGAGCAAGATCGCGCGATTCATCTTTTCCGGGACGAAGCATAGGAGTTCCATACTTCTCCATCAACAGACGAAGCACCTTATTCAAGGGCGCATCAGTTTCTTTTGGCAACTCTTCAGGAAACCTCAGACACAAAGCTTCTTCATCTTCCCAGACAAGAACACCATTGCCTTCCGGATAACCAGAGGGATGAGAAGAGAAGCTTAATACGTCTAATCCCTGCTGATTCAACCACTCGGCAAAAAAGCGAACAAGTAGTTGAGGTTTCGGGATCAGGAGAACCCCATCGGGAACAAAGTCGTAAGTAGCTCGCGAGGGAAATTTCTGCCCCCAATAGTAGAAAGCAAACGGCTGAGTAGCTCTGTTGATGATAAAGGCAGCTTCACCAACGATGATTTGTCTTCGATTCCTCGAGCAAGGCCTGTTGAGAACTAACGAATGTGAAAAGGGGATTTCATCTACCACCCCTTTGAGTTCTTCTTCGTATTCTTCAGCTTTTCCATCCACATACGGAACACTCAAATTCCAGTCTTTTTCCGGCCACGCGCTCATAAGATCCTCCTTTACGCAAGGTTGTAAGGTTCAGTCGAGTTTCAAACAGAACACAAAACATATAATTTAATTTAAGCGATGTCAACAATTCAAAAAGCCGAGGTAACCCTCGGCAAGTAGCTCAACGACGCGAGTTATGATTGGCGTTTTACTCGCTCGGGATGAGAGAAACTGCGATCTAAAAACATTCCGTGACAAGTCGATAGCCAGACGCAGAAATCACACTCTTCATCCAGGTCTTCGCAGACATCCATGTACAAACCCTGCCCCCTCAAGTTGATTATCGCCTTATAAACTGGAACATCTTCTTCGTCCGGCAATCCCTTGGCGACTCTGATCACGACCCTTTGGCCATCATCCCAAACGAATACTTCCTTGTCGCTAGGCGGAAAGCTTTCCGGAGGTGTGTTGTGTTCAATCACCGTAATTCCGAGCTTTTGGATTTCCTCAGCGATCACCCATTTTACAAGGAAGGGTTTGGGAATCAGCAGCGCGCCGTCCGGGATAAAATTGTAAGACATCTTATCAACAAGCTTTTCGCTGCCGATATAGTAAAACGCAAAACAACAGTCTCCGGCATCGAGAATGAAGCCGGCTTGACCGATCTCCACGAATTCCCTTGAGTACGGCTTCTTGAGCGCAAGCAAGTGGGTAAAAGGAACTTTGGGAAGATTTCTTTTCAGTTCCTCTTCAAACCTTTTTCCTTGTTCCTCCAATTTTGAACCTGCGGTCAAATGCCAGTTATTTGTTGGCCACGTGTTCATATTCACTTCTCCTTGTCCAAGGTTCAACTACGCAAAAAAGAACAACAAAATATATAATAAATTTTAATATTTGTCAAGATCTTTTTATCCTTAATATAAATTTAAAAACCGCCTTTCTTACGAAAGGCGGGGTTGCGATGAAAACATTCTAGTCGCAGTTGTAGAAATCGCATGAAACCGAAGGCTGTTTCGGCAAAGGCTGGGATTTCAAAACCAGCTTTTGCTTCGGTTTCTCTTGCGGTTGGGGACGTGATGGCTTGGTAGCATTCTTCATGCCACTTCTCCTCTTTGTTGTCTTTGTTGAATAAACGACGAAGAAACTAAGAAACGGTTTCAGCAAGTTGTTGAAGTAGGAGCTCACGAGTCATTCCTTTGTAAAGCGGACACATCTGATCCGTCTTTCTATTTTTACTTGCCGAAGCAAACTCTTGAGTAACATTGCAGGCTCCGCCACATTGGCCTTCGATCATGCATCCTTGGCATCGGCTTTTGCTGCAGGAAACATTACTCAACACGAACTGGTGATATTCACTGCCGGGCTTGTGTAAAGAAGCGACCTGGTTGAGAGTTCCCAACTGAGTCCCGCTGTAACAGCAACCATAGATGTTGCCGTTGGGGCTCACGCATATGCTTCTTCCTGTCACAGCCCCACAAAAAGCCGGGAACTGATTTAGAGCAGAGCTATTGAGGTTCGAAAACGGTCGGCTCCAGGCGCCGGTTACCTCAACCCCCTTCTCTTTCCCAAACTTTCTCAATCGAGTCAGCAGGGAAATGATTTTTTCCATCGGGGTTCTTATGAGATTGATGACATCGGGATTGATGCGGATGTGATTCATTCCATTGGCCAAAGCCCAGTCAATCATTCTCTCGTCAATGTATGGAAAGTTTCCATCGGTGATCGTCACGGCGATATCAACCGTACAATCTTCATTTTTGAGAAGATTCAAGCCTTGCGCGATTCTCGTGATCGTACCCCGCCCATCCTTGCTTTTCCGAACGATGTCGTTTGCTTCTCCCAATCCATCCAGACTGGAAGCCACCAGAAAATCAAATTCTTTGAGCTTTCTGGCGATCTCGGAAGTTACCAAAGAGGCATTCGTATTGATCGCGAACTTGCACGGAAACTCAGCAATATAGCGAGTTCTGTAATACTGCAAGATTCGGTCGATCAATACCCACTCAAGAAGAGGCTCGCCACCTCCGAAGTGGATACTGGCAGTTTCTCTGCCATTTCTCCTCAAGATTCTGATGTAGTTATCGACCGCGCTGATTGCGGTTTGATAAGACATTCTCTGCGGACCTTCCGACCTCGACTGACTCAGATTTCCGAAATGGAGACAGTAAGTACAACGGAAGTTGCACTCATGAGTCACCGTCAGCTCCAGTCGTTCCAGAAGTGATCCGTCGGTGATTGCGGACTCATGTTCCTTGGTTAGCCTTTCGAGAAAAGCACGTTCGTCAAATCCCGGAGGCACCAGAAAGAAACTATTAATGAGTCCCTGAAGCACTTTGGGATCGTCGATGTCATATTCGGTCAAAAAATCCTCAACCCTCAGTGATGAGGAGAAAGCGTCCAGCAACTTCAAGACATCGCCAGAAACGATTCTGGGATTGCCGAAAAGAGAGTGCCAGATAATGGCTCTGCCGTCGTCTTCAACTTTTTGGACAAACGGAGATTTTACCAAAACCTGCTGTGTGTCCCTAATCATTTTTCAAATCCTCACTCTAAGAATGTGAACAGAACAATTCCATAACCATCCAGAACTGCGTCCTCGTCCAAATAGTTCACTCTATTTTAATATAAATGTCAAGCATTGATTTTGAATTAAAAAACGCCGAATTTTCGGCGTGAGAAAAGAAAATCAAAGGCGTTAAAGCTTTCGGGGATCCCCTTCGGCATACCCTTCCTTATCGGGATTGAATCTTGAGGGAAAGACTTCGACCTTTCCGCACTGAGGGAGTACTCCTCTAGCGAAACGGGCAAGGATGAAATAAATATGCTTGGCGAGCCGAACACGTACATCGAATGTACGTTCCGGCTTGTCGAACAAACCAAAGACTAAACAGATCAGCTCTTCACCAAGCCCTTTCTGGACGCGATCAGCAGGTATGGCAACCGTCACTTGGCTTGGTAAAAGGTTTAGTTCCCTAATACTTGCAACCCCCTCCTGCAAGTCCCCGATGAGCTGTTCAAGAATTCCCTCGTCTACCGCGGGCATACCTTTAATTTCAAGAAGGCACATGAAGCGCTCCTTTGAGATGATTCCCAAATTCGTAAAAAACAATTGACTGACTATTGTATTATTTTTTAAATATTTGTCAACTTGTTACAACCGCCAAATTGGACCGGACGAAATAATTTTCCAAATCAAGAATAAAATAATTATTACGATAATTATTATCCAAATCTTCTTATTACTATTTTTCATTTGATCGTTCTCTTTGGTAGTAATCTCATCTTTTTTGTTTTCAGCAGATTTAGTCTCTCCTGTTTTTGATTTCACGACTTTCGTTTTATCTTCTTTTTTCCTGCGCTTCCAGAAAATTATGAAGATAATAATACAAAGCAAAACAAACAACGGACCGATGAGTCGCATGACATACCATAATATTGTCATTAATAATGACGGGCCTTTGTCCCCATATTTAACACCTTTTTTATCTTTGTTTTCGTCGGCGTCTTTAGAATCTGAATTATTTCCATTTTCTCCCAAAAATTCTGCTACTGCGTTTTTAACTCCAGCTGCATCTGAACTTACAGTGCCCGCTTCAACAACATCAGTTCCAGGCTCGGTTTCAAATTGATCGGGAAGAGGGGTCTCACCTGTCGAATCGCTTTGGCCATTCTGATTGGGAACACCTCTCTGTTGCGCGTAAGTTTTAAACTCTTGTCTATCGGAGACAGCCCATTGATTATCCGAAGTACGAGTTGCGACTCGAAAACCATAAGTAGTATTTGGAGTTAATCCAATCAGAGAAACACGATGAGTTTCCACATCATCATTTCTTCCCTGTGGTTCGCCGTAGGCACTTATCGGATCGTTAGCACCGGCTGTTGAAGAAACAAAAACCCACGAAGTTCCAGTTGAGAAACTCCACCATTTAATGTTAGCCGTCGTCGCTCCGGTTACGTCAGA
>Ga0310040_1002669_pt1 | contig 11017 bp, 12 predicted proteins | sample EPASupsiteHSE623_FD_200237 | JGI IMG/M metagenome (GOLD analysis project Ga0310040, IMG submission 200237) | Bioremediated contaminated groundwater from EPA Superfund site, New Mexico - Sample HSE6-23 (v2) (version 2) | ecosystem: Environmental > Aquatic > Deep subsurface > Groundwater >... | reverse complement strand
TGAGTTGGAGAAAGAGAAAAGACAGGAGTATTTGACCTGCTGGAAAGATTTAGCTTACCTGAGCAAGGGGTTACTAGTAGCACTTAAAGATTATTGGGATATGAGTCATAAAGCGAGCTTCATGTATTGTGACGAAAATGCTGAATGACAACGAAGTAAGGGAGTTGTGCAGGAAGCTTAAACCGGTGATAGGGAAGAAGGCAGACAGCTTATGGATTCTTTATCTCGCTGAGGATGATAAGAGAAGAAGGGATTTCGCTTCTGACATTCAGTTGATCGCAGAGAAATTTCTGAATAAAGATGAAAGGCAGATTCTTCTTATCCCGCCATCGCAGGAAGATGCTTTCGGGTTATTTCACTTGGGAGACGTTCAGTATAACGGCAAAAACCTCTATCCTCTCTGCCTGTCTTCCGAGGATTTCATAAAGCAGGTAGGCATCTTTAGCATAACAGGCGAGGGGAAAACAAACGCGGCGATGTGCCTCGCGCTTCAGCTAATGAAATTCCGCATCCCTTTCGCCGTCGTGGATTGGAAAAGAAGCTGGAGAAACCTACTGAGTTATAGAGGAAGATATCCCGGTCTTAATGTTGAACCCAAGAATCAGTTTTCGATAAAGGATATAGAGGTTTTTACAATAGGCAGGAATGTTTCCCAGTTTGAATGGAATCCTTTCCGGGCGCCGCCAAAGGCAGATCCGATAATGTGGATTAGTACAGTTGCCGAAGTGTTGGAGAAAAGCCATATTTCAGGCATGGGAGTAGGCGCATTAGTAAACAGGATTTATTCAAGAAAATTCAAAGAACTCAAGATAAACAGCGAATCAACATTCTTTCCAAATTTCTATGACGGGTTAAAGGAACTGGAAGGGCTTTACGCGAGGGAAAGAGAGTTAAAGTGGAAACAGACCGCCTTAAGAATATTTGAGAGCTTTACTCTTGGCCCTGCTTCAAAGGCATTTAATTCAAGGAATCCGATAAAGCTCGAGGAATTGCTTTCAAAGCCGGTTATTCTTGAGCTTGATTTGGAAATGCCGAAGCCATTGAGGGTTTTCTTTACTGAGATTATATTGCGATGGATTCATCTTTACAGATTGGGACAGGGGGAGAGCAAGATGCTTAAACATAATTTATTTTTGGAAGAAGTGCATAATATTTTCCCTCAGGCAAAATACGGGAATGAATCATATAGCAGCTTGGAAAATGTTTCAAGAGAGATAAGGGCAACAGGGCAAGGGTTGACTTACATCACGCAACATCCCTCTCTTTTGCCTGTGTGGTTGCTTGGAAATTGTCATACCCAGATTTATTTGGGATTGCAGCATGAGGCAGATATTAAGGCCGCGAAGCAATCCCTTTTTTTGAAATTTGAAGAGCAGGAATATCTAAACATGTTAAAAGTTGGCGAGGCGATTGTAAAAGTTAAGAACAGAATTGAGCCATGCCTTGTTAAAGTGCCGCTTGTTGAACTGGGAGAGAATATTGAGGATGATTGGCTGAAAGAGAACATGAGGGGGTATTCTCAAGCGGTCAGCGACGCTAAAGAGGGTGAGAATAGGGGGTATTCTCAGGGAGATAATAAAGAGAGCGGTTTTGGAGAATACCCCCCTGCCTTAAGAGACAAGTTTTTGGCAGATATTTATCTTAACCCGTTATCAAGTGTTACGCAGAGATATAAGAGAATCGGCGCAATTTTGCGAGCAGGCAACCAATGCAAGGATGATTTGATTGAAAACGGATTTATTGCTCAGAGAAAAATAATCACAAAGACAGGATGGATAACATTGCTTGAGCCGACACAGAAAGGGCGACTGATGCTTAACGAGCTTGGATACAGGGCGGTTGATGACAAGGAAAGCGTTGTTCATAAATTCTGGAAATTCAGGATAGCAGAATATTATAAGAGCAGGGGATTTGACGTTTTGGTAGAAGAGCATGTCAACGGCAAGCCGGACATCATTGTTATTAGCGGCGATAAGAAAATTGCAGTCGAGATTGAGACGGGCAATTCAGAAGCGATTTTTAACATAGAGAAAAATATTAAGAAAGGATTTGATGAGGTGATTTGTGTTGCGACGAATAAAGAGGTTGAAGAGAAAATCAGAGCGGACTTAAAAATTAACTATGCAAGAGTCAAACTGGTGAGTGTGTTTAATTTTTCTGAATAGGTTTCAGAGCTATGCTAAATAGCCATAGAGCTAATATAATATAAATCCAAGGTGTTGCAAAAAGAAGTAACGATTTTATCAAAGAAACTGGCATTTGCCCAAACCACAAATTAATTGCTTCTAAGATGAAAGTAAATGCGATTGCTAAGATAGTAGTTCTTAATGCCGCGACCGCCAACGATTCCTTTCCCTTTTTTGCCATACTTATAAATTGGGAAAGCCATTTAAAAACCCTTCTTCAAGCTCCGCATTCTTGTACAACCCTTAAATACGCCACTCCCTTAATTCCAGAGTAATTAACTAAAACCAACCTTCTCAATTGAAGGTCAGATAATCTCTTCTCGACGAAGGGATTAAGGCATTGTGCCTTTTAGTGCAAGAGCATTCGCCATTAGCGGGTGCTCTTTTTTATTCTGAAAAGGGGGGTGACGACGATGACAAGGGATTCGCCTTTCAAATTACCTGAGTTTAATGGCTACACGATTGATTTCAGGTTGAGGGAGTTTAGGAAAGTTGAGTATGGAAAGAATATTGAGTTTGTTTCTTTTGAAAGCAAAAAGGGGATGAAGCTCTTACAAAAATTAGAAAGGAGAAATCATGGAGATATTTTGTCCTGAGTGCGGCAGTCAGTTGATTCATCAATCAGGTTGCGAAATGTGTGCGTGCTGCGGTTGGTCTGCATGTGATTGTGCTTTATGTCAAGGCAAGGAGGAAATAAATGTATAGTCCTGTGTTGAGTGAGAAGGCAACAAAGACAATCTACCGGCTAAAGAGAGTTTTCAAGAAACCGATGACAGAAATCGCAGACCATCTTATCCAGCAGTCATTAAAGTCAGTTGATAAAAGTGTTATCTGCGATGTTTGTATTGGCGAAAAAAACAATAATTGCGGTGATTGTTACCTGAGCAGAAAGGAGGGTTAGTATGTGGAACAAGCCGACAAATGAAGAACTGGCAAAGATTCCAGCGTTTTATTCAAGCGAAGAAACGCCATTGAAGGAGAAAATAATTCACATGCACTTCTTTATTGGCGGTTGTGATTGGTATGCCTGCGAGTATTCAGAGAAATGTTTCTTCGGGTTCGCGATACTCAATAACGATCTTGAAATGGCAGAGTGGGGCTATTTCAGCTTGGAAGAGCTTGCAAGCTTGAAAGTGAGCTTTGTTGAGGTTGACAGGGATTTACATTGGAAGCCCTGCAAGGCAATCGAGGTTGAGAAAATCAGGAAAGCTCAGGGCTGGGTTTTTGAAACATCAAAAATAGAGAAAGGGGGATAGTGTGTGCCGTGTTTTTGCTATTGCCATTATCCTGCTCTTTCCTCTGATTGCTCGGGCTGAAGAACAGGCAAAAAACTACAAAGAGATTGTTGTGATAGTGCGTGTAAATAAAGAATCGGGGGATGTTAACATCAGCATTAGCAGGGGTTCAGAGGATGCGGTAGTTTCTGAAAATAAACATAGCAGGAGGAGGGGGAAATAACAAAGAGTCCCGGGCATGACTGAAAACTGCCCGATATCTTTTTAAACGAGAAATGATTATTCAATTTATGAGTAACACTCGGAATCCTGGCGGAATCAGCGCTAGAGGATTTACATACTACGTTCTGCTAATAATTATAATTATTTGGGCTAAATTTGTTTTTAATATGCTTATGTTCATATTTACTTTTACTGATTCAATAATAAGAACTGTGATTATCTCTGCAATCCTATTGATTGTTGGCTGTTATATTTTGAGCAAAGCGGAAGTTAGCAGAGGGGTAATTCTAAGTTTCCCGGTTGTATTCCTATTCATAGAACCTTTCGTCGGGTGCGCAATGCTTTCTAATGATAAGCTTTCATGTATGTTTGGAACATTGACGATTGAAAGTCTTTATGTCTACTATCTTCCTGTTCTAATCATTGTTTATCTTGTTTGTTTTCTCTTAAGACCTAGACAATCGAAAAGTCCAATGATAAGAAGGAGATAAGTCGATGGTTCAGGAACAGGTGGGGATTGAAAGAAGCTAAGGTTATCTATGCCTATTCTTGCATTCGCCTCGCCAAAGTTATCCAATTCAAATATTAACTTTCCATTTCTTCCAGAGAATCTTGAAATATCTATCATGCCGCTGTTCATAAAATTATCCCCTTGAAAGTAGATTCCTTCATACCCAAACAGAAATTGATCGTCGAAGAACAGCTTTAATAGGTCTCCGTCTCCCGGATCGATGAATTTGAAGCCAAAGCTCAGAAAATTAACATCCGAAGGTATAAGTATGTCTTCAAACAAAAATGCCGGTGATGCTTCTTCAAGGTAGGCTGTGCCATCTAGAAAATATACATTCCCTGATTTCTTCCAATTGCCAAGAGTATCGAATGTTTCTATAGAAGATAGGGTAACTAGATGGTTGTTCTGTTGTGAACCGCCATTCCCTGCCCCAGACCAATAAAAACCTTCTTGTCCGACCGGGTCAGCGATTGTTTCAGTGTACCACGTCACGGGATATTCATGGGGATGCAATCCAAGGTCTTTATTATAAGCATTTTTTATCGGGCTTCCTATGGGGCCTAATACAGAGTCTCTTAAAGCGGAGTAATAGTTATCGGCTGATTTGGCATTGCTTCCATCCACTGTATTAGCTACATCAAGAGGATCTAAGAATGTTAATTGTTCAACTTTATCAAATCCTAGGCGCAATAAACAGGAGGCTGTTTCGTCTATCAAGGTTCCCCCTGCTTTGGAAAAATTAATTCAAATTACACTTTTTCGTTAATTTTTATCCCGACTTTTAATAATTTATCCCGTTCTTGTTTTATCTTTGGCGAAAAATATTTAAAGTCCGCTCCCTAATCCAAGAAAAGAGGTTATTGAAAGAGGATTAGAGATGGACAGAAAAGCAAGAATCGCAGTGCTTGGAATTTTCTTTGCCGTTTTATTATCTGCTAGTGTCTTTATTGTTTCTACCTACTTAACCTCTGCACAAAACTGGCAAGACTATCTTACTCTTGAATATAACACTGATTACTGCCTTAGCCAATGTGAAGCAATATTTACTGTAAAGAATCCTACCCCTTCTGCGGTTTCTCTTGCATCTGATGATGTAAAAATCTGGCCCGAGGTTGCAAAAGGGCAGGGATTAGTAGGAGATATTGAAATTTATAAAGAGGAAGAAGTTTCTTATGAAGAAGATGTGCCAGATTATGGGGTTTGTTCATATATAGAAAACGGCACAACGATAGATTATGCCTGTCAGATTGGGAGCCATAAGGAAACAAAAACAAGAAAAGAATTTGTTCCTTTTTCCTTCTCAGGCAAAACACTCAATAAAGATGATGTCTGGAGAATAAAGATAGTAGGACATAAAAAGCCATCTTTAGGAGAAAACAATATTGAATGGCTCATTGACTTTAACGGAATGAAACCTCCGTGGGCGTGGTGGCTTTCTAATTATTCATATAGAAGGAACAATTCCATGATTACCAATAATTCTGGGAATGTTAAAAAAATACCGGTTCCAATAAATGGCTCATTAGGTTTTAGCTATGGCTCCTCTAATGAATATGTATGGTGTCTGCTTGATGATCTTCCTTCATCGAAAATCAATGGCTCATTGCTTTTTTATTATAATAATTTCACAAATTATGAATGCGTTAACGCCAGCGACAATAGCTCGTTCCTGCTGGATGTGGAATTTGGTAATAGGACAAATTTAGATATAGCAAAAAGAAACAGTTTATGGCAGGGGAGCTATCATAATCTAGTCTGGCACATGAACAGCACCAAAGATAGTACTGGATTGCACAGCGACGCAACTACTTCGGGAATTACATATAGTAATACGACAATTTTTGGGAAATCAATCAATTTAACCGGAACTTCTTCCAAATTCCACATGCCGGATGACATTAATGAGGGCACGGCGTATACAATCGAATTTTGGGTATATGACACAAGCCCTGCCGCAGAAGTCATCTTTAGTATCTGGGGAGGTGGTTACAATAAAAATTTAATAATTGAGACGGATGGCGCAGGGAATATTGATTTTAGGGAGCTTACTGGTGGATGTGGACTGACTGCATGGGGTGGTAAATTTCCACCCATAACGATACCTTCGAAAAGCTGGCAATATATTGCAGTAACGAGAAGTGCCGGAGGAGATAATATAGCCGAGAAAGTTTATTGGAATGGGACCCTTGTAGCTACATATTCTGATACAGACAATTGCAATGTTGTATCTGATGGCTGGGGGTTTGGCAGGCCAGTAGATGACGCCAGTGCAACAAATATTATTGATGAATTCAGATTTATTAACAAATCTCTTTCTGCAGAAGAAATAAACGCAAGATACTGGCTGCTAGCAAAAGTGGATGGAAGTATTCTTGGGTCAGAGGAACAAAACTCGACTTATTCACCACCAGCAGATGAATTGCAAGGCGATGATGCAATCCTGCAGGGAATCTTAAACAGCACAATAAATTCTACAGTTACATCATATCCAAGCCAGCAGGTATACATGGTCAATGTGACAGGGCAGCAGAAATTGGGGAGATTTGATTATGTTGCCGTTTATGGAAACCAGAGGTGGGCATTCAATTATGTTTCAACAAATGAATCTACAAGCAGTTACACATATATGGTTAATATAACGCCTTCACTTTATGTGTGGGAAAACACAAATCTTACTTACAGCGATATTAGGCAACAGGTTACTGCTATTATCAATTCAACGAAGATGTGAGAATGAGAAAATGGGCATTATTAATAAGAGTGGTAAATGGAAGATTCGTTATGGGATACCGGTGATTCTTTTAGTTTTAACTCTAATTTCTTTTCAGGCAATGCCGTTTGCTAATGCTCAAGAGAATGAAACTGCAAATCAAACCAGCCCGTATGTTGACCCGGCAATATTAACAGTATTTGAGCAAAACCAGACTTGGGTTAGTGTTATTATAGCGCTCTTAGATAATTCAAATATTACAGTTCAGGGTACAAAAGAAGAAAGAAGGAATTTATCAAATCAAAGAGCGGATTGGTTTAGAGTGGTAGAAGAAATAATTGTATCTAATCTTTCAAATAGTGATATTAGAAATATTCGTAAGCATGTAGGTGCTTTTGATGCAGAAATATCAAGACAAGGTTTTGATAAATTAGCTAATGATACGAGAATTGAAAAAGTTATCCTAAATTATGGTGGTTCTCCTTCTATTGCTATAGATCAAAATCAGTCAATGCCTCAAAACACCTCCTCATTTGAAAATGAAACAACTAGTGAAAAAACAAAAGAGCAGATTAAAGGGAAAGAATTGCGCACTCCTAGATTACCCGAAACCCTCGTGGATATTATTGTGATCCTAGTTATATTGATTGTAATTATATCTCTTGTAGTGTCAGGAAGGCAGAAAAAGAATGATAAAAAAAACTAAAATCTTTGACTTTGTAATATTTTTTTGCCTAGTATCATTTATAATAACCTTAGAAATTGTAAATGCAGATGCTTCAAATTCTACCGGTTTTGATATCGAGACTGAGTCTTATAGTCCTACAATAGGCCATGGTGGTGGGATGAGACTATCAAATGAGTCTAAGTCTATAAGTCAGCCATTGATAAAAAGACAAGAACTATCGGAGAATATCCTAAAAGAGACAAAAGCAAACCAATCACAAATAATAGAGACTAATAAATCTAAACACATCGACCCCGAGATCCTGAAAGCCTTTAAACAAAATCAGACGTGGGTAAATGTTACAGTGATATTAACAGATAATTCAAATATTACAGTTCAGGGTACAAAAGAAGAAAGAAGGAATTTATCAAATCAAAGAGCGGATTGGTTTAGACAAAATGGAGATAGAATTTTAGTAAGGTCTTCCGAGGATAAAATAAAAAATATTCGTAAGCATGTGGGTGCTTTTGATGCAGAAATATCAAGACAAGGTTTTGATAAATTAGCTAATGATACGAGAATTGATGAGATTATTTTGAGTTATAATGGTACTCCTTCTATTGCCTTAGATGAAAGTATCCCGTTAATTAACGCAGATGATGTATGGACGTTTGGTTATAAGGGTAATGGAATTAAAGTTTGTGTTATTGACACAGGTGTTAATGCATCGCAACCTTATTTAAATGGGAAAATAGCTGATGAATATTGTTATTGTTCAACGCGGGAAGGTCCTGATCTTGTATGTTGCCCCGATCATACAAACGAAGATGACAATGCCGAAGATAATAATGGGCACGGTACTCATGTAGTCGGAATAATCGCTTCTCAAGATACAACCTATAGAGGAGTTGCTTATAACGCCAGTATTTATGTTGTTAAAGTGCTTAATTCAAGCGGTGATGGAACACCTGGTTCCTGGGCAGATATTGCTGATGCAATTGATTGGTGTAATTATGACAAGAATGTCGATGTTATTAGCATTAGCATTGGTGATGGTCAAAATCATCCTGGTTCTTCAGCCTGTCCTACATCTCTCGACACATTCATCAATAATGCCTATACTGCAGGTATTTCAGTAATAATAGCATCCGGAAACACTATACCTTTAGGTTATACCACTGGAATAAATTACCCTTCATGCTCGCCAAACGTAATTTCGGTTGGAGCGACCAATAATAATGATGATGACACTGCGTATTTTACGAATAAGGGGCCTAATTTAGATATACTAGCCCCAGGAGTCAATATCTTGTCTTTAAGATGGTCCCCCGATGGTAATAACCCCGATTGTCTTGAAACAGGCAGTAATTTTATGATTTGCGACGGTACGAGCATGGCGACACCTCATGTAGCAGGAGCAGCCGCTTTACTTTTTGGGAAAAAGTCAAGCGCAACTCCGAAAGAAATCGAAAATGCTCTAAAACATTCAAGCAAGAATGTTAGTGGTTATCCGCGTCTCGATATCCTGACCTCTTTGAATTACCTTTGTGACAACGATGGCGACGGCTATGATAATTCCTCTTGCTCCGGGGGCAATGATTGCAATGATAATGATGGAAGTATTTATCCGGGGGCATCAGAACCTTGTGATGGAAAGGATAACGATTGTGACGGTTCAGTTGATGAAGCAGTGTGTCAAGGTACAGGTACAAATTGCAACGAATCTGGATATTTCCAATGCTATGAAGGCACTTGGGGAGATTGTAAAGCAAGAATAGCTACTAACTGGTACGATAATGTGCCAAACAATATAAGATGGGGCGTTGTTAATGATTCTCATGATCCCTATGTTATAAATGAATATAAAATCGGCTGGAAAGCTGCTATCGCAAAATTAGCGTATTACGATGTGAATAACCCTATCAGCGGATGCACATATGAATGGTGTGATGGTGAAGAAATATCCTTACAGGGAACAAAGACTACTACAACAGCACCAGGAATAGCTTATACAGAAAATGTATTAGCTTATAATGATACGTTTGATTATTCATGCTGGGCGTGGATAAATGGATTCTACCCCGGTTATGGCTCTACGAACAAAATTTTTGTTTTAAAATGTTTTGATAATAATGACTGCACATCTGATAAATTCTGCGAAAAATCTGGAACATGGCAAAACTGGGATTGTATTTCGAAATATTCAAATGGCCATTCTTGCAACCAATCAGGGCATTGCCAGTCAAATTTTTGTGATAATGATGGTAGCGGCTTAACGGATGATAATTGGTGTTTTACGCCCTACAATGGATACTTCGATGGGCAGGAGAATACTTACTGCGAATATTCTATATTGAACGGTACCGCGGATTGCGATGAGAAACAAATTGGGACCGATTTGGATAAATGTGTGTTAAGCAGTTATTATGAGTCTGAATGTAGTTCTTCGTGCAGCTATCAAGATGTTACTTCTATATTTGAATGCACGGACACAGACTGTTCATGCTCACAACCGTTATGCGATGGATTAGCGGTCAACAGCAGTATAACAACTTGTGCGGCAGGCCTAACATATCTTGCAGATAAATGTAATTCTACTGCCGGGGGAACTGATAGAGATGACAATCTTTGCAGATCTTCTGCTTTCGCTAGTGGATGCACAGCGGATTCGCAATGTAATGGATTTGCTAATGGAACCGGGTTTTGTAATTCAACCTGCGGCTATGCCCCATTTTATGCTGCTAACATAACAAATTTAAACGTCTCTTATTCAAATTCCACTCTAAAAATATTTACGTTTTTGATAAATAACACTGGTGTATCGAACAATGTTTCTTGGGCATTAAATATGAGTGATGGAACAATAATAAGCAGCCAGAATATAACAATGAATACGAATGAGTCAATTTCAGTAATTATTGAGTATAATTACTTAAAATCTGGACAATACAATGTTACAGCCAATGTAAGCTCTGGAAATATTTATAATTCTTCTAGCATATCTATCGAAGCAGGAAGTTTGCTTGTTAAAGGGCTGGCTGAATTGAATAAAAGTTCTTCTAAGAGTATATTTGAATTTAAAATCAGAAATCTTTTACCTTCAAATCTAACAAACATTTATTGGAACATGACTATGGGAGATGGGAACAGCACAAATAGCACCCAGTTTATATCTTTGATTCCAAACGAAGAGGTATTTGTTATATCCGAGTACGCTTATCCTTTGCCAGGTACATTCACTGTCAATGCAACCGCGCAAAACAGCAATGTTATCGATTCAAGATTAATTGATGTGACTGTTTCTTAATCTCGGCTTTTTATTTTTATTTCCTAATCTCCGTATTCTTGTACAAAGTATAAAAATAGCGTCGTTATCATTGCAGAATGGGAAACCAAAATTTAGACCAGGGGAAGAGAATCGAGCCAAAGATTCGAGTGAGCAAGGACGGCAAGTGGGTTATCATGAATGTGCCGGGAATGGAGCAG